>JAABUL010005558.1_pt1 | contig 15555 bp, 9 predicted proteins | sample 5559151 | NCBI WGS metagenome assembly JAABUL01 (sample SAMN10711876, study PRJNA513368) | rock metagenome | isolation source: Antarctica rocks | place: Antarctica: Victoria Land, Pudding Butte sud | reverse complement strand
AAAGATTAAACAATAAACACAAAATAGGAAACACAAAATTTCAGCGGTTAAAGGAATTGCCCTGTGGTGGTTACTCTTTGCCTGGATCTGATAGGGGACATAAGACACAACACTTGCCTGTTTTGCCTGTATTATTTTGTTTACAAAATAATACACTTGACACCCCTTTACAGAGAAACGGTCAAAGTTGTTCTCAAATTGAAAAGTTCTACCATCAGGTGGTGATTCGTGATCTAATACTGCAGAATGGGGTTCGGAGGGGGGTGGAGCTGACACTTGCCCCAAAAGTGGTAATTAACACTACCTCGAAACGGTTTGCGGCTAACAGAAGAGAATTGACAATAGGGTTGGCAGCTGTCTTACTTGTGTCAGGTCAGAGAGGTGAGCCAACCATTGCTCGCAAGTCCGTTGCAGCCTTCAACCTTCGCGAAGGGGCCCCCCTAGGGTGCAAGGTGACACTCCGCAGCAAAAGAGGGTACTCGATACTCGACAAATTGGCGACATTTGTACTGCCTCGAGGCTACCCCTCGCGTGTAAGGGGAACAGTTGATGAAGCAGGTAATTGGGGAGTCGGTATTAGTGACCCTCTATTATTTGTGGAACTAGAAGGACAATACGACCTGTTTAGGTCCCTTGAGGGGATAGACGTTTCAATCGCTACAGGTGTGGGGCGGAGGCAAGTTACACCGCTCCTTTTAAGTGGTTTGCGGCTTGTTGTATAAAGCAAGTTTATTCATCCTTCATGGGATCCATTCTCGATAGGGTCCATTCTCGATAGGATCCATCCTCGATGGGGTTTATTCTCGATGGGATTTATCCTCGATGGGGGTGGTTGTTCCTGTCTTAGTTCACTGTCACTGGTAGAAATAATGCAGGATTTACATTGTATAAATTGTGTAAAATGTTTCAGCCGATTTCAACTAATCCTTTAACCCATTCACACATGATTATTTTGTTTACAAAATGAAACAAGCGATGTCACAAGATTGGTTACAACATTGCTTTTTCAATCAACTCACGTTTCACATCTAACAATCCAGTGACCAAAGGTAACAGCTTTTTTTATCAATCAACTCACGTCTCATATTCAAGAATCAATCAACTCACGTTTCAACACAACTTGGTTGTGTCATTTTGTTTACAAAATAACCATGTCAAGACTTACGTCTCACATTCTCGAACATTCTCGAAGTTAGTTACCAAAGTAAACATCAACACAACTGGGTTGTGTCACACTTGATGATGGTGAGCAGCTTTATAATCAATCAACTCACGTTTCAGATTCAAAAATCAAAGTTTTGAAAATCTATCAACTTTGTTCACCATCACGTGCATCACAATGTGACGCAAGTGATGTATGATATAATGTTGACAGTATATAACTAACTTGAAAAGGTGTGAACTTTGGTAACTAACTTACCAACAAATTGATTTGCTGTGTTTCGCATTTTTTGATTCTCGAATGTGAATCAATAGATAACCGAATCGTCGCCTGCCACACAAGGAACACGAATCTCCAATGTGCCACCAAATGTGCCAACACCAGAAAAGACAGCAAAAGACAGCAAAAGACAGCAAAAGACAGAAAAAGACAGCAAAAGACAGCAAAAGACAGCAATTGATTTTACTTTAAACTAATCAATTAACTGACGTTCCAAGTTAGTTATAAACTGTCAACATCATCTTTTACACTTTACCATCATTTCATGATAAAAGGCATTCCTTTACCATCACTTGCATTACATTGTGATGCACATGATGGAAAGCAATGGATGTGCCAAGTTTTTTAATTAGAGATTTTAAAAACAAAGATTAGTAACAAATGCAAGGTGTGATAATTTATTCTTAGGGTTTTACATGACGTGACCCTAAGTTTCACCCTACCCCTTTGGAAATAAAGAGAAGTTTACTGTTGCTTTGAAAACCTCCTGATAAAGAATTCTCACAATGAGTCTGCTGTTCTACTTGTTTGCCAGTTTAGCACTTGTTTCCGGTATTATGGTGATACAAGCGCGAAATCCAGTTCATTCAGTCCTGTTTTTGATACTGGTGTTTTTCAACAGCGCCGGGTTGCTAATCTTGCTGGGGCTAGAGTTTTTTGCAATGATATTTCTTGTGGTGTATGTGGGGGCCATTGCTGTTCTATTCCTCTTTGTGGTGATGATGCTAAACATAAAATTAGCTGAAATAAATGAGAAAAGACTTAGATACTTGCCTATAGGGGGGCTGTTAGGAATGCTTTTTCTTGGGGAGATTTTCTTGATAGTCGACAACGACCTGATCCCATGGTTAGCCTCTTCACAGCTGTTAGAGTGGGCTAAACTTTCTCCTCTAGACTGGACACCATGGTCGCATCTCGCGGAAGGTGTGACACCATTAGAGGCTGTAGGGGTTATCATTTACACATACTATTTCTATTTCTTTCTTTTGGCAAGTCTTATCTTGTTAGTAGCTATGATAGGTGCAATAGTGTTGACACTCCACAAGGGGGTAGCTGTAAAACATCAGCAGGTGTTTCAGCAAAACACAAGAGAGTTTGCAAAGACAGTTGGCAAGTTTTCATAGCTGTCTGGTATATTGTTGCTGATTATTGGATTCTCGAATGTGTTACACAACCAAGTTGTGTGTCATGATTTTGTTTACAAAATGCATTGCAAAATAACGGGTGATTCTCGAAGTACCATCTGTCTTTTCAGAAAAGTCCACCTTGGACGATTAACTATTGTGTGCAACGGTCTCTCTTGTTGCTTGTCTCGATTATCCAGTGGCACAATACCTGTTAGAGTGGCAGCTGAAAAGAAAGAGGTTCGTGATACAATCCCAATTGATACCATGAAAGTCAAGGTGAATTGAGTGTCACACCGTTCAGTTTAAAGATAAAAGTGTCACCAATGGTAAAATCAAGCTGTCTTTATTTTACTAAGTTACTTATAATACTATGGCCATCACTTCTTACACTTTACCATCACTTGCATTACATCGTGATGCACATAATGGAAGGCAAAGTAATTACATCACGTGCATCACAATGTAATGCAAGTGATGTATGAAATGAGAAACACATCATCATTTTTTTAAAAAAAGAAACAACCAAGTTGTGTAGATGATCGCACTTTACCATCACTTGGATTACATTGTGATGCACATGATAGAAAGCAATTGATATGTCAAGTTTTTTATAACAAAGTCAACAGCTTTTACAAATCCACAGATCTGACTCAGTTTGTATCTAACAAATTAATTGATTTTCTTTAGTTTCTTTACTTTGCCTAAAATTAAAGAAACTATGTTACACAACGTAGTTGTGTTGATCATGTAAACAACAACATCTGAGTTAGTTTGTATTAAAATCTAGTGTCTATGTTAATTGAATCGGTTGGCTTTTCTCATCACCCCAGTGTAAGATCAAGTAAGCAAAGTTTCACACAACTTTACGACTTTGCCTACAAAGTAACAAAGCAACAAAGTAAAGAAATTAAAAAGATTGATGATGGCAACTAAAAATATTGGTGTGATTAAGCAAAATGTTGCATTAATAGCATTAGTGGCATTAATCGTATTAGTTGCATTACACCACTGTAGACCAATCCAGTTACCTTTGGTAACTGGATTGGTTAAAGGATTAGTCAAAAGATTAGTAACAAATGCCAAGTCAATACATTACAATATCAACAAGGTCACCAATCCCAAATTGAAAGATAAATAATATAAACACGGAAAACCGTTGAAAGAGAAAAAAGTCACTCCTATGTATTTGCTTATAGTCTTCCTGCCTCTTGTTGGTAGTTTGCAAGCTGGTCTATTGGGCCGATTTTTGGGGTCTAAGGGGGCAGCTATCGTCACCACTGGTTGCGTGGCATTGTCATCCTTTTTAAGCTGGACAGTCTTCTACGAAGTGGGTTTGTCTGGAAGCTTGTGTCATGTCCCACTGTCGAGTTGGTTTTCATCCGAGCTGTTTGATGCAGCCTGGGGCTTCTACTTCGATACGCTGACAGTGGTGATGTTGGTAGTGATAACATCAGTGAGTACCCTAGTCCACCTATATGGAGTTTCATACATGTCGCATGATCCCCACGTACCACGCTTTATGTCCTATTTGTCCATCTTTACCTTTTTCATGGTGATGTTGGTAACCTCCGACAATTTCTTACAGATCTTCTTTGGATGGGAAGGTGTTGGGTTGGCTTCATACCTGTTAATTAACTTTTGGTTTACCAGGCTACAGGCGTCTAAGTCCTCTATAAAGGCAATGCTTATGAACAGGATTGGGGACATAGGGCTAGCGCTCGGTATAATGGCTCTCTTTTCGCTTTGCCAGACAGTGAGTTTTGCCCCTGCATTTGCAAGTGCTAGTTTGCTTGCAGGAAAAACCCTGTTTTTCTGCAATTTGGAATTTGATGGCCTTACAGTGGTGTCGATCCTTTTGTTTATAGGGTGTGTCGGGAAATCGGCGCAACTAGGACTGCACACCTGGTTGCCAGACGCGATGGAGGGGCCAACTCCCGTGTCTGCCCTTATACACGCCGCGACAATGGTAACGGCAGGTGTATTTATGATTGCGCGATGCTCTCCAATCTTTGAACAGGCCCCGACGGCGCTAGCTGTCGTGGCAACCTTAGGAGCCATGACATGCTTCTTTGCAGCAACTACAGGGGTAGTGCAGAATGATATAAAGCGTGTGATCGCCTACTCCACCTGTAGCCAACTCGGGTATATGATATTTGCGTGCGGAGTGTCACAATACTCTGTGGGTCTCTTCCATCTTGTTAATCATGCATTCTTCAAAGCTCTTCTCTTTCTTGGGGCAGGGTCGGTAATACATGCTCTCTCTAATGAACAGGATATGAGGAAGATGGGCGGAGTGGCGAAGCTATTGCCCTTTACTTACAGCATAATGGTAATTGGGTCACTCTCCCTTGTAGGTTTTCCATTCCTTACAGGCTTTTACTCCAAAGATGTCATCCTAGAGGTTGCATATGCCACCTACACTATCAGTGGAAATGTAGCCTACTGGTTGGGCTCCGTCTGCGTGGCGCTGACAGCGTATTACTCTTTCCGCCTGCTGTTGTTAACTTTCCTTGCACCCACAAATACCCACAAAAGCAACCTGCTTGATGTACATGATGCACCGCCTTTAATGGCTGTTCCTCTTGTGGTATTGGCATTGGGTAGCATCTTCCTGGGGTACCTTGGCAAAGACATGATGATAGGGGTAGGGACTAACTTTTGGGGCAATTCGCTGTTCGTTCTGCCGCACAACCTCGTGCTTTTCGAATCTGAATTGATTCCTCAAGTCGAGAAGCTTACTCCTCTCGTAGCAACCTTGGTAGGGGGTGGGGTAGCCTACTTGGTAAACTACCCACTTGGGTTTGCCTTGATGGGGTATCGAGCAAAGATAGGGCAGGTAGGTCGAAAACTGTATACTGCCCTCAACAAGCGTTGGTTTTTTGACAAGATTTACAATGACTTTGTCGGTCAAGGGGGACTAGATTTCGGATATACTGTATCCTGGAAGCGACTTGACAAGGGGTGCTTTGAAGTGATAGGCCCATACGGGGTGGGGCAAGCCTTCCCAATGTGGAGCAGGCATGTCTCGCGCCTACAAAGCGGGGTGATATATCATTATGCAGTAGTGATGCTTTTGGGTCTTACCCTTGCTATTGGTCTGGTTGCCCTGTGGGACACTCTTGAGTTTATTGTGGACCCTCGCTTCTACTTTGTATTTGCCATTACATTCCTCTTTACTACTGTTATTCCGTTACATGGCATACAAGGAGACAATTCTTACAGGGGAGAAACAAAACCAACCCCGAAATAGTGGTGCAATGCTGTAATGCTGTAATGCTGTAGTGCTGTAATGGTATAATGCTGTAATAGTGTAATGGTGTAATGCCGTTGAGGCTTAGCTTACTATGGGTTAGACTACTCTGCCTTCTTTTAAACCCAGGTGTTTGTTTCTTTGTTTTGCTACCAGGTATATGAGTCACACCACCTAAAGATCAAAAACCTGTTGCTAAATGTTGTTTTTGATGAATACTTAAGAAATCTGTATCATGCCTCACTTTCTCACTAGTTGATTGCTTAGTTATAATCCATTCAAAGGAAAAGTTATTAAGTAATGCAAAAAGATAACACCAAAGGTAATTGGGATAGGTAAAGTGTGTTGCTTTCAATATCGATAACAGAACAAAACGTCACAACCAGACTTTATTCTCTTTACCAGCAAAACAATCTAAACGTCAACTGTGACCAATCGAAGATCGATTGTAGTGTTACAAATGGTATCTATACAGTTAAGAAAAGAAACTAATTACTTAACACGTTGTTACATCGACTTTACCATATTGTGTTATGTCAGTGACATGGTATTGAGACGCTCGTAGGACTGGTCAACCACTTTGTAAAACAAAAAAGGCAAACCTAAGTTATTTAGCAATTTCTCATTAGTTGCCAATGGTATTACTGCGTGAAAACGAAGCTGTTTCTGTTTTACTGAGGTAGTTACAAAAGCAAATCCGCACATCTCAGTTAGTTTGTGTTTAATCTCTTTACTCTCTTGACTTTGCTTGCAAAGTCAAGAGAGTAAAGAGATTAGTAAAGCACATTGCATGTTTCATTAGCGATGCTGATACATCACCTATTCAACCAATCCAGTTACCAAAGGTAACAGCTTTTCCATTTAGTTATAACAGCTTTTCAATTTAGTTATAACAGCTTTTTAGGTTTCATATTCGAGAATCAATCGGTTTACATCTCGACTGGTTTTTTAACCCATCTTTGATTAGTATGACATGATCATTTTGTTTTCAAAATGAAACAAATAAAACAGGCGATGAAACATTGCTTGTTTAAAATCATCACCCCAGTGTAAGACGTCTTACAAGAAACCAGTGTAAAACCAATTGCCTTGGCCACAGATTTGAAAAACCACACATTACTGACTTTGCAAGCAAAGTCCACAACAAATGTCTTTATGTCTTTCTTTCTTTACTTTGTTACTTACTAATCTTTTGACTAATCGAAGATTAGTCACAACATCGCTTTTTCAATCAACTCACGTCTCATATTCAAGAATCCAGTTACCAAAGGTAACAGCTTTTTTTATCAATCAACTCACGTTTCATATTTAACAATCCAGTTACCAAAGGTAACAGCTTTTCTAATCAATCAACTCACGTTTCATATTTAACAATCAATCAACTCACGTTTCCACACAACTTGGTTGTGTCAATTTGTAAACAAAATGATGATGTGTGGATTAGCAAAGTAAAGAGATTAAAGAGATCTACCTTTACGTCAACACACTTTATGGGGTACCATTGGTGTCACACCTTATTGGCGTGACATTTTATTGGTCACGCATGTTGTTGGTGTCCCATCATGAAATGATGGAGTAAAGTGTTTAAACTTTAGAAAATAAAAGAAACCACACCTTTCAATGGCACTCGAAAAGGCAATAGTACCGCAGAAGGTCAAGAACTTTACCATCAATTTTGGTCCTCAGCACCCCGCCGCCCACGGAGTGCTTCGGCTAGTCCTAGAGATGAATGGGGAAGTTGTCAAGAGGGCAGACCCTCACATCGGCCTCCTCCACCGTGGAACTGAGAAGCTAATAGAGTCAAAAACCTACTTGCAGGCACTTCCTTACTTTGACCGGCTTGATTACGTCTCTATGATGTGCCAGGAGCATGGCTACTCTCTAGCTGTGGAGAAACTGCTGGGGTGTCAAGTTCCGCTGCGAGCGCAATACATTCGGGTTTTGTTCGCGGAAATTACGCGGATATTGAACCATTTGTTAGCCCTTACCTGCCATGCAATGGACGTCGGTGCCCTTACTCCATTTCTGTGGGGATTTGAGGAGCGAGAAAAGCTGATGGAGTTCTACGAGCGGGTTTCTGGGGCGCGGATGCACGCGGCATACGTCCGACCGGGAGGGGTGGCACAGGACCTTCCAATTGGATTGAGCGAGGACATATACAGATTCGCTCGCCAGTTTGCCTCTCGAATAGATGAGATGGAGGAGATGTTGACTAACAACAGGATATGGAAACAAAGACTAGTTGATGTTGGTATAGTGTCTGCAGAGCAGGCTCTGGACTGGGGGTTTTCTGGAGTTATGATCCGTGGATCCGGGGTTAGCTGGGATCTACGCAAGACTCAGCCCTATGATGTGTACGATAAAATGGAGTTTCAAGTCGCTGTGGGATCACGCGGAGATTGTTACGATCGATATCTGATACGTATCGAGGAAATGCGACAGAGTTTACGGATAATCATGCAGTCCTTACAGGAGATGCCAAGCGGGATTGTTAAGGTAGACGATCGCAAGATTACACCCCCCTCTAGGTCCCAAATCAAGCAGTCAATGGAATCACTTATACATCACTTTAAACTTTACACAGAGGGTTTCTCTGTCCCTGCTGGGGAGACGTATAGTGCTGTAGAGGCACCTAAGGGAGAGTTTGGTGTTTTCTTGGTTAGCAACGGCACAAATCGGCCTTACAGGTGCAAGATCCGGGCTCCAGGTTTTGCCCACTTGCAGGGGCTTGACTTTATGGCGCGCGACCACATGTTGGCTGATGTTGTGACAATTATCGGGACTCAAGACATTGTATTTGGAGAGGTTGACCGATAAATCCTGTCTCTGCTCACACATCACTTGCATCACATTGTGATGCACGTGATGTGTCAATTTACTTTACAGGGTTGACTTGGCTCACAACTTTGTTTACAACCCCAATTGCCTTTTTACATCGTGCCGCACGATGTAAAAAGGCAATTGGGGTGACAATCTCACTTTTTCTTCTCACTTTGTATGCAAAGTCAACTTAAAACACAGATTATCTATACCAATCCATGACATTACATCGTGATGTTCTACATCACGTGCATCACAATGTGATGCAAATGATGTAAGAAATGAGAAACACATAATTATTTTGTAAACAAAATCACACAACCAAGTTGTGTTGAAACGTGAGTTGATTGATTAAAAAAGCTGTTACCTTTGGTAACTAGATTCTTGAATATGAGACGTGAGTTGATTGATAAAAAAAGCTGTTACCTTTGGTAACTGGATTGTTAAATGTGAAACGTGAGTTGATTGAGAAAGCGATGTTGTACACATCGCTTACGATGTGTGGATTGGTTAAAGGACCTGTTGAGATGTCAATCGATTGATTGGTTACGTCATGATGGTGAACAGATTTTAAAAACAAAGATTTGTGAAAGTAGCACTTTGGTTTTAATAGGTTAGAGATGTTAATGACCTAAGCTGTTTAAGTGGGTTATCTTCTTTATTTTAGTAACATCACGATGTAATGTGATGAATTAACAAGACAAACAACACACGTGTCTCACTTGTCAGCCTCTTTATAACTTCGTTATCAAGCAACAACCTTGTGTCAATGATCCTACATCACCCATATACATAACCAAAGAAAAATAGTAACCGTTGTGAAATATCTACTTGAGACACACATCGAGGAAAGCAGGTTGAGAAGCATCTATTGCCTGGTTTCGTTGGGTTTTGCCCTTTGCATGTCTTACATGTCCTCGACCGAGCTGCTGTTTCTTTGTATCGAGCCGCTGCTTTGCCTTGACAAGTCATTTATATTTACAGAACTTACAGAGGCATTTTACGTCACCCTCAAAATTTGCGCTTTGTGGAGCCTCGGCTCCGTGCTGCCTGTATTCCTTTACCACACATGGTGCTTTATTGCGCCAGGCTGCTTTCCCTTAGAGAGAGAAAGATGGGGCGTGTTCTGCTTGTTATGCAGCTGTTTTGCAGCCCTTGCTGTTGGTGGGGCGTACAATGTGGTCCTGCCACAGGCAGCATCTATCTTACTCACCTTTGAAGTTGCTGATCCAGTGGTGTCGATTCAGTTGCAAGCCAGAATAGGTCCATACATGGACCTGAGTCTCAAAGTAGCCCTGTTGGCAATTGCCATCTTGCAGTTTCCACTATTGTTTGGCGTTTCTTTCCATCTTGGAGTTATTAACCCCCGTCTCCTTACAGACAATCGTAAAGTGGTTTTGTTGGCGTCCCTTCTGTTGGCAGCCCTGGTGTCACCCCCTGATGTGTCAGCTCAGTCTGCATTGGCTGTTGTGTTTACTTTGTGCTGGGAAGGCGTGGCCTTGTTTGGATTTGTCATATTTCAGTTGAACAAGTTAAGAAACTTAAAAAACGATTTTTTACTTTGTAAAGAAAGTGAAACTTTGTGATAGGTAACATCGTGAAACCACATCAGTCTGCAGCTTCCATTATGTCACATAATGTCACATGATAGAAAGTAATTACTCACTTGGTGAAATGGTAAACACGGCAGTCTCAAAATCTGTTCCTTAGAAGGGTATCGGTTCGAGTCCGATAGTGAGTATTTGGTCCTATACATGATACATCATAGAATATGTCACCTTTTTACTTGTGTTGTTGCTAATCTTCAACTAATCCAGTTACCCGAGGACCAGTTGAGATGTCAATCGATTGATTAAAAATTTGATATGTCAATCGATTGATTAAAAAGGGTGTTACCTTTGGTAACTGGATTCTTGAATATGAAACTTAAAAAGCTGTTATAACTAAATTGAAAAGCTGTTACCTTTGGTAACTGGATTGAAAAGCTGTTACCTTTGGTAACTGGATTGAAAAGCTGTTACCTTTGGTAACTGGATTGGTTATTTGGTTAGGTAACATAAGGGCAATGTGCGAGATTGCAAATCTTGAGATGACGGTTCGATTCCGTCCTTAACCTGTCAACTGTTACTCTTACATTAGTAGTAGTGCAATAGCGTGGTAGTAATCCAATTACCAAAGTAAACAGATTTTTAAAATCTTCGAGTAGTTAACAGCATAACAGCATAACAGCATAACAGCATAACAGGAGTTTGCAACAACCATTAGAGATATAGTTGATTTGCAAGGAGAATAGTTCTAACGGTAGAACAGTGGTTTCCAAAGACAACCCCAAAATTGCCGCTCAATAAAAATCTTAGGTAAATATCTCTCCGATTTGCTTACCTGAGCTCCTTATGGACAAGATCATGTAATCTCAACCTATCCTTTATCTCCTACCCACAAGCTACCACATTACACAACTGCTTGCATACTACCTTACAAGATACTTTTGCTTTGTCCGCAAAGCAATAAATTTGCCTGCAAAGTAAAGAGATTGGTTACCATGATTTTGCGTTTTAAACAAAACCACCTGCCTCCTGAACTGGGTAAGGATTCTTCAAGAAAGGAAAGTGTAAAAATTAATGTCACGTCTTGCTATCACTCCTTGATTTGGACTAGGCGTGAGACACTTGGCAAGGGTAACACCTGAGACACAAACCCCTTACACATGAAACAAAAAAACTGCTGACAAATTTCCTGACATGATTTCAAATTGATGGAAACTAAATTACTTATCCAAGTAAACATCATTTCTTACACTTTACCATCACTTGCATCACATCGTGATGCACATTATGGAAGGGTAAGTGATTACATCACGATGTTATGTCTAATTGATACATGACTTGCATCACAATGTGAATTAAGTGATGCACGTCATGTCTAATGCTTTGATTTAACCAATCTAGTTATAACAGCTTTTTAAGTTTCATATTCAAGAATCCAGTTACCAAAGGTAACAGCCTTTTTAATCATTCGATTGACATATCAACTGGTCCTTTGACTAATCCACACATCGCAAGCGATGTAACCAGATGGGTTATAACATCGCTTGCGATGTTGTGACTAATCTTAGATTAGTCGAAAGATTGGTTACAACATCACTAGTGTTATTTTGTTTACAAAATGTGTGATATTAGCTTTGCTAATGAAATGATCAGGTGACATCATGATGTTTCGAAACTTCGAGTAGCCAAGTCCAGGAAAGCAAAAGAAAGCAACATCGTATACAAAAGGGTTCCCAAAATCTTTGTAAGTTGGATAGGAGGGGAAACAGGGTCCTAAAGGGAGGTTAGTGAAGCGGTGATGCACCGCTGTGGTAAGTCATGAGTGCAGTAGCAATTGTTTACGTTTGTCGTAAAAGAAGATAGTGAAAGGGTAACATCGTGAAAGAGGGAAAAGCCCACTACCAATTACAAGATACATCCTTCACCAATCTTTTGACTAATCTTTACATGATCGTTTTTTAAACAAAATGATCATGTAAAGATTAGTCACAGGTTTGTCATCGTGGGGTGGTGCTATTTGGGGGTGCTACTCCACAATCGACATTGAGATAAGGTAGACTTATACAAAACGCTGCTGCAGATCCGTGTCCTATCCTAGCGAGGGATTACCTCACAACGAATCGTCCATCATAACATAATAGAGAGGTACTTGATGTTGCTGCTGTTGCAGGCGACTGAGTCTTAGGAAAACAGATGTAAACTCTTGCTTTCAGTTTTCGCATCACTCACAATTTTAAAATGCAAGATTCTCGAATGTGTCACACAACCCAGTTGTGTTGAGACGTAATTTGCTCGACTTTCTTTTCTCAAAATTGCTGCACTCGATCACGAGGTGATGTGATACCAAACAGTAAACTTTACTCTTTTTAACACAGCTCTTAATAGTAATACAGCCAACACCATTTAGTTGTGTAGTAATTTACAGGCCAAGATCAACGTCGTAGACAACATTGCAGCACACACAGGACGAACAACTCCCTATTTACACAGCATTAACCGGATTAACAGGTAAAGGTAACTAAAATTTCTCAACTGTAAATAGACGTGTGTTGCTTTGCAACATCAGGAAACTTTTCGAGACCTTCTCAAGAAAGTTGAAGGGTAACGGAGCCCTCAAAGTACATAGATTTACCATTAGCTGCACTAATAGATTTACCGTTAGCTACACTAACAGGTCTAGATTGTGTCCTCTGTGGACATTTTGATGGAAGGAGGGCAATGCGTTGTGGCAGTCTCTACCTCTTGTACATCACTTGCATAACATTGTGATGCACGTGATGTATAACCGCTTTAAAAGATGTTTACAGTGGTTTACTTGTTTCTATGACTAGTATACAATTTCAATTGTGCAAAACGGTAGAGATCCACAATACACTGAGAGCCACATGCTTCTAAAGTCGCACGTGTGGTTCGGAGGTTGTGGTTGGTAGCTTGTCACCCATCGGTGAGTTGTAATGAGGCGAGAAACCTTGTCCGTGACCCGCAACACAGCATCGTCATGTTGTGGTTGATAGAGTTGTTACAAATTTACGCGCATAATGTTACCAATCTTTAATTAGTGGACTGTAAAGAGTTATTATCTAATGGTGATGTTGGCTTTATTACCTTCACACTAATCTACCAGTACATTGCGATGCATATATTTTGACCCTACCTGATTTTTGATTTGCAGTCTCAACTTGACTTTTTCGACTTTGTTTTTCACCCATCCGATTACCTTCGTTGACAGCGCCACACATCATCTTAATACATTATACCATAATGTCTTTTACACTAGTAACAAGTAATGTGATGTAAAATAGAGTATACTTGACATTCCAGTCTTGAAGATCTGTTTACTTGGTTCAACTTTGGTAATTGGATTAAAAGATTGCAGTTTACAATTAATTTACTACCAAGTAAACTATACTGAATGATCTACATTGCTTGAGATACAAGGGACACAATTCTCAAGTCTTGAAATTAGGCTTCCGACAAAACAGTAAGTTGCGTTGGTGAACGCGTTTCTCTTCCCTCAAATTCATCGTAGAACAACGCAAGATAGCAACCACTTGCAACACCAAAGGTTAAGGGTTCGAATCCCTTTTCTCCTGTCTCCCGCACCTTCTTTATAACGACTAATTTTCACCCTCGCAATCAACACATAATATATAGAGGAGATAGAAAACACTATGCAGGTGTTAACTAATCCTTTAACCAATCCCCACATCGCTTGCGATGTGACCAGATTGGTTATAACATGATCATTTTGTTTACAAAATGATACAAGCAATGTTGTGATTAATCGATAATTAATCAAGAGATTAGTTTTCACATTGTTCACAATGTGTGACATCGCTTAGGTTATGAGCTTCGCTAATAACAAACATTTTGTTTACAAAATGATGATGTGACAAAATTGGTGAAAGATAGGATTGTAAGTTTTCTTACAGGTTTACGTGAGATACTGAAGAAAACTCTTTAGTAATCTTGATCACTATGAAAACATGTTGTCCTCTATGCTTCCATAAAGTGTTACCCAGTCCTCTTCGTCTAGTGGTGAGGACATTGCCCTTTCACGGCAAAAACACGGGTTCAATTCCCGTAGGGGATAGGCAACCTTACATATCTAAGACTTTATCGTAGAAGCTGGTTGCTTTACATGTTTTGCTTTTGAAACTATTTATACCAAGTTTTAAGTGTAAAATTGTTCGCGCATGTGTCATCAATAGTATTAGCAAAACTGTTACTAATCCGCACATAGCTTGCGATGTGAAAATTGATCCAGTTAGCAAGCTTTTCAATCAATCAACTCACGTTTCATATTCAAGAATCCAGTTACCAAAGGTAACAGCTTTTTTAATCAATCAACTCACGTTTCACATTTTTAATGATGGGTTATAATAGTAGATGAGTGTAATATTACCTCCCCGATCGAATAGATTCGAGGGGCACAATCTCACAACAAATAGAGTTGCTCTATGCCACGAAAATTCGCAGAATCTATAGTCAGAGCTGTACCCAACTGGGTTGAATCATTCCAGTTCTCTAGAAATGAAACCACTTTTATGGTTTATCCTCAATACATCTTGCCGTTCTTGGCTTTCCTGAGGGATTATAGCAACACACAATGCAAACAGTTAATGGACATAACTGCTATCGACAATCCCTCACGTTTGTTTCGCTTCCAGATAGTCTACCATCTCTTGAGTCTGCAATATAATGCACGCGTCCGTGTAAAGAGCTGTGTTGACGAGGCAACCCCTGTCTCTTCTGTCACTAAACTCTTCTCCTGTGCCGCCTGGTGGGAACGAGAAGTTTGGGACATGTTTGGGGTCTTCTTCTCAGGACACCCGGACTTGCGACGTATACTGACAGATTATGGATTTCAGGGCCATCCGCTAAGGAAGGATTTCCCTTTAAGCGGGTATGTAGAGGTGCGGTATGACGACTCTGAAAAGCGTGTTATCACTGAGCCTATAGAGATGTCTCAAGAGTTTCGTTATTTCGACTTTGCTACCCCGTGGGAGACACTTGAGAGGAGCGATTAGCAGATCGCAATCCAGTTACCAAAGTAAATATCATTTCTTACACTTTACCTTCCATCACTTGCATCACTATGTGATGCAAGTGATGCACATCATGGAAGGTAAAGTGGTTACATCACGTGCATCACTATGTAATGCAAGTGATGCAAGTGATGCATGAAATGATAAACACATCATTATTTTGTTTACAAAATGACACAACCAAGTTGTGTCGAAACGTGAGTTGATTGATTAAAAAAGCTGTTACCTTTGGTAACTGGATTCTTGAATATGAAACGTGAGTTGATTGAAACAACCAAGTTGTGTTGATGGTGGCACTTTACCATTATTTCATGATGGAAGG
>JAABUL010005557.1_pt1 | contig 15556 bp, 4 predicted proteins | sample 5559151 | NCBI WGS metagenome assembly JAABUL01 (sample SAMN10711876, study PRJNA513368) | rock metagenome | isolation source: Antarctica rocks | place: Antarctica: Victoria Land, Pudding Butte sud | reverse complement strand
TTATTAATATTTGCGCAAATTATTAATTTTTTTAAGTTAAGCTTTTGTGCAAGATTACGTAGCATATTAAGTTTGCAAAACAACTCTTTGTTAGCAAATATTTATAATAAAGAAAGAGCTAGCAACTCTATTTTGTGCATTTTGCTTAAACTAATATTAAGACAAACGTTATCTTAGCTAAATCTTAATTAAATTTGAGCAAAATATACGTTAAATCTATTTTAATTAAAAAAAGAATAAATTGTTTACAAATATAATCTCGATTAGACTTCGACTAAATCTAAACAAAATATACGTTAAATCTATTTTAATTAAAGAAAGAATAAACTATTTACAAATATAATCTCGACTAGATTTTAATCAAATCTAAACAAAATATATGTTAAATCTATTTTAGTTAAGAGAAGAATAATTTGTTTACAAGCGTAATCTCGATTAGATTTCGATTAAATCTAAACAAGATATACGTCAAATCTAAACAAAATATACGTTAAATCTATTTTAATTAGAGAAAGAATAAATTGTTTATAGGCGCAATCTTAACTAGACTTCGATTAAATTTAAACAAGATATAAGTTAAATCTAAGCAAAATATACGCCAAATCTAGACAAGATATATGTTAAATCTATTTTAATTAAAAGAAGAATAAATTGCTTATAAGCGCAATCTCGACTAAATCTTAATTAAATCTAAGCAATTCTACTCGTAAATATAAGATTATAATTATACTATATATTTCTTCTTTAAATATAGCTTTCTACGTTATTACTCGCACTAGATATAAATCAATTAGTAAAAAAAATAAGTAATCAAACGCGTTTTTCTATATAAACAATACTTTTTAATAAATTTTTAGAGTTTATTTAGAGTCTATAATTTAAAGATTTATCTATTTTATACAATAAATAGTATAATACTTTTAAGTTCGCTTACTAATGCATATCAAATCAATCTTAATATTAGAAGAGAGCTATTCTTGATATTTGAAATTCAAACTATTAAAAGAGTCAATTATTAAATAATAAACTCTTTAATTGACTATAATATACAACAAACTAATTCTTGAAATTTTATTATATCGAAAAACTAAGATATTTATTGCAAATTAACAAAAATAATTATTTGAAAACAATTAAAATTCAATGTCTTTTTTATATTGAAAATTACGTATTACTAGTATTAAAGCAATCAATACTTTTTCTTATAATATAAATATCTTTATTTAGCATTATTAGTCTTTATATGTTTACTAATACTTTATTATAAATATGTAAAATCTCTTTTGCAATACTTTTTTTCTATTAAGTTTAGCGTCTAATTTCGAGCTTTGCAACGCAATTTGTTTTTTTAATTTCTTGTCAAAGATACAATAATTCGCAATCTATTTTTAATTGTTCTTCTTACTTTTTATATTAATGCTCTATGTATAGTTGACAAATTTAACAATATTAGTAATCAAGTTATTATGTCTTGTATTTGCATCGCGTGTAATTTTAAGTTAAAAAACAACAATAAATTAACGCAATATCTTGATCAATGCTTAGTAATTTAAGAAAAAAAGCGTCAAAAAGAATCTAAACTCAAAATAAAAAAAAATAAAAAATTTAATAAAAAAAATTTATATTAAATACACAATAATCTTCTTAAAGTTAGATAAATAATAGCAAAGATTAATGTATTAAATATATTAAGTAAAATAATATATAACGAAGCTTTACAATCGTTTAAACTAAATTAAAATTAATAATATTATTCGAACGCGCATATTACGAAAATTGTAATTTGTTATTTTTTAAGTTCGCAACAAAAAAATACAATTAACTAAAGACAAACTTCGAAAACATCGAATATTTTTATAGAGAAAAATTTATTAATAGCTTTGCAATCTATTGTCTTCTTATTAATAATAAAGAAATACTATAAAGAGAAGAGAGTTAAAAAATTTAATAATATTATAGTTCGAAAGAATTGCAATCTCTATTGATTTAAAGAAAATACAAAAATACTATTTAGAATTTGTCTAACAATATATAGTTTATTTTAGAATATTATTAACTATAAATTTGCGAAATAGTTAATAAACTACAAATTTATAAAGAGAGTTGTTAATATCTTTTTTAAAAACAAGAATTTTAAGAACTTTCGAAAACAATATAGCTTCTAGAACGTCAAAAAATAATAAACACAAATATATTGTATTTTGCACAAAATTCGAAATAATAATTGAACAAATAAGAATTTTATAATTGCAATTAAAGTTAACAATCTTGTTATTGTCGAATATATTATGCATTATTAAAACATAAAAGATGTAATATATTTTTTGCTTAAATATAAATCTTTTGAAGATAATCTAATTTACGCGTTTATTTAAGTTAGAACAACTAACAATAATCGCATTTATATCGAGATATATATTAGAAATTAATAATAAATTACGCAAAATTAACTATTAATAGAGATTACTATTATTTTTATTTTTATAATTACGAACAAGACACAAATAATATATTATTATAAAAATCAAAGCTTGTAATCAATTTATATTATTATCGAAAATCTAGATTGAACAACAAAACAAAGTTAGACTTAACTAGAGTTAATATTAGTCGAATTAATTTTAATTGTAAAGATTAAAAAGAAACATAAAAAACATTTATAAACAAAAATATATTATTAAGCTATAAAGAAGATTTTTAAACGTATATTTGTTAACTATTACTTTTACATTCTATTGTTAATTCGATATAAAATTCGAGAGTCTTAAAAAGTTTAATATAGACGTTCGATATATTAATAACTTTACAAAAAGTTATTATTTAATTATTAAAAAAATAATAATAAACTACGAAAAGCAAATTCTAATTATTAATATTAAGAAGAATAAGCATTGCAACATTTGTAGAATTTTTTTAAAAAAATATAAAATTTTTACAAGATATTAAAAGTATCGTATTTTTAAATACATTTAAGCTAAGTTTATTAAATAATATTCGAATCTATAGAAAGACAAAAAAGCAATAATAATTTATTCGATTAAGAACTAAATATAGAATTATAAATATTGCAATGTTTATACTTTAATAAATCTTAATATTTTTTATTAATTGTTCAAAAGTATAATTATGCAATTAATCGATTAATATATTGCTTTAATTAATAATATTATTTTTAATACTAATTTTAAGAGATCAACAAAGCGAAAAAAAAAAAAAAAAAACAATTATCGAATTAGAGAGATCGATTCAATTTAACAAACGTTTTTGTCCAATTTTTAAAATTATTAGCTTAAAGAGATTTAAGTACTTTAGCAAAATTTAACAATAAAGTAAAGTTAAATAGAAGACAATAATAGCACAATTTGTTTTTGCGATAATATCTCTTTTAATAGAAAAGCAAAATGCAATTATATATTGTGCTTAAACAATTATAAATTTTGTTATATTTGCTTAGTACGTATCTTATAACGAAAACACGTTAAGTTATATAAAGTATACTCTATATTAAATTAACAATTTAAAAACGATTTTCGTCAAATATCGATTTCAAAATATAACACACAACAAAAACAATAAAAACAAAATATATTTTAATATTTTCAAGCTTTATATTTTAACGCATTAAATAGCTTTTATTTAATTGTATAGCAATACTTAAAATTTTAATACATTGTATAAAAAAACAATATATAAGTTTTTATTAAAGCAATTTTATTTTAAAACAAACAAAATAAAAGACTAAAAAAGACAAATATTAATATATAATATTCGATATTACAATTTTGTTATTATAAAAGACTTTATTATGTATTTGAAAACCAAAGCAATAATTGTTGCAAAACAAGAATCAAAGAAAGACATTACTTTATTTAGTCGAAATTTAATAATTATATTAATAGCATTTAATTTAAATAACGATACACTATTGTTCGATCTTAACAAAAACAACTACTATTAACAAAAAGTCAAAAATGCTATTATAAATAGTCAATTTAATTGTTAAGATTTTATAGACGCTTTAACAATGTTTATTTAAAAAAAACGCAAAAAGATAGTCGAATCTTTATGCAATGTTGTTAATTTAAATATTTGCGAACAAAATTCGTCTTAAGTTAAGAATTATTTTATTAAAATTTATAAGTTCTTAATTTGTTAAAAATTAAACAAAAAAAATTACATTAATCTAAATTAGATGCAAAAGAACTTTATTTAATATATCTCTTAATAATGCGAAAGAAAAGATTGATAAAGAAATTGTATATAAGTGCAAAACAAAAAAATTAATAAAAACTATTAAAACAACAAGTTAGCAACAAGAAATAACAAATATATAGAAAGATTGCAATTTATTGTTATAATACTTAATTATTTGCAATTAAGATATAACAAACAATTACAAAGATATACGAGAGCGTTTATCGAGTTAAAACGCTAGATTAACAAAGAAGCTACTAATAAGATACACAAGATATACAAGATAAAAAACTATTTAAAAAACACAAATAAAAATCTTAAACGTTTGTACTCTTAATATTTCTATAACTTGTTATATATTATTCGCAATATATATCTTATATTAGCAAATCAAAAATACACAAAGTATTATATTAACAACTTTATTAATTAAAATTAATATAATACAATCTATAATTTATAATTTAAGAAAAACGAGATTCGAATTGCAAATAAATAAACAAAACAACATCGAATATAAAAGAGAGTTTAACAACATAATTGCTAAGTTAAATTATATTTAGTTTGAGCTAACTTAAATCAATAAAACAATAGAAGATAAAATTAAAAATAAAGAAATCAAATAAAATTAAAAAAAATAACAATAAGAAAAAAGAATATTATTAATAAAAATATTTTATTAAGAATAATTAAATAAAGAGTTGAGCTACTTTAAAGCATAATAATGTTATCTCTTTACTTTTTTACGAGTTTTTATCAAATAGTATTAAGATGCTTTATAAAGAAATACTAATAACTATAATTTTTAAGACAAAGAAAGTAACTAACTTCTTCGACGCTATATTGAATTCTACTTAAAACGTTGAAAATTCTTTCTTTTAAAAAAACTTTTTAACAAATTTTGAAAAGATATTTAAAAAGACAAGCGACATTGCTAATAAAAACAACAAAAGAGAAGATATTAAGAAGTTCTTAAAGTGCAATTTTTAATTTATGTTCGACTATTATAACAAGCAACATATTAAGAAGAAAGCTCTTTCTATTGTTAAAAAGAAAAAAATAAAAACAAAGAAAGACGCAATAAAAGCATCTTATTAGTACTACTTATTAAATAGTCGCAAACAAATAATAAATAATTTTCGAATTAAGTTATCTAAATTATTTCGCAATCGCAATAAATATTCAAAGACTAACAAAGTTAAAATCAAAGTATAAAATAAGCAAATTATTATTAATATTAACAAAGAGACTATTGTTCTACTATTGCCCAAAGATTATAGCTAGAAGAAAATCAAGCATAATAATTAAAATATATAACTAGCAATATAATAAAAGAATATTAATAATATCTACAAGTATATAATACTTGTAGCTAATTTCAATATTAAGTATTAAAGCGATTTTAATAACTTTAAAAAAACGCACAAACTTAAGAAATATATTAATTATATTTGCAAAAACTTTATTGCAAAGTTAAAATACAAAGTTATAATTAGTTGTTAGCAAACAAAAGCAATTTATCTAATTAACAAATTCGCACTTTGCGCAAAACACAAAAAAAATAATAAAAAACAAATAAAAATGCGACAAAAGTATCTAATTAATATTGCTTATAAAATAAATAAATGCGAAAAATTTCGAATCTTCGTATGTTACGACCCTAGCTCGTTATAGCTAGTATATATTCTATAGAGTAGTTTGTAGCATATAATACGATTACTTGCATGTTCGACGACTTAACAAACAAGCATTGTTCGATACGCTAATGAGCGAGTTCGACATGTTCGACAACGAGTAAAACGAATAAAGTTCGACATGTTCAATAACGAATAAAACGAACAAATTCGACATGCTTAACAACGAACATAACGAACAAAAAGAATCTTCTTTAATATATAGATTTTTTAGATATAACTTTCTTATAAATCGTGTTTAACTTATTATAGATTTTTACTTATTGTTACTTTAATTCATAGAGTCTATCTTAAAATTTATTAAATATAAAAATTGTTTATAGTTGCAATCTTTGTTATTAAGTAATTGCTTACATTGTTTAAAAACGTCTACAAATCTCTTTAATAGCACAACTTATTTTAATATTTTCGAAGAAAATACTAGTGTAACACTTTGAACACTTTAAGGATGTTTATATTAGATTAATGCGTCTTTATCTTAAACATTAGCTTATTAGTATTATATTAATTATCGATTATAAAAGACGACAAAATTAAGATTAATAAACTTAATATTTATTATAAAGATCGTATTAATTTGAAGAACTAACTTATGTAAATAAATATTTATTTTATCTTTTATCTTGTTTTAGCGAATCAAAAGACAATTTTTGCATCGACATTTCTTAGAGAGAGAACTTAACATTAACTTAAGCCAAATTTACGAAAATACTTAGAAAATAATAGCGAAAACTCTCGTACAATGTTCATAAATTTCAATAATTTTAAAAGAGAGCTTCGAAGAATCTTTGAAACATTTAACGAGAAACAAATCGTAAAAAGAATGATTTAGCATCTAATTTAACGAATTTTTGTAACAAACTATGTAGTTAGATTTTAAAAATATATTAATTTAATTAAGTAAAACGATGTCGCACTTATAACAATGTTTCAACAAGATTTAAAAAACAATCTAAAAGACGAAATTATGCGCGATAAAAAAATTCTTAACGATATGTTCGATCTTATTAAGATAGCTATCGATTTTAACGACAAATTATATAAAAGAATTATGAAAAAAAAATACAATTAGTTTTAAGAAAAAGCAAGAATCTTTTTTGAATTAACGATCAAATATTAATAAGAAGAATTTCGTTTTAATTAAAAGTATAGTAATCTTAATTATCGTAAGCTTGCATCTATGAAACTAGATTTTATTTAACAACGTAAAGAGAAAAACTTTAAAGAAAAACAAAATAATAAATCTTAAAAAACGTACTATTTATGTGACAAATTAAGTCACTTCGTAAAAGATTATCAATTATAAAATTTAATAAATCGTCAATAAATCAATGTTATGTTAAGAGAGATACTTAATAGCTAGAACGACATTAGAAAGCAAATTGACACAAAGATAAACATTCTTAAGATTAAATTAAATGACGACTACTATTTAATAAAAAATCTAAATTAGTTATAGAAAGTTCTAGATAAAACATCATTAAACAAGGCATTCGCATTTACGCAAGAAATTAATTAAATACTTAATAAGACTATGAGAGCGAAATGATCAAAAACATTATATCTTTATTTAGCAACAAACTTAAACGACAAATATAACTAAAAAGATTTTCACGAATGTCTAAATAACATCACGAAATACTTCGAAACTTTAATTAATTCATTGAAGAAACAACAAATAAATTAGATCGTAAATAAATGAAAGAAAGCGCTAAAAAGCGACGCCACTATAAAAAGAGATATTTTTGAGGAAATTAAACAACAATTGAGCAATATTAGTTTATCTAAATAAACGATAAAGAAAGCAAAGAAACATGCGACACTTAATTGAACAAAATGTTATAACGATTTATGCTAAACTTATTTAGAAGACAAAGAAGAAGTTAACTAGTTTTTGAGAAAATTAAAGTTATTAATTTAACATAGAAAGAAAACTTAACGCAAATAGACGTTCGAAGCAAAAGTCGCAACACAAAAACAAGAAAAAGTTCAAATTTTTTACTAAAAAGCATATCAAAGAAATGTAATATGTTAGTTCAATAGTAGCAATTAAACTTAATAGCATATGTACGATGTTTTATTACACTAGTTAGAGTTAATGAACGATAATTTATTGTAATGATCGATTTTGATGCAATAAGTAATTTTATGATTAAAGCTTTTGTTAAAAGAAAAGAATACTTTACTTAAAAGAAGCTTAACGCATACAATCTAATAATTGTAAATAAAAACTTATTATTTAATAAAAATGAAAAAGTAAATAAAGAAACGAAATTATTATTAATAGCTATTTAGCAACATCACGAAAAACTAATTTTTAATATAGTGAAAATAATTATTTACGATATTATTCTAGAAATGCTTTAATTGAAGCAATACAATCTAGAAGTTAACTAAAATATACAAATACTTAGATTTGTACAATGTGATCACGTAATTTATATCTAATCTACGCATTAATAACGTTCGATAATAAATAAAAAATTAAGTCGAAAATCGATTGCAAATAGCGAGTTTGTATTTTTGCAAAAAAAAGATTTAACAAAGTTTAACTTAATAAGCATTAATAAAAATTAGTTAAATTATAAAGTTAAAGTAAATAAAGAAAATTACGAATTTTTTAAAAGTTTTGAATTATTTGATACAACGAAGAAATTACTAAAGTACGTATTACGAATATACAACAATTAGAAGCATCTATTTTAAAAAAAGAAAACAACAAAGACTTTTTCTAAGCATTAATTGTAAAATTACGAGATTAAATTTAAATTAAGCAAGCAATTTACGTTTAAACTTATATATGCTTTATTTAAGAAAAAACTCGAAGTACTTCGCAAATATCTAGCCAAAAACGAAAAAAAAAATTATTAAAAAATTCTAATTATAAACAAAATACTTGATTCTTTTTGTATTAAAAAAGAATGAAATTCTTCGTTTATATGTTAATTATTAAAAGCTAAATAATATTACAATTAAGAATTAATATTTACTACTTAATATTAACGAGCTTTAGAATTAATTATTCAAAGTAAAGTACTTTATTAAATTAGACTTACAAGAAGCGTACAATTAAATTAGAATAAAATAAAAAATAAAATAAAAGATAACTTTTCGTATACAATATAAATTATGCAAATATACAATAATGTCGTTCGAATTCACAAACGTTTCGACAACGTGTTAAAAAATAATTAATAATATATTACGACAATATTTGAATCAATTTGTTATAATATACTTGAACAACATCATAATTTATTTAAAAATCTTAAAAGAGCATGTTAATTATATTTTCAAAGTATTAAAATGTTTAAACATAAAAAATTTACATTTTAAATTAAAGAAATGCGAATTTCATTAAAAAAAAGTTAATTTTCTTAAATTTGTTGTTAAATAACATAAAATACGCATAAATTTCGAAAAACTACAAGCAATTAAAGAGTGAAAATTATTAATAAATGTTAAGAAAATACAATTCTTCTTAAGTTTTATGAATTATAACAAGAAGTTCATTAAGAATTACTTAATAAATGCAATATTATTAACGAATTTTACGAAAAAAAATACGTCATAATTATAAGAATTCGTAAAAGAGAAATTATTTTAAAATCTTAAATTAAAATGTTTAAAAAAACTAATATTAAAGATGTACAATTTACGATTATTAAATAGAATTGAAATCGACGCATTAGATTTAATTATTAATGCATGTTTCAATTAAAGATATAAAGATATATAATATCTAATAATATATCTTTTAAGAAAACTTTTGTTAGTCGAATAGAATTATAATGTTCACAATAAAAAACTACTCGCTATAATAGTTTTCTTAAAGTTATAAAGAATATACATAAAAGAATTATTAAAATTTACGATTCTTATAAATTATAAGAATTTTGTGCACTTCATTATTATTAAGCAATTTAATAGAAGACAAATGCGATAATTAAAAAGACTCGAATAATACAAGTTTAAAATATAGTATACTTTAGACAAAAATAATAATAAAATAGACGCACTTAACAAAAGAAGTAATTATATAGAAACGAAGAAATCGTTCAATTATAACATACTTAAAATTAATAAAAACGAATCATTATTAACAAACAAATACGAGCTAAATGTTACATTATAAATACTTCGAAATAATACGAAAAAATTTCTAGTAAAGAAAGAAAAACTCCAAATATTTATCGATAAAATCGACGAATATATAAAAGAGCATTATAACGAATCATTGTAAAAGCACTTAAAAGTGACGAAAACTCTTTAGCTTTTATGTTAACATTATTAGTTTTCACAAATGAGACAAGTTGTTAAAATATACATCAAACGATGTCTTAATTGTTAGCAAAACAAACATAATACACATGCGAACTATGACGAAATTTAATATTAAAAATTATTTAAATTGTTATAAGATAAAGTTACGATAAACTTTATTATTAAGTTGTTCAAGTCGACGAATCTAGCAATTGAAGATAAATATAATTCGATACTAATAATAGTTAATAAGTTTATTAAGTACTTATATATTATCGCATGCAAAGAGAAGTTTATCGCAAAACAACTAAGATACATTATATTAAATTAACTTATATAATATTACGATATATTTAAGAGACTAATTAATAATAGAGACAAGCTCTTCACGTCTAATTATTGAAAGACGCTTCTCTTAATGTTAGATACAAGACTTCGAATGTTCATTGTCTATCATTTAATTATAAATGATTAAACAAAAAAAACAAATTAGAGTCCTAAGCAATATTTAAGATATTACATCAACAATACTTATAATAATTAAGTATTACTTTTATCTATAACACAATTAACACTCAATGCAAAGATTTCGAATATTATTAAAATAACTTCATTCTTCGTTAATTATAGCAAGAAATCGAATCTCTTTAAGAAAAAACGTACGCATTTATTAGCGCAATTAATTATCGAAAGAATAACGACATTAAAGAAGATATACAACAACATCTTAAAAATGCAAAAAAAGTTAATCAAATAAAAAAATAAAAAACAAAAAACGACATCTTAGCTAAAAAAAAAAGATAAAATATATTTTTTTACAAAAAATCTTAGAACAAGAAAGTTAAGTAAGAAATTGAATCATGTTAAAGTTAAATCGTTTCTCGTTAAGAATATTAAAAGATTAATTAATTACGAACTCGATTTATCTAAAAACGCTAAAATATTTCTAGTATTTTATATCTTATTGTTGAAGTCAACTAACCTAAGTACGTCTATATAGAAAACATTTTATTATAAATTATAAAAAGAAAATCGATTTAAGATTAAGAGAATTTTAAAGCAACAAAATTAACAATATTTTATAAAATGAAAAAAGTACTCTACGACGAAAAACACGTAAAAATCAACTAGCAATTTCGACGATTATTATGCTTTTATCTAGAAATTCCATTAACGTTCGAAAGATTATCTAGCATAGCAAGAGAAAACTAAATAATAAAAGATGTCTCAATTAGAGCATTCGCAACAAGATAATTCGACAATTTAATAACATTTGACTTCTTTATATTAGACAATAAACATTGTGTTTTTCGTTTCGTCTTTGCATCGACTTTCTTTAACATCTTTTTATTATAAAGTAATCGCATAATTACAATTATTAATACGATCTTATTTTTTGTTACTTTAAAGAATAGATTTTCTTTAATACGATTTAAAGAAGTTTACGACATATTTATATACAATTTGTTCGCACAAACACCTTTTAAACACTTTAAATAAAATAACGAATTTTTTATAACAATGCAAAGCTTGTTAATATAACAACAACGTTTATAAGCAAAATTAACAAATGTTTCGTAATAATTTATTTTAAAAGCAAAACGAATACAATTTTAATAAAAAAACATAACATGTAAGCATTCGCTTTTTAGAACGAAAAAATAAAAAAAAAGAAATAGTGTTACGATTTTAATTCGTTATAGTTGATATATACTTTATAGAGTAGTCTATAGTATATAGCACGATTATTTGCATGTTCGACAACTTAATAGGCGAACATTGTTTAATACGTTAGTGAGCGAATTCGACATGTTTAATAACGAACAAAACAAATAAAGTTCGACATGTTCGACAACGAACAAAGCGAATAAATTCGACATATTTGACAACGAACATAACAAACAAAAAAAATCTTCTTTAATATATAGATTTTCTAGATACAACTCTTTTATAAATCGTGTTTAATTTATTATAGATTTTTACTTATTATTACTTTGATTCATAGAGTTTATCTTAAAATTTATTAAATATAAAAATTGTTTATAGTTGCAACTCTTGTTATTAATTGATTGCTTACATTGTTTAAAAACGTTTACAAATCTCTTTAATAGCACAATCTACTTTAATATCTTCGAAGAAAGTATTAACGTAACATTGTATTAAGTTTTTTAAATTATTTTGTAATCGTAATAAATATATAAGATCTAATAAAGTTAAATCTAAAGTACAATCTAAAAAAATTATTATTAATATTGACAAAAAGATTAGCGTATTATTATTGCCTAATAATAAAAATCTTAGAGAACAATAATATAATCTTTAAAAATATCTAATTTAAATTAAGTCTAAAAAATATCTAAGTTAAATCTAGAAAATATTTAAATCAAATTTAGAAAACATTTAAGTTAAGTCTAAAAAATATTTAAATTAAATCTAGAAAATATTTGTATTAAATCTAGAAAACATCTTAATTAAATTGTTGCTAGAATAACGTTAGACTAATTATTTAAAATATCTAATTTAAGCAAGTTCTTGCTTTTTTGTTATTTATATTAGCTTTAAAATTTGTAGTTTTATTGTCGCAAAAAACAACAATAATAGCAATAAAAAAAATTTATTTAACAACTTGCAAAAGAACAATAAATAAAGAATCTTCTTCTTAAGCGTACGCAAATTGCATTATCTATAATAAAATTTATACTTAAAAAAGCTCTTTGCATTATAATATTAATAACAAAGCGCAAATACAAACAAAATACGCATAAAAAAAGTATATAAAGAACATAAACGCAACAAGAGAACTAAAAGTTTTAACAATTAAAGTCTTCGAAAATATAAAATCTAATTATAATTATTATTCAAAAAAACAATAAATAAAATTAGATACTTATTTATAATTTATAATATATAGTTGTTAAAATTTACGTCTTCTTTTAAAGTATACTTTAATATATTTGATTTTGTTTGCTAATTAATCTCTTAATTTGCGTTATTTGCAATTCGCTCGTTTATTTAAGAACTTAATAGAGAACATTTCTATCTAGAAAGAAGTTGACAAAAGAGTAGACATATATATATTTTGACAAAATAATTTAAAAAACTAATTAAGATATACAATAATTGTCTTAAAATTAACTTCAACATAATATTAACTCTTTTATTGTTATCAAATATTGCTTTATTGCTTAATATAACAAAGAATTAATCTTTTTTAGCAAATAAGAGCAATCTAAGTATAGTACAATTGATAGAAGTAAAATTACATTATTTAATCTTATTAAATATTGCGTTTTTACTATCGAAATTCTAACTAAGCAACTTAATCAAAGTCTTATTTATTAAACTATTAAACAACAATTAGCTAATTGTTTGTCTCTTTTTATTTTATTCTCTCGCGTAACATAACGTTAAGCTTATACTATTATATAAGAAAATCAAAAATAGAGATAACATTAAGAGTAAAAATAATATTGCCAAATTATAAGAGAACGTTCTATCAATTACAAAAAGACGAATTAATAATAACTTAATCTATACTTTATTTCTTATTAATTCAAGTAGACAAAAAATCAATAATTGATTTTGCGATTAAGATAGCTATTTAACAAGTATATTGTTGTTAACAAGATTTGATTCGAGATCTTTAAAAAATAAAGATAAGATTTGTTTTAAAGATAAAGAAGACAATAATATATTATTATAAATAAGTCGTATTAAGAATTTTCTAATCTTGCTATCTTGTATTATAAAAGATAGAATCGACAATTTTAAAAAAGAGACAAAACTATTAATTAACTCGTTATCTATATTAAGAAATTAGACGCATTTTGTTGAAATTACGTCTTTCTTGCGTTTTTGAACAAAGTAATATATTTAACAATTTCTTTTTATATTGATTAAATACGAAGTTTGTAATTAAGCAAAAATAATAAATGTTTAATGCGTACAACATTTGTTTGGTATCTATAACATTTTTAGTCTTTTTTTTATTTTGTCGACGCAAAAGAACTAGCTTAACAAGAAATAAAAATTCGAATATAAAAAAAAATTAAAAAGAAAATACAAAATCAATTTTTTAATAATTCGAAATTCGAAAAATTGTATTTTTTGATACAAAAAATATCTTTGTTAAAGCAACAAAATAAAATTTCGATAAATTAATAAAACTACAATTGTTCTTAACAAGTCGCATAAAAGTTATAAAAAAATTATATTATAAATTAAAGCAATAAGTATTATATTTAATTTTATTTTATTAAGATTTAAGCGAAATCTTAATTAAATTTAAAATAATTTTAATCGTTAGCGTATTTCGATATATTATAATAGCTTTTCTTTGTTGTTTTTCTTTTTTAAATATTATTTTTTTTGTTTTTGAAGCACGTATTTTTACTTGAACGTTATTATAAATTTGTACAAGTTATGTTATTAATATATTCGAATATTTTAATTGTTGCTACTTATAGCTTTTAAGCAAACTTCGCAAATATAACAAATAAGCGCGTTATTATCTTTTTGATTTTTAAAAACATATATTGATTTGTCTTATAAAAAAATAATAACAATTTTGATGCTAGCACGAACTTTAAGATCTTTAAACTCTTATATGTTGCAATCAAATATAAAAAACGAACATTATTAATCAATAGTAAAGAAAACAAAGAGATAAAACTATTATTTTTACAATTAAACTACAATATAAGTTTCTTTTTAATTATTAAACGCTTTAATAACTTAATGCAATTTACAATTAAAATCTTGTTTATAAAGAACAAATTTTAAAGAAAGAAAGCGCGTATCTTACAATTATCTTAATCTTTTAATAACAAAATTGATATCTTATTTTCGAAAATCAATAATACAAAGTTTATATCTCGAATATTTAAGTCTATAAATAAGCGAAACAATGTATTGTTATTGCGCAAAATTCGACGCTACAATAAAGAGCTTTTTAAGACAAAATAAAACGATGTCAAAAATATATCTTTACGTCAAAACATAAGACTATTGTATCTAATACATAAATATATCTTTAAATTACGTTTGTTACTAAGCATTTCAATAAGAAATATAAATCTTAAGTCGATTCTTAACAAAAAATCAAATTGTTTATACTAATAAAATATGTATAAAGAAAGATAACAAATTGTCTAAATTGCGTTAAAAATTAATATAACAATAATATAAACAACGTTTTTGTATTAAAGAAGACAAAAAAGATAACGCTATTAACTCTTTTTATAATAAAAATATATTTATATGCGAATAGCTTTACAATGCAATAGAGAACTATTAATTTTATATAATAGAGCAAATTTGCAAAGTAATTAAGAATTACTATAATTTTAATAGTAGTAGAAAGTTTTGCAATTATATTTAGATCTTGTTAAATAAATTTGTCTTTT
>JAABUL010005556.1_pt1 | contig 15557 bp, 17 predicted proteins | sample 5559151 | NCBI WGS metagenome assembly JAABUL01 (sample SAMN10711876, study PRJNA513368) | rock metagenome | isolation source: Antarctica rocks | place: Antarctica: Victoria Land, Pudding Butte sud | reverse complement strand
ACACATAACCACCATATGTACGAACATATGGTATGCAGCTAATCTATATGTATATGGTGTGTAAGCTCCAATCCATTACATATGGTGACACCACACCATAAAACACCACACCACATCCCCGCACTGCTTATAAAGCGCCAGCGGCGGCATGTTTGCTAGACTGGAGTCAGACTGCAGCCAGATGTGCGTGCTTTGCCGCGGCAAACATATGAAGCGCGGGTCTCGTGGTCCTAGCAAGCCTATCAAGTGTAAGCCGATGCCGAAGAGGTAAAGCATGAAGAGATAGAAGCTCGGATACCCGAGGAAACTAACAAGCATCGTGGGGAGACTTACGGGAATGAGAACTATCTACGCACCGAGGAACTAGTCTACCTGCACATGCAGAAACACAAAAGAAAACCCAGTAACAACCGCAGGGCTGTGAGTTACGGCGAAAGCCTTCCGACCGCCCTTACCGCAAGGACACCGTGCGCAGCCAGCAGCGACATTCGGGGGGACGACAAGAGCAATGCCACACGACAGCCTCCTCCGCTCAGAGCTTCGGTTTCCCATTCGCCATCCACTGATACTCCATCCTCAAACGAGCTTGCTCCGGCGGCGTCTGAAACCCCCACCACCGATCAAGCGCCGCCTGGACAACCCTTTCATGCTCCAGCGCGTCTCTGCCGTGATCCAAGCCATTCCAGATATTCCACTCTAGCTGACGATCCACCCGGTAACGCTGGCCAGCAGCTTTGGCTTCGCGGATCCTGTTATCTGCGTGTTGAAGGTTGTGCATCGCGTGCATGATTTGGTCGTGGATGGCCGTGTGCTCGGAGGTGAACATGACCCACGATTCCAAAGTCTTGCCAGGGAGACTGCCGGGCATGAAGGGTTCGCACCTGAAGGAGGTCATCTTGTTGTATGCATTGCACATGACGCCGTAAATTTGGTTGAGGTCTTGGGTCTCTTGGGGGTTGAAGAGGGGTTGCATCTTCGTTGGTCGAGTTGCTAGTGGTTGATGGGGTTGTTCAGGTGGACTTGTGCTGAAGGTGTCTGTTGGAAGTCGAACTGGGTACGGTCTTGGCTCAAGCAGGCGCTCGAAGGTGGTATTCGGAGCGTTATAAGGTGTCCGGGTCGACAGGTTTGCTGGACTTGAGCAAGACATGAGTCTCTTTTTCCAGCAAACCGTTACTCGAGGGCAGATGACTCGTCGCTATAGCTTGCTGCACCTTTCATCACTCTGATCTTTCAGCGGGACGGGACGGTAGATGCACTTGGCCAAAGGACGACTTGCAGCATGGATTCCAACTGATGTGCCCTTGCATATAGATAATTACACGCAAGGTCCCAACGCAAGTAAGAGATGACAATCCAGACTTACGATACACCGGCCAATCTGCCCATCCAGCTCGTGCCGTTGATACTGCCTTCACTCACTCACGATCTCGACCTCCCAGCCACACGCTTATCGAACTCCGCTCGACATCGCGCCTGTTCCCAGAACGGCATACCAGCCCACCACCGATCAATCGCCTGCTGAACAGCACTTTCAAAGTCCAAAGCCCAGTTACAGTAGCCGATCCCGTTCTGGAGTGCAATCCTCAAATGCGGCCGTGTCACTTCGTACGCATGACAGCTCGCTCGAAGTGTCCTGTCCAGCGCGGGTTGAAGGTGGCTCAACAGTTGCATGATCTCGTCGTGGAGGGAGGTGTGGTTCATGGAGAAATCAATCCACATGTCTAGGGCGGCGCGGGAGCGTGGAGCTTGGATGAAAGGTTGTGGGCTGTAGACGTCCATAGCTTCGCTTGCGTTGTAAGCTCCATTGACCATGCGGAGGAGATTTTGGGTCTGGGTTTCGTTGAACAGGGAGGTCATCTCGATGGAAGTGGATTGGGCGTCGACTTGTTGTACACGATCGAGTCGGAGATCACGACCGTGAGTAGCTCGAGATAAGTGATCTGAAGTTGTCGTTGATGCCACCAGTCGAGGATTCGTTGCAAGGCAAGACCGGGGACTGCGACCCGGTATAAGACCTCCCCCGCCCCATGGCTTGCTGAGCGTGAGCCAGATATGACTCGCACGCTCGCCGATCGGCTTGCTGTTTGCGAAGCCTCGTGGCGGTCGTCATGCGTAAGCATACCATTACCCTCCTCAACCCATTCCCCCAACACCCCTCCCTCCCCAACTCCCCAACCTCCTCTCCACCTCCATCTGCCTCCTCCCCCTTTCCTCCAACTCTCTAATCTCCTCCTCCTGCTCCTCAACACTGCGCTCCATATCCGGCAGCTTCTCGAGCTCCTTCAACGCCCGTCGGATCTTCGCCTTGATCTGCAGAACCTCTATGGGAAGCTCCTTGGGCTCTAGCGGAGGGAGGTCGGCGTATAAGGAGCCTAGATCTGTCGAGCCGGAGTCGGGAGGGGATAGATCAAGGGAGGTGAGATTGGGAGCATGGTCGATGCGGGCGAGGAGTTCGTGGAGGGTGGGGAGGATGTCGAAGGTTTGGGGTGGGGGGAGGGTGGGTTTGGACTGTGAAGTGGTGGTTGACATGGCGGTGATTTCGAGTACGCCTTTGTGGTGTGTGGACTTCTGATGTACGAAATTGTCGCGCTTGTTCATGAATACTCGAGACGTTGGACTGCATGTATATTTAGAGGTATGGTTAAGGTTTCGGAGCCCCGGCATGACGCACGTGGATCGGCAGCTCTGTTGAATCTGGCAGGTGGTGTTAGTGGGGCAGGAGCGTTGGGTAAACATTGTCTCAGCATCTTGCTTTTGTGTACTTGATAAAGCATTGGAATCCTCCACCTCGACATTTGAAACGAGAAGGAAGACGAGATTGATACACATCACTCCTCTGACTCCATCATACACCCTACTCCACGAACCCGGCCCCAGATCCCAACACACTCGGACCTTCTGGTGAGCGATTGGAATAAGGATAATAGGACACCACCATGGCACCCCCCAAGCACAAATGCGCCCTAATAGTCATCGACGGCTGGGGCATCCCTTCCTCCAAATCCCCTCCCAAAGGCAACGCCATCCTCAACGCTCAGACCCCATGGATGGACGAATTCGCCGCCGACAACTCCAAATACGCCCAAGGCTACACCGCCCTCGAAGCCTCCTCCCTCGCCGTAGGGCTCCCGGAAGGACTAATGGGAAACAGCGAAGTCGGACATCTCAACCTCGGCGCGGGCAGAGTGGTATGGCAAGACGTAGTCCGGATCGACCAGACGATCAAGAACGGCGAGATGGGGAAGGTGGAGAATATCGTCAAATGCTTTACGAAAGCGAAAGAGGGCAATGGACGGCTGCATCTATGTGGTCTGATAAGCGATGGAGGCGTGCACAGCAAATACGACCACCTAGTCTCCCTGCTCAAAGTAGCAAAGGAGATGGAGATACCAGAAGTCTACATCCACTTCTTCGGCGACGGCCGCGACACCGACCCTCACAGCGGACTAGGTCACATGAAAGACCTCCTCGCCTTCACCAAGGACCTCGGCGTCGGCAAAGTCGCTACGGTAGTCGGACGCTACTACATCATGGACCGCGACAAGCGCTGGGACCGCGTGGAAATCGGCCTACACGCCCTCGTAACCGGCTCCGGCGGCGAGGAAACCTCCGACCCCGTCAAAACGATGCAAGAACGCTACGACAAAGGCGAAACGGACGAGTTCTTCAAACCCATCATCGTCAACGGCGCCGAAGGCCGCGTGAAGGACAACGACACCCTCTTCTTCTTCAACTACCGCTCCGACCGCGTGCGCGAGATCACCCAACTGCTTGGTGATCAGGACCGCTCGCCGAAACCGGATTTTCCTTACCCAAGCAATATCTCCATTACTACGATGACGCGGTATAAGACGGACTACAACTTCCCTATCGCGTTCGCGCCACAGGTCATGGATAACGTGCTAGCGGATTGGCTAGCGAAGCAAGGCCTTCGCCAATGCCACATAGCCGAAACAGAGAAATACGCCCACGTGACCTTCTTCTTCAACGGCGGGCGGGAGGTGCAGTTCGACAACGAAGACCGCGACCTCATCCCATCGCCCAAAGTCGCCACCTACGACCTCGAGCCCAAGATGAGCGCCATGGCCGTCGCGGACCGGATGTGCCAACGCATAAAATCGAACGAGTACGATTTCGTGATGAACAACTTCGCCCCCCCGGACATGGTTGGGCATACTGGTGTCTACGAGGCAGCGATCAAAGGCGTGGAGGAGACGGACGCGGCGATTGGGAAAGTGTACGAGGCGTGTGTGGAGGCGGGGTATGTGTTATTTGTGACGAGCGACCATGGGAATGCGGAGGAGATGTTGAATGAGGAGGGGGGGCCGAAGACTAGTCATACGTTGAATGAGGTGCCGTTTGTGATGGCGAATGCGCCGGAGGGGTGGAGACTCAAGAAAAAGGATGGCGTGTTGGGGGATGTGGCGTGTACTGTTTTGGAGGTTATGGGGGTGGAGCAGCCGGGGGAGATGACTAGTGTGAGTTTGTTGGAGAAGGCGTAAGCCAGGGGGTGGGCTTGTGGTGGTGAGGAGGGGGATATAGATGCATGATTGCTGTTGATGAATATATGATGGTAGAAATGAGATTACGGTTCATGAATTGCTCTTCCATACTTGCTTCTCGCAGTGCGGTTTTCGACTCGCATCCTGAACCTACTTTCGCTGTCTTCTCCAAGAACCGCAGTAGTGTCCACGTACCCGCAGAACCATAGCTCCATGCACCCTGCAGGGGTCTCTTTTACATCACCCACTAAACCCACTCCGCACCCCTCACACCCACATATTCCGCTCTCCGCGCATGAGTCAAGTAAAATACACGACCGCACGACCGTACTGTAGCTTTTGTACGACACCACTACTGCAACCCAAGTTTCAGCCTCTTTTGACTACATGGTGGTACACCTGCGCTCTGAGGGGGGGTGATTTGATTACAATTCGGTCTCACCGCAGCGCCGAGATATGAGAGATGAGTTTGCGGCTGTATAAAAGAGGTGAACAGTGAGCGAGAGAGCTCCGTGCGCAAAAGCGGTCTTCAAAGCGGCGAGGTCGGGCTGTGATTGGGTGGAGGAGAGATGGAGGTGTGGTTCCCTGTGGTTCAGCTTGGCAGGTACGAGATACCACGAATCGCGGTTGATGATGAGTTCGGTCAACGTCGTGGGAGTGTATAGCAGCAGCAGCATGGTCTCGGAGAATTGGAGAATTGGATAATCATGCCACCGACTTACACGTATCGTTATCCGTGTTATAGTTGACTGAACATATAAGTTTCAGATATACGTTCATCGTGGAGCAACCCCTGCCGGTTCCTGATCGCCATTCTAGCGCCTCGAGTTTATTTAGCCTTCAGATGTACCCCTGAGCCCATGCATCGGTCCGCGCGTTGGTGTCGATTTGTTGGTGTGGGACGGAGCATTTGCTACGCTTTGGCAAAGTGTCGAGGTGGTGCGAGCATCGTTATGAGTGGCCAGGCTGCACGGCATTGATTTCCAGCAGCAGCACAGCAGCATGTGAAACGGAGACGTCGAAACAGTCAGATCGGCCCTCCAAAGTCAAGGTACCCGCGGGCAGCTGCAGGCTACACGAGCAAGCCGTCTTATTATTAACCTACGCCAACTTCCCACCTCACTGGACCATGGCAAGCGATGCTGCAGCGCCTACTGCAGGTCCCTCGTCCGCCACCACGTCTCTGCAGAAGTTTGCCAGTCCGGTTGCTTCGAGTAAACGGACTTCTTCGCGGAATGCTTTGAGCGAGACTTATAGAGAGTATGCTGCCGTGCAACAAAAAGACGCTAGGACTGACGAGCCGCCTACGACACCACCGCCGAATGCACGCAGGCGGACGAAGATAAGACAGAAGGGGAAGCTGCCTGCGAAGACGAATGGGAGTGTGGAGGAGTACGGCGTCATCAGACACTCGCATGGGTTGAGTTGGTCGAGCACCACTAGAGACAGCGTCGTTGATAATCTGCTTTTCTCCTTGGATAATATTTCGCGGACGGAGCTGGCAGAAGACGAGGACCGCACAATCGACGACTCCGCGTTCGACCGGCAGAAGTACATGTTTCCATTCGCTCCGCCATCACATTCAGCAATCGCCAAAACGCAGCGACCACGCGGACACACCTACTCGAGTTCTTCGTCGAGCGTCTATGAACGGTCGACCATGATGGACTCGCCAAGCAGCTACGCGACTACACCAAAAGGACGACGAAGCAACAGCAGCTCGAACTTTGGCATGCAGCATACCATGAGCGCTAAAGTGCGGGCATCAAGACATCGAGGAGCGAACAGTCTGAGTACAGATAACTCCGTCAATGGCATGATGGGAAGAGACAGCGTAGAAGATAAACCCAGCTTCGATCGGCCGAGTCTGGAGTACGGATACAGCACAATCACGAGCACGAACAATAATAAGCGCAACAGACGGTCCTTGAGCATGAACCAGATCCACGAGATGTTCGCTACTGCGGAGACGATGAGCGGCAACTCCATGCTGAACCGTGGTCGGCCAGTTCCGTCAGCCTTCAGCCCTTTTGATACAGACGGGAATGCTGCGCCCGAGCCGAACATTGCCAATGGTCCACGCAGGCAGCAGAATCCCAATTCCATCGGCCCGGTATATGTCAATCAGGCGCCGCAGCGCTCCTCAATCCGCAAAGTTACCACTCACACGGACCTGCGTTCAGCAAGCATGCCCACAGCTGGCCAGGCAATTCCGCAGGACATCCGCGACCAAGCGAATGAGTTTGTGCGAGCGAGCAGTATGCGCGGCACGCCCGCGATTCCCGGTCAAGACAAACCGCTGCCCAGTCCGTTGGGCCAACGGCCAATAGGTGCACCAACGGTTGAAAGCCGCGAGCGCCCTGGCTTCTTCAAACGCGTGTTCGGCAGCAGCTCATCGAGAGGATCCAGCGACCGTATCGAGACGCTCGAGTATGCCGACTTGATGACTGTGCCCACGCGAAGCAGCAATTCGGGTGGTGGGACGCAGCAAACGCGAGCACGTCAGCCTTCTACCAAGGATATACCGCAGGCTATAGGAGGGACCGCGGAAGCTCGTCCTCCGCTCAACAAGAAGTCGTCGAATTTCTTCAGGCGGCGAAAGAGGTCCACGTCTGGGCTGAGTCCACCACCTCCTCTCCCGCTCGCGATCGCCAATGGCAGAAAGGTCGACCCTGCGCAGGGTAGCCCGGGCGCGAGCAGTTTGTGGAAAGTGATGGATCCGTATCTTGGTAGCGAAGATGCTCCACCATTGCCTATGAAAGACAAATCGAGGGAAGATGAGTCTTCGCGGCCTGCGACGAACGACTCAACTGAAGACTCAGATAACCTGGACATCTTTCACTCGGGCTATACGCCACCACCTGATGCATCACTCGGCAAGCGCAACCCACTTACAAGAATGTCTTCAGACACTGAGAAGGGTACCACGAGAGAGGACAGTGGTGCGACGAAGATGAAAGTGAAGAAGAAGAAGAATGAAACCTTGTCACCGCTGAACCAGCAAAGCTTCCTGCTTGAGCCGAGCAGTGGTGAGAACTTGCGTATCACGCCGCCGCTTGTGTCACCTGCATCGGTGAGCCCATTTCCAGCGTCGCCAAGCGATGACGCTGCGAGTGGTGAGGTCAGACGGCCGGTCAGCAGGGCAAGTACGGGTGATCGGATCATTGCTGCCAAAGCTGTCACTCCAGTGAACGAAGCGGTGGACGAGCCTACGCTCAGTAATACCGACGCGGTCTTCGTGAGGCAGAGCAGCGACATACGCCCGGATTCTAAGAAGAGCGAGCGGCTAGTCCTGATACCCACGCCCTCAGAAGAGCTACTTGGCTACAGCTACAAGGAGCTGGCGACAGTGACTGAAGCTGGTTCGCCTACAGTCGATACTGGATCGCAACCGACATCGATGAAGAGCCCGGCGTTCCACACAGCGAGGTCTGGAAGCTTTCCCATCGACGTGCATTCGCCGACAAGCCCGAGCACGCCTTTATACTCGGCTACGAGCCTCCCTCTCGTACAGATCGATGGCAAAGATCCTCGAAAGTCCTACGAAGCGAATGGCTTGGGCGCGTTCCCTACTCCTTTGCCACCACTGCCATCCGACATCATAGACTTGAATGCCGAGTATCGCGAGCGCGCACGCAAGATCTTCGATGGTGATGAGGAGGATGTCGGCAGGTCGGAAGCTTCGTCGTGGCTGGGCGAGGCAAATACTCTTTCGACCAAGACGCTGGAGGCTTACATGAATCTGTTCGACTTTGCTGGGTTCAATATACTGGTGTCTTTGCGACTACTGTGTGGCAAACTGACTTTGAAGGGCGAGACGCAGCAGTTCGATCGGATCATCAATGCGTTGTCTTCGAGATGGTGCGAGTGCAACTTCAATCACGGGTTCAAGGCTCAGGATGTCGTGCATACGATATGCTACTCGCTCATTCTGCTGAATACGGACTTGCATATGGCGGACATTGGCGAGAAGATGTCGAGGTCGGCGTACGTGAAGAACACGCTGCCGACCATCAAGCGGGTAGCGACCGACGCAGCGCCGAATGGGTTCGATGAGACGGTCAAACCGAAGGCAAACAACTCGCGCCCAACGCTCCCATGGAACGACTCAAGCAATACGATCCAGCCGAACTCGCCGAGCGAGCGGACGAGCTTCGAGCATGAGCAGAAGCCGAGTCAGTTGAAGAGGTTGAGCATTCGACCTTTGATGGATCGGCAGGACTCCGACAGCTGGACGCCGACGGAGAGCTCGGGTAGTAATGCATTTAACGCGCTTGTGAATTCGCCCTGGAACGGACCTATCAAAGGCTGGGAGTTCGAGGTCGAGAACGTCCTCAAGACTTTCTACGCCTCGATCCGCTCGGATCCTCTGCCTCTGCATGGTGGACCAAGCATGCAAGACAACTCTCCCGCAGAACGCAATCTCAGCGTGCAGAACTTCAGCTCCGGCTTGAAGAGGACAGGCTCGCTGGTGAGCAAGGCGCCGAGCGAGAACATGTCGTTCCGCTCCAAAGCAGGCGGAGGCTTCAGAACAATGACCATGGGTTTCCAAGGCAAGTACAATCGCTCGCGACCCAAGGTGTACCCAAACAGCACCTACGGCTCCTCCGGCACCTCCTTCGACGACGGCGGCAGCGTCTGGTCGCCCGCGCAAAGCAGCGGCTGGAGCAAGAACTCCGGCTCCCGCACCCTAACAAGCGCTTCAATGCACAGTCTCGGCACGCACTTCTCCTCCGCAGGCGGGGATTTCAAACACTCCATCGGCTTCGCCAACGCGCTCAGCCAAGCAATCATCCGCGAAGAAAACGCTTTCGCCTCCGGCGACGCCGAAAGCGTCTCCATCTCCGTCCCCGGCGGGCTGCTCGAAGACGAGAGTCTAGCGCTCGAAGGCGCGCCGTGGGCGAAAGAGGGATTGGTGCAGCATAAACACCACCTCGAAGCTTCTGGCAAGAAAGCCAAGGATAGGAATTGGAATGATTGCTTCGCTGTGATTAGCAAAGGGAAGCTTACGCTGTTCGCCTTCAATACCTCTTCGAACTCGAAATCTATCGGTAGGAAAGGTTTCACGAAACCCCAATCCAACGGCCGCGCAGCCTCCGCCGCTACTACGGGTCAGAAAGCTAGTGTGGGTGGTGGAGACTGGATGGAGAACGCGGAACAACTCGCTGTTTTTATCCTTCGACAGACTATCGCTTCTGTGCTCCCTCCCCCCGGGTACGGTAAAACGCGACCGAACGTCTGGGCTCTCTCCCTGCCCTCCGGAGCTGTGCACCTCTTCCAAGTCGGAACATCAGACATCGCAGCCGAGTTCATGAGCTCTGCTAACTACTGGTCCGCTCGCCTCTCCAAGGAACCGCTCTCGGGAGGCGTGAGTAATATCGAGTACGGCTGGTCAGACAACGTAATCAACCCTGCCCTCCTCGAATCGCGGCCCGAGACAGCCTCGCCTAGTCCGCCGTCCCCGAGCCACCCGCCGGGCTCGATGCAGAATCGCGGTCCCCACCACGCACACTCGAACTCCAGCGGTGCGGTGGCGAACGGGATGCCACGCCCGTCTTTCCAGTCGAGTTTACGCGGTTCTTTCGACACTGGTTTTGGCGCGTCCCACCATAGGGCGAGGTTGCCGGGCGATAAAGTCCAAATGGCCGAGTGGTCGGCACCTACACAATCAATGATGGCGAGTGCGTTGATGGAGGTGGATCAGCTGAGGGCGCTGCGGGCGTATGTGGCGGGGGTGGAGGGGGAGTTGGCGAGGCATAATGAGTTGAAGAATGCTATCGAGCTTGCCGTGAGTACTTTTCCGCCGGAGGCCTGACGGAGGCCCGCTGGAGGCATTCGCTCCGTGGGTGTGGGAGTGGTTTTCAGGGATGATGCTGACTTTTCTTGGTAGTACTCCCCCCGCCAAGCGAACTACACCCGCGCAATGGCGAACTGGCAGCGCAAGAGCGACCACCTGTTGCGCGAGATCGTGAAGTTCCAGACCTATGTCGATAGTCTTGCGGCGGCGCAGACGGCGAAGGAGGCTTTTTATGCGCGGAAGGAGCAGAGGAGGGCGAGGGAGGATGCGAGTACGACTGCTAATACCGCTGCGGCATCAGTATCCACGACGACGACCTCGTAGGATGGGAGGCGCTGTTGGATTATGTGATGTTGGGTTCGGGAGAATAGGTATGAGTTGGGTTGGTCTACTTTGGGGTGGTGTATTTGTACCAAGACGATTAATTATGCGGCGAGGTGCTTGGGTATTGGGAGGGGTTTGCATACGTGCTGTGTTGTATGATTGGAAAGGATGATGCGTTGGTTTGGAAATACCCGAGTGCTATGATATACTACTACTAGATGTGCGAGTAATAGGACAGCTCGAAAATTGAATGAAACTACTCTCAAGCTCAAGCTTCTCATAGACCTCGTACGGCGGTTCATCGAAGATACTAGCTGATACCTCCAAGCAAATCTGTTCTCCAGTCTCGCAAAAGAGAATATACTGCCAGATTCGCTGGAATATTGCTAGCCAACAAACGGTGTCCCGAGACTTCAGCTCATCAGCCAGAGTCGACAAAGGGTTGTTCGCTGTCATGCGTGATGCTCTGTCCTGGTGACTACACGAAGGTGTACCAATCGATCCTGTCATCGTCTTCGGGATAAATATCGTGATCCATGGCGCCAGTAATGTAAGCCCAGGATGTAATCCAGTGGTAGTGCTCGCCATGTGAACGTATGATCGCTGGTGCCTCCGACCCCTGGAATCGGAAAACGCTGTCTCCCACCGCAACCGTATATGTAGCGAAGCCCAATCTCCCCGAAGCAGTCCGAATCAAAGTCTGGTGAAGAAGCGATGCGATGATCGTCATCCAAGTGTAGTAGACGCTCGCGTCTGTAAGGAGCGAACGCATAATGTGATACTCTGGCTTTCTCACCCACTCCATGTGCTCTTCCTCGCTCTCCATTACTTTCATGTCTCGAGCTAAGCCGGCCTCGGCGTGCACAACATCAATGGTTGAATGCGGGACACACTGGCCTTCAACCATGCCAATGAGCCGCTCGAAGCTCGCCAAGCTTGCAGGGTCAGACGAGCCTACGTCCAGCAACTCGAACAGCTCCCTCACAACGTTGCTGCTGGGCTCGGATGAGGAGCTCGATGATCGGGCAAACTCCATACAGTTCCGGAAGACTGTGAGGTTCCACATCACGGTAAGGGCGCTTCGGATTTCGCGCGAAGTCTCAATCTTCTGCCGCCACACGTCGTCTGTGATCTGTTTGCATGAGATACTGGTGGCCTGAGCAACATCATTCGGGTCGTAAAAGAAATCCACGAAACTGAGATCGGCTCTTTGCGCAATGAGCTCCGTCCGGACCCCCTTCACCAAGAGATGCTGGTCGTTTTCGCGGAGCCTGATGCTGTACTGATAACGTCGGTTTGGTATGAGTATCTTTCTGATTCTCCGAGGACCGCGTATCGTTGACCAGTCTCCAACCCAAGACGCCATTGACGAAACTTGTCGTATCCCGGTCAACCCTTCTAATAGTACTGCTCCACCAGATGTTGATGTCTTCGTGATCTGTACAGTATAGTGCCAGTAGACTTCATCGAGGGGTGTGTCGTAATTGGGTTTGCACAACTCCACGCCAGCCTCTTTTAGCAGGCCGTACAGCGCAAATGCTTTGTCGTGAGGCTTGGAAGCGAGCAACTGTATAACTTGAGTGAACCAGATACGGAAGCCAGTGTCCAGAGGGCTCGCAGTCCTCCTTGCTCCCAGATACACATCAGTTATGATGGTAATAAACCCAAAAATTCTTGTTGCAGTATCATCTCGAGCCGGTAGTGAATCAGGTGCTCGTACGAGGGCTTGCAGCAAATCCGAACATCCAAACGATATGTGTTCCCAAACGAAGACAGCATGCCGGCTGAGACCAATCTCCTGGACAACCCAAAGCCGGCTGAACCACGGTGTTCGACTGATGAAGCGGCCCAGGAGTGACGCCAGCGTCTCCGTCAGCCGGCCTTGTCCGTCTTCACCTCTGATCAACGCCGCCAGCCTTTGATTGCGGTAGTGCTGATCTTCGATGTTAGACGTGGCTGCAAAGTCGGAGAGCCATTGCACTACAGGTAGGTCGCCCTCGATACTCTGGATGTCTATCTGGGAGTGACGTAGCCAGACGGGAGTCGTGTTTGCACCGCCATATATCTGACCCATGAGGCTGACCTGATGGTTTCTCTCTTAAACAGCTGCGGCGCTCTGGTCAATACAGATAGAGTCGATCCAAATGATCGCGGCCCTGTTACTCTCCTCCGGTCGAAAGCGTTTCAGGGCTGCTTCACAATTTCTCGTGACTAGCATGCTGTGTCCATCCACCTCAATTTGCTCAGTTGGAGTCTGCCCTTCCCACGTGTAGGATATCGCGGGGTATATGTTATCGACCTCGGACAACCGCACATCGACTAGACAGCATGATACACTTGCCGTCTTGTCTTCGCTGCCTTGGACAACGACGAGTCTTATCAGGTCCTCACCCTGAAGTGGGCTGTAGACGTATGGATCCAGCGGCAAGTCTCTGGGGTTCGAACGCCTCTCACGGAGTTGACCCAAGGCGTTCCGGATGCTGACGGTCGCCATGGCCTTTATTGCAAACGTTGGTCCAAATAGCCGGCAAGGTAGAAAGCGAGAAGAACGGCATGAGCAGTACTTCTTCACCTGCTCTGAGCGCGAGGCTGCGGTCGAAGCACAGCCTCAGCATTGCGGTGAGAGCTCCCTACCTGTGCCGGCGTATCACGATTGGTCTATTTGGTCTATGTTCTAGCCTCGAGGGTGCCGGCAGCTTGACGTTGTACTGCATGGCATGCGAAAGTGGTCTTGGTAGAGGTACATCATGGTGAAGAGGTCGATGACAAGAGATGACGCCACGTTGGGAAGTAGGGTGAAGCGTCAAGAGTCAGGATCAATTCGGTAGGGGCGTCCACAGTCTCGTGGTCGTGGTTTCCGTTTCGTGATTGGTGATTTCGTTGGCTTGGATTGCCTCGGCCTCAGCCGACGCTAGTTCATGTACGTGAGCTTACCATTAGATAGACGTTGTAATTGGCTAGGGATCTTGTCGAACGCAGTATGGAAATCATTGGACAGACGTCCTCGTCCTGGATTCGTGATTTGGGTATCTATCTGCCTCCGTCAATCCGTCCATATCTCCCTCAAGCCATGAAAACCAAGCAAGCACGGGTGCGACACCATTTACATGCAAGCATATTTCCTTCATCTCGTTGTCCGCTCACAGCAATACTAGATCATATAGCCTGCGGTCTCCCAAACCCCTTCACCGTCTGCTCGATCCGTCTCTGCTGCTCCTGAATCTGTGCCTCTGTCTGACCCATCCCGTTGCCTCTGGGGTCAAGCACCACGGCACTATCGTGGGTTCCGTCACCGCCTCCGTGTGCATCGGTCATGTCCACGTCTTCACTATGCGGCTTCGCCGCTTCCAGCGTGTCGTGCACCCGTTGCGGATGCGTGCTTTGCGCTCCGTCCATCATGCCCAGTCCGCCTGCTCTGAGCTGGTTGATCGCACGGACGGTGTCGATCGCTTTGTGTAAAGTTCTTCGAGCATTGAAGTTCTTCTTCACAGTAGGCAGGAGATCCTGTTCGCCACGTCCGCCTTCCGGCCCAGCGATCCAGTCGTGCGAGAGAGCTTCGTGCGCTGTCATACGTTGTGTGGGGTCTACGGTGAGACAACGCTTGATGAAGCCTCTCGCAGATTGCGAGACGCCGCGCCAGTATTCGATCGGGATAAATGCATAATCTGCTGCCAGAATAGCCTGCATTTCCTCGAGATTGCTGTCACGGTCGAATGGTGTGTAGCCGCAGAGCAAGAAATATGTGATCACTCCAATAGCCCAGACATCAACAGGCTTGCCGTGTCCGCTCTTCTTGAATATTTCTGGTGCCATGTAGCCAGGTGTGCCGCAGGTTGTGGTCAAAACGTGGAACTGCTCTTCATCCATGATACGGCTGAGGCCAAAGTCTGCGATAAGCAGGTCGGCGTTGTCCTCGGGGGTGCGGAAGAGGAGATTTTCAGGCTTTAGATCGCGATGTACGATGCCATGGTCGTGGAGGTATGCAACAGCGGAGAGGGTAGCGCGCATGAGTTCGGCAGCGTCGGACTCGTAGTACGAGCCTTTGCGGCAGATGCGGTCGAAGAGCTCGCCGCCGAGGGCGAGGTCGGTGACGAGGTAGACTGTACCACCGCCTCGTTAGCCATGTACAGTATGTCTGACTTGATGTTTCATACGGTTGTTCATGGTTTCAAAATAGTCGACAAGCGTCAAAATGTTCTGGTGACCCATCGACACCCTCTTCAGCACCGCTATCTCATTCCGCACCATGTGTTCCCGCCCGGCCATGAGGCGCTTGTTGATGACCTTGGCCGCATAGTAGCGACCTGTGTCAATGTGCACGCATTCTTTCACGACGCTGTAGGATCCAGCCCCCAACGTCTTGCCAGTCTTGTACCGACAAGGCTGGACTTGCGCCGCCGCTTGTTGAGCAGCCATGGTGGGGCTGGTCAGGTGGGCGAGGTCAGAGTGGTATGGAGATTAGTGGAGGAATGTCCCGGCGAGTATCCAAAGTAACGAGCGTTTACCAAGTTCCGTGTGTCATGAGCGCATGGGACAAAAAGTCATTAGTGGAAATGTATCAGTCCTGCTCGTAAGGCTGTTGATGAGCTGCAAGTCTCGGTCAGCCGAGTGTGGGGAGGTGTGCTGGCGTGAGCCTTGTGAGACAGATGGAGAACGTCAGGAGCTGCCGATGGCACAAAACCACCTGAGTAAGTCTTATGAGATGCCTTAATACAAATGTACTAACAAGAACAACAAGATAGTTGCCGTGGCCGAATGTCGAGTGTAGAGTTGATTGCGGCTTGTGGATGTCTCGACTGTACATTTGGTACGGATCTCCGCACCAAAAGTCCTTGGGTGGCCTATGCGCGCAGGGCGGCGGCAGTGGCGGTAGCTATATATTAGCGCTCCCGATCTTAATCAATTCGACAGCTGTATGTTAAGGGAGTTGACTA
>JAABUL010005555.1_pt1 | contig 15558 bp, 5 predicted proteins | sample 5559151 | NCBI WGS metagenome assembly JAABUL01 (sample SAMN10711876, study PRJNA513368) | rock metagenome | isolation source: Antarctica rocks | place: Antarctica: Victoria Land, Pudding Butte sud | reverse complement strand
GCTTTTTTTCGACGTTTTTTTTGTGCAAAGATATACGATTTGTTTTATTATATTTAATTATAAAAGTAAAGAGAACGCAAGCTACAATTTTGTTCTTTGTAACAAAAGCATATTAATATAATTTATTAATTTTGATCGTAAATAAAGAATTCTAATATAATATAATTTTAATAAAGTTGTTTGCGAATTTAATTGTTTTAACTTTTTTTTGCTTTTCTTAGATTTGTTAACAAACTTGTTAATATTAATATTATTAATAGTTAAGATTTTGCAAGTTCAATTTTTTTTAAAAAAAATAATTGACAAAGTAATAAATATATTGATGTTAATTGTATTATTATTATTTTTGTTGTTAATAATAATAGTTTTTTTTGTTTTAATTGAAGTGCGCTTCTTTTAAGTAAATATAAATATATATATATATGCACAAAGTAATCTTTTAGAGATTTTAATTGTAAAAAAGAGTAAAAAAAAAACAATTAAAAATAGTATATTCGCAAAAATCTTACAATTGTTAAATTGTTGATTAACATTAATATTGTCGACAAATAATTGACAAACAATTGTTTAATACAATTTTCTTTTTTATTTTTTAACTTTTTTTCTTTTTTATTGCTAAAAAAGCAACAAGAAGAAAATTAAATTTTAGAATTTTAAATAAAAGATTTGTCGCACAAGTTGTAACGTTTGCAAGAAATTTTATTGCATTATTTTTTAATTATTTTAATTAAAATTTATTGCGACTACTATATAATTAGCTAGAGACTCTTAATTGTTACGTTTGTTATTAGAGCGAAAAACTTAACTTTAAATGTATCTATTTATCGCTAATATAATATAATTAGAACAAAACAAAAGTGCAATTATCGCATTAAGCTCGAATATTATATTATAATTGCGTTGTATCAAATATTGTTTAAGTCTTCGAAATATATAAGTTTTAATAAATCGAATATTATATTTTTATTGCGCGAAGATATTTAAAGAAAGCAAAAAAATAAAAATATACAAGAATTATTGCAAAAGATTGATTAAACTAGAATTACAAGCATTTAATAAAGATTTTGCAATTAAAAAATAAATAAAACAAAGACGCACGCAAAAAATTGGCAACTATTAAGATTTCTAATTACTAAATTATGTTTTCGAATTTAAGAATACTTTTCTACTTAAGTTTCTATTAGATTTTAATATTAAGACAAATTCTATTGTAAATAGCAACACAAATGCAAAAATAACAAATAACAACGTTTTAATAGACTTCGATATATTAACAAATATATTAAATACAAAGTTTATTTTATTAAAGTTAATAAAGAAAGCGTTGCGCTAGCAAACTTAAACAAGATTGCACAATATTAACGAAAAAGAAGATTTAAATATAGATACAAATATAAATACAATTGCTAATAGTAGATGCACAAATCAATTAGAAAACAATTTTTTATTTATATTAACAATGTTGCAAAAAAAGATATACAAAGAAATTACAAATAAAAAGATTAAAAAATTAATTAAAGATTTAAACAAAGTTTAACAAAAAATATATAAAGTTTTCTTAAGAAGCAAAAAATATAACAAAAAAATACAATAGCAATTAAATCGATTAAAGTTAAAGAATAAAAACAAAATATATATTTATTTTTTAAACAAACACTACAATTCTTTTTATAATAAGATAAACTATATATTTGTTTACTAGTTTTATACTTTACAATATACAAAAGACAATATAAATTGCTTCTTTAACAACAAACAATTAAAATTGTTGTATTGTTTTATATTTTTTAAGAATAATTAGCAATAATTTACAAGATTCGAGCAAATCGAATAAAATATTAAAAACAATATATAAAAATACAAAAAAATTAAATTAAAGTTTAACGTCGAAAACGCAAAACAATTAAATCGAAAATACTATATACAATAACAATTAATTAAGAAGATTATTTGTTTTTTTATAAATTACAAATTGTATATTTAGAATCTTAGATATACGTTAATACAACAATATATTAATAAGAGAAAAAAACTATAGAATTAGTATTAAATTGCAAACAACTAATAAGAGAAGCAAACAATTTACTTGTTAAAAGCTATAGTTGTTCTTATATTTATTGCTACAAACAAAATTGTATTTTCTAGATAATAGAACAATCAAAACATTTAATCTATTTATATAATTATTAATAATCTTAATTGCATAGTTTGTTAATATTAAGAGAATTTAAATATAGTTTTGTTAAGTTATATTTTTATTGTTTATATAAAAAAGAATAATATTAAGCTATTAAATATAAAGATTTATTATTATGCAATAGCTTTTATAATAAAGTATAAGCATATTTTGAATATATTTTTGTAAATATTAGTTAATTTTCTAGAAACGTTTTAGTACTTAAACAATTGTTTATTTATAACTTGTTCGATATTTGTTGTGTTAATAATTGATTTAAATATTGTTATCTAGTTTTTGTTAAAATAATAATTAACTATTTGAAGCAAACTCTTGTTACAAATGTTAAGCAAAATATTTATTGCTTAATTTATATAATATTGTCGAATTGTCGAAAAAATATTATAAAGATATAAAAAATTTAAACGCATTAAGATATAAAGACGCAAATAAACAAATAAAATTAATATATAGTTAATCAAATTAACAAGAACTATATATACAATATTAAGAATTTTGCTTAAAATCTTTTTTCTATTAATATATATATTGTTATAATAATAGACTCTTTTTATTAGTTAAAGAAAAACATTTTTATAAATTTTATTTAGTAATTAAAGAAAATTTTTAAGAAAATTGTTCGAAAGAATTGAACAACAATTAAGTATATATAAATTAAGAAAATTATTAGCAAAACAAATATCGTTTTTTAACTTAATTAAAAATTTTGAACAATTTCTTTTGTTTATGAGTTGCGCATTTTTATTTATTTTAACAACGTTAAACAATAAATAAACAACAAGCAAAATGCTATTATATAGTAGCTAATAGCTATTATAATATCTTTGCTATTTAAGTTGATTTCGAAGATATTATAAGTTATAATTGCAATATTGAATTTTATTATATTAATTACATATAGTTTTTACAACAAAAATACGCTAAAGTATTTAAATTTTGCGCAAAGTTAAATTAATATATTTAAAACAATATTTACAATTTATAATACAATAAAGATTAAAATTAAACAAAAAATATTTAACAAATTTAAGTTTTATATTCTTAGTTATTACAAAAACTTTATTAAAAATTTCGAATCTATTAACAACTAAAATACAAAGCATTTTAAAAAAGCGTATATTTATTGTATTAAAATTTTCTATTTACAAATTAATAAAAAATAAATTATATAAAATAGATTTGTGTTTATAATAAATAAGATATAAATCTTTACGCAATAAACGCTATATTAAAACACAAGAAGATATTAAATACAAAAAACTTATTATTTAAGAAAAAGATTACAATTGTTTATCTCGCAAAAGTTGCAAATCTTTAAAAATAAAATTGAAAACTTTTGTTACGCGCAAGTCTAAAACTAAATTTTAGACATTTAAATAATAAGTTTTATCGAAAACTTAATAATATAATTGATAAACAAAGTTTCGATAAATTTGTAATAATAATTATAATATTTGTTTGTTAGCAACAAGCGAAATTGAATTGTATAAAAGTTATTTAACATAATTCGAAAGACCAATTATATAGACGTTTAAATAACAACAATTTAATAATTAAATTGTCTTCTCTTGCTTTAAATATATAAAGAAAAGAGTTAAATAATAATTGAATACAAAACTTTATTGTATCGATTTACACATTTGTTGTTTGTTATAAACAAGATATTTAATTAAGTTGTAATAATAAAAATATTGCACGTTGTTCAAATAAATAACCAGAAAAGCTTAACAAATAACGCAATAATTATATATAATTTTAGGAGTTCTTAAACAAGAAGAATTGTTAAAAAAATTTACAAACAACTTTATTTAACAATTAATCGATTAAGAAACTATTGTTAATATTAACAATTAAAAACTCAAATAAAAAAGACAAACAAAAAAAATCTTAATAATATAGTAGAGTATTTCTAGACATTTTTAGATAAATTAACAATACTATATTATACAATATTTATAATATAATCGAGCTACAATCTTAATTCTTTAACAATTTAAATCGATTGCGCTTTCTTAGCAAGCAATATATCTATAAAATAAATAGCATTTATCGAAGTATATACGTAGTTTAGACAAATATAATTAACAAAAAAAAGTACTATCTTAATAATTAACTAAACAAGAATTAATACAATTTTTGTTATAATAAGAACTTTATAAATAAAAGATATCGAGTAGTTATAAATTAGAATTGCAAATAAATCGCTATAATACGTTAATTAAAACAACAATTTATTTGTTGTTTCGATTTATAGTTACTTGAAATTGATATAATAGAAGTATAGCATTGCTTATAATTATATATACTATATTAGAATGCAAGCAATTAACTCAACAATTTGCTAATTAATTAATTGTCAAATAATATATTTTTATTAATTGATTATTAAATAAGTTTCTTAATTAATTTTTGCAATTTACGTTAAATTGTAGTACATTAAAAGTTAAAGACTAAATATAATAAAAACAAAAATATATATAAAGAACAATTGATTAATAGACACTTATTGCTAAAAATAGATAGCAACGCTAATATTTATTAGAAAATAATGCAAGACTTAATATAGTATTGTTGATTGTTAACAACAAAGACGCGTTATATAATTTATAATAAATATTTAAGAATTTACTTGTTTAATAGTATTTAATCGAAATAAATCGAAACAAATATAAAATTAAAATCTTTCTTTTTAATTTGTTAATATATATTAATTTGCGATATTGTTAAACAAACAAATAACAACAATTCTTACGTTTGCAACGCGTATCTTTAGAGATTTCTTTAATTTTTAAGAAAAAAAATTGTTTATTATATCTAAATTACATGCGTAGATAACAATAGTATCTTCAAAAATATTTTTTTTTTTCGATATTTTGTATCTAGTTTGCAAAAGTGCTTTTTAAACAAGTATTTAGATGTTTTGCTAACACAATATATTAAGAATGTAAATCAAAAAAAAAACAATAGTTAAAAGCGTAAAAACGAACAAAGTTCTATTTTTTTTAATAATATCTTTAACAATTAAATTTATATAAAATAAATAAAAAGAGAAAATCAACAAGCTTCGAATTGTTCAACACGTAAAAATAAAAGAAAAAAAAAATTTGTTAAAAGCAAAAAGAAAAGTTTGCAATTACAAAGTTTAGCAAAAAGAGTATATAACAACAATTGCAAAAATCAAGAAGCAAAACATTATTGTTCGAAAAATAGAATAAAGAGATTGACAAATTTTGCGATTAAATAAATTAATTATTTTGCAACACAAATATTAATTTAATTTGCAAAATAAAGTATCTTACTTAATTAAAAGTGTTTGTTTTGCACTTTGTTAATTATTGTAATACAATAATAAAAGTATTTGCATTGTTGTTTCAATTTCTAAATTAATTTTGTTAACTTATATATTTGACTTAATAAAAACAAAATATACTTGTTAAATATATTACAATAAAAAATATCTATTGCGTAATTAGTTTTCGATTAATTGATAATTAAAAAGAAGTCTTTGCTAAATCAAAACTTAAAATAAAGAATACGCAAATAATTTTTTAAAAATGTTAAATCAAAAAGTTAAAATTGTATACGCAAAATAGAATACAAACGCTATACAAGTTTTCAAGTTAACAATAAATAATAATACAATTAAAATTTATAATTTTAACACGAATATAATAAATATATATAGATAAAATATTAAGAGATCGAAATTTAAAAAATATAAAAGCATGTCTATATTATTATATTTGATAGCAATTATAATTATTGTATATTGTTACAATAATAGCAACTTTGTAGTTGATTTAAATTAATTGTTTGTCAAATAACGTTGTCTAAAGTCGATCGACAAACAAAAACATATACTAGCTATCAATATCTTTACTAATAGTATTATAGATTAAAATTGTTAATTGAAAATTCGAAAAATCTAAGTTGCTTTAATTAGCTTGTTAAAACTTGAATATTATTACGAGAATTCAAATAATTTAGACAATTCGATTTGAATTGTTTAAAATTTGGTAAAATCGGAGCGAGTTGGAATCAAATCTAAAATCCGATCCTAAAAGGAAATCGTCGATGCTAATTCGTACTAAATAGAGAGAGAGAAGTTTACTAAATAAAGTTGTATTGTAAAATATTGTTATTATAGTTGTATTAACTACTTGATTGCGCAATATTTTAATAGTATCTAACAATTTGTTAATTAACTAGTAGTTAATACAATAATAAACAAAATATAATAATATAATTCGAAATAAATAAAAGAAAAATAATAAAAAGGTAAAAGTTGTTTAGTAAAAGATTTGATTAAATTTTTTGTAAATTAAAGTAAGATAAAGTAAAGTAAAATAAAGCGAAAACTAAAATATTTACAAAAATTTAAATATTAAAAAATAATAAAGATTTTAATTAAAAAGCAAATATTTATAGACTACAATTGCTAAAACTATAAATATTGATACTAAGTATTAAAGCAAATAGAAAAATTATTTTTTATTTTATTAAAAATCAAATAATTAATTTGCGAAACAAACAATTTAAGATAATTTCTATAAAATATATTTTAAATCTTGCAATTATTTATATCTAATTGTTTAAAAATATATAATATTTTATAATTTTTGTATCTTAATACTATAAAAGAGTCTCTCTATTTAGATTTTAACTTAATAATAATTTTCTAAAACATAAAAACGTAGTTTTCGAGATCAAATTTAACTTTTATAATCTCTTAATTGTAACAAATTGCTTTGCTTTTCTTTTAAGTCTTTAACAACTATTGTATAGTATTATATAGTTAAGCTTTATAATTAAAATATTGTTGCATCAATGTAGCGTACAATAGAGATTAAAATAATTAAAATACTTATTTGTAATTTAAAATAATAATAATTACGCTAATATCTATAGAGATTGCAATTAATAAGAATTAATTTAATAAATTTTTTGTTAAAAATATATTTAAGTAAATTATTAATTAAGAGTTTAGAAATCTAATAAATTTAAAAAGAATTATATTCTATTTTGTTAAATTCTTTTGCAAAACATTTTTAAATAAACAATTGTTAATCTTTATTATCTTTATATTCTTTAACAATTCTAATAAACTATAATTGATAAATATCTTTTAATTGCGTAGCTAATTGCGCAATTTTTAGTTATTAAAGTAAGAGTTGCAATCGCAATAAATAGCAATTAATCTTCAATATAATACGAAAACTATTTTTAAGCAATTAATAACGTTTTTTAATTAATTAATCTTTGTAATATAGAATATCAAAAATCAATTAAAATAATTAATTATATAAAAAATATATCTCTTTTTGTCTACAATAATTTCTAGAGAGTCTATAAAATTTATTTTAACAAACTAAAAAAAATAAATAATCTTTATAAAATATAATAATTGCAATCAAGTAATTAAATTGTATTTTGCACAAATTAAATACTCTTAAATATATTTTTTAATATTTGTTTATTGTTCTAGCTAATACACAATCTTTTGTAGCTTTATTAATATCTTTGTCTTCGCTCAATATTTATCTTTGTTGTATATTTTCTTTAAGATTTCTCTTATTTTACTTTTAAAAATGCATAATAGATAAGAGTCTCTATAATGTTTTTATAGAATATTATTTTTATTTATTTAATAATCGAATATTAATCGAAGAGTTATTGCATTAAAAAAAAATTTATTCTATAAATAACAATATATTTTCTTAAATTGTATAGATTGCTTGTAGACTACAATTTATAAATTCGATTTAAAAATAAAAATAACAATAAAAACAAATATATTACTATTATTAAATATATTTTAATGTAGAACTTTTTTCTTTTGCGAAAAGTTTAAGAAGTCGAAAAATACGCTATATTTCTTTTTCTTATTTTTCTATATCTATAACAAATTTTGCTTTCTTAAAACTCTTAGTTTATAATTTATTATAAAATTAGAATTATTACACGTCTTATTAAATACTATTTTTAATAAATTGTCAACAATCTTGTTTCAATAATCAAAAATATACTTAATAGTAATATTAATTTTCTAAGTTTATTTGCTCAATATCTATAAATTCTTTTATAAAGATCGAACTTAAAAAAATAAATAAAAAGCTAATAATCTATATAAATAACAATTTGATTATAAAAATATTTGCAAAAATAATTGTATTGCTTTGCAAACTTAATTATTAAATATTACTTCTTCTTATAAATAAAATAGAGTTTTTAAATCGACAAAAAAATAAATAAACTGTAGAATACAAATATCTTTATAAAAAGATTTCTAAAATCTTTTCTTTTAAATTAAGTAATTATTAATTTTGTCTTAAATTCTAAAGCATCTATATAGAAATAAATAATTATAAATAAATCAATATTATATATTGTTATCTTTGTAGCATACTTAATTGTAGTATTTCGAACAAAAGCTATTTAAATTTACTTTATTTTTACAATTTTTTTTATATTAATTGTAATAAAGATCGAACAATTTCTAAGAAGTTCTTTACTTATTGTCTAGTAATATTTATTATTTTTAGAAACACGCGCACTTTAATTGTATCTATAGGTATAAATTATTTTTTAATTTTTTTAATTCGATTATTTAGTATATAAACAAAATCTTCTATTAAATAAGTAACTTTTAAAGTTCTTATTTTGTTTATAAACAATCTAAGTTTCTTAAATAATAATTTTAATTTTGCTTACTTAATTTGTAAAAAAAAAAAATCTCTTAAAAAAATAAATAGATAATCGAAATTGACAAATTATTTAAAAAAGTTATTTATATAGAATGTTAAAAATAGCAAGATAATTAAGTCGTCTAAATAAAGAAGCAAAAATTTCAATTAAAATAACAAAATAAATTTAAACACTCTATATACTAGTTTTATTATTGTAAATTTTATCAATTATAATTCTTGTTGTATTTTAGTCGATTGCAATTAATTAATATTAAAAATAATAAAAACAAAGTAATATTTATTCTCTTAATATAACAAAATAATATAGTATATATATTTTAGATCTATTGTAAACAAGCAATTATAATAAAAATCTAATAAATAATTGTAAACTTTTGCTAAAAGTTTTAAATAAATATCTAGTAAATTTTTATATATTTAAAAGTAGTTAAACATTACTTTAAACTTGTTTTCTAACTTAAGATTCTTAATTTTGTTAACAATAATAACTCTCGCATTCTATTAAAAGAATCTTTCGTTAATTAGTTTTGCAAGCTTATAAATTTTACTATTTAATCTATTTTTAACTATTTTTCTTAATTATTACTTAATATATGTCAATTATTGTTTTTAAATTAAATTTGATACTAGTTTTGTTTTTAATTTTATTCGTATTCGATAAATAATAAAATCTATATATAAAAAATCTATAAAATTTCTCTTATTAAAATAACAATATTTGTAGAGAAATTATAATATTTTTACTTTATTTTTCTTTGTAGAAATTATTAATTCTAACTTTAAATCTATTTGTCTAATCTATAACTCTAGCTTGTCTAATAAAAAAATTAATCTATCTTTAGTATCTCTATATATTCGTCTTCTAAAATATAAATTGAACAAAATAAATAAAAAGATTAAAATAAATATTTCAAAAATACTAAACACAAAAATTAATTATTTAGAACAAAAAATAATTTTAGACTTATTTTTTTAGAAGTTAAGAAAATCAATTTCTTAAGACACAAAATATCTAGACAATTTATAATTGTTTTGCTAAAGAATTATTAAAAATACATTATAAAGTTAGCAATAATTAAAGTTTGCACAATTTTCTCTATATTTAATAATTTATTATTAAATAACAAACTTGAACTAGAGTCTAAGCTTTTATTTTTCGATTTTATAATAACTTTTAAAAACAATAAAATAATTGTTCTTAAATATATTAGAAGATTGTAATCGCTATAATATATAAGTTTTAATTTAACAATATTTCTAGTTGTTTATTTTATTTTAAAATCTTTAATTTGTATTATTAATTATTAAATTTTAATAATAATATTTATAGTATAAAGTTTTAAAATATCTAAAAGTAAACGCTTCTAATACTTGATATTAGAAACAACAAAATATCTTATAGTTTTTTAAACTTCTTCTACGTCTACTTAGTTTGATAATTATTTAATAATATAGAATTGTCTCTCTATAATTTGTTGTCTCTATAAATAAACTTTGAAATTCTATTTTAATTAAAAATCTTAACTCTAGATTTAATTAATTAACAATTTCTATAGACGCAATATTTATATCAAATTTTTTATCAATTTAAACTTTCGACTTATTTAGATTAATAATCTTTATTTTTATTTTTATTTAAGCAAGAATACGAAATGTCTTCTCTATATTTATTATATTTTTTAGTAGACAAATTTAGTTATTCGCTTAAGATATATTAACAATGTAAGCGTTTATAATTTGTTGCTAGTTTTAATACAACAACTATATAGATTGCGTTAATTAAAATTAAGATTAAAATAATTGCAACAATTGCGTAGATTAGAATATACTTAGTACTTTTAAGTTTTAAATAAAAAATAAATTATAAAATTTAAATAAAATTTAATCTAAAAGTTAATATATAGACTAATATATAGATTAAAAAAGATTCTAGATTTGCTATTGTAATATTTATTTAGTTTTAGACTTGCACTTCTTAATAATACAAATATATAGACGTTTTAATTTTTTGCAAGTAATAAAAGACTAAGCTAGTCAATTTATTTAAAATATATTTATCTTATTGTTTTTAAGAATCTAACAAATAAATATTAATTTATTATAGATACTAATCTTGTCGTTTATTATATTTACTAACAATACTAATTCGACATTTTTATTTATTTATTTAATATCTTTTTTACGCAATTTTTCTTAAATTGTCGATCTAACAATTTTATTTATTAATTGTAACTATTGCTATTACAAACTTAATTAAAGAATAAACTTAATATAGATTCTTTTGTTAAAACTATTGCTTTTTTTAAAAAAAAGCGTTTATTTATTTTACTTCTTTATTAAATAATTGCAACTTTAATATATTAAAAATTACAATTAAAGTTTTTAATTATATAAAGTATTTAGACTTCAAAATATTAGAAATTATAACAACTAATAATATTGTCGAACTAAATAATTCTATATTATATAATTGTATATTGCTATTACAAGTATTAAAAAAAGCAATTGCAAAAATAGATTAAAAAAAATCTTTAAAAATTATATTGCAAAAATAGAATTGCTTTTACGTAAAGAATATAATATAATAATAAGTAAAGATAGCACTATATTTTATCTCTTTGCATTTTATATACAAGTACAATTAGAATCTCTTTCGTTTCGTCTAACACAATTAAGCTTGACTCTTTAGAGATGCTATTGTTGTTCCCAACATCGACGCCGATGCACGCGTAAGATATCAAGATTGTCAAGATTTGTTCTCTAAGTAAACTTTGTTCAAATCAATCGAATTTGCAATTTATAAAATTTTGACATTGACATTAACGCAACTATACAACTATTGAGTGCGATAATAAATTTTGAATATTAAAACTTTTTGAAGCTAAGCTCAATTAAGATTGTTTTAATTTGTCGAATTTTGAAAAAAATATGATTTCTAAAAATACGAATTTCGTCTATTTAGATTATCTTAGTTAGTCACGTAATCTAATTCTAACTCTAGACTTTCTTAGAGAGCTTAGAAAGCTTAGAGAGCTCTGGAAAAATGTTATTAAATCGAGCTCAAAAATAAAACGCCAATGTTGCGTAAACATAAATATCGATTTTAATAAAAAAAACAATTTAAGAGACTCTATATAGAATTGTTTTAAAGACAATCTTAATCTATTTAACAACAATTAATTTTTATTAATTTAAGTACTCTTTTAATATTGTAATCTTTTAGATAGAGACTTCTTAAATAATTCTTTTTGCATATATTAAATGTTAAGTCGACTAATATAATATTGTAGAACTAAATAAACAAAAGATTGCAAAGACGAAGATATAAGAGTTACAAAGACAATTAAATAATAGAAACTAAAATAACAAATAAACAATTAACGAGATATTCTAACACAATCTCTTCTAGAATTACGAAGAACTTTTGTGTTCGTTTACTAGAAAATAGACAACTACTAGATGCGATTCTAGTAAGTAGAAAGAATAATTGAGTTTGAAAGTCGCAGGAGGACCTAAATAGTCCTCCCAGCGCCTAGGGAAACTAGTCCTAAAACTATCTAGTTCTGAACCTCCTGGTCACAGTAGGGACCGCCCAAGGGAGTGTCCCTCCCACATGTTTCGACTTCTTCTTACCCTCCCCATCTCACGACCTTTCGCCGGATTTTGAAAGCAGCAGCAAAGGCCGAGCCGCAACAGTGACGGCCCAGTAGAGGTCCGAGAGAGCTAGAGCTGTCATGATGTAACCCCGCTTGTGTGACGTACTGCGTCACTCATGCCTCTATAATCATTCACTGTTTGCTCAACTCGATCATATCAGTCCTCGAAGTCACCCCCACCATTTTACTTGGACAAATTATCCCGGCAATCTACTCACCGCTACACATAAACGTCCAGACATCTCACAAATCACAGCCAACCACTCAGACCTACCAAACCTCCACAGCCATGCCTAAACCACTTACAGAAGCCGATGTCAACTCCAAGACCGACCCTTCCGTCTCCAAGCAATGGGATGACGAGACTCCCAAGAAAGATCAGATCCAAGACTTCTACAAGATCGCCGACTCCCTCAAAGTCTGCCTCCTCACCACCATCCGCCCAGGCATTGGGCCCGTCTCTCGGTCCATGGCTATTGCTAAGCGCGACGGCCCCGACTTCCTCTTCCTTGCCAACACCCATTCCACAAAGTTCACCGATCTTGAAAACGACAAGACGGCCCAGGTGACCTTCCAGAACTCCTCCAGCCAGGACTGGGTCAGCGTGAGTGGCAAGGTTACCGTGGCCAACAACGAAGACCCGAGGATCAAAGAGGTCTACAGCAAGGGAACGAGTGCATGGTTCGGCGACTTGGGTGACGGAGTGCACAATGGGACGGCGAGCGATCCCAGAATGGCGTTGATCGAATTCCGTGCAAATTACGTTGCGTACTGGAAGAGCACAGTCACCAGCGTGGGTTTTTTGACGGAGGTAGCAATGGCAAGCATGTCGGGCAAGGTCGCCATCACCGGGGTGCAGAGGCAATTGACAGAGGAGGATCTCAAGCATGCTAGGGAGTACACCAAGTAGGCCTGCCACGCATAGCTGCGTGACGGCCAACGCACTGATGAGACAGGGCAAGGACAGAATGATTAGTTCTGATATCGTGTGAAAAACAAGAGCGATTCCCAAAACTTGCACTTTCCAGCTCTCCTAGCTGAATGGAATTGATGCCTCGGGAGTGAATGCGTCCGTCTATGGTAGTCGCTGTCACATCTGGGCAGGATTCAACCGAGCAACCAAACATGTTCGGAGGGCAATGCGTGGGCCACACCGTCACAGGTGAACCATCAGATGTATCACTACTGAGGTGAATGCGAAGAGAACGCAGAAGTATGGTGACCAAGTGAGTCAGTGCTCATTTGAGTTCATGATTCACGACTCGCCTCATACTCAGGTGAAAGATGTCTATCATAAGGATACCAAGTGGATGAGAGCCCACACGTTCTACAACCAGCACAATGTGCTTCTGGCATCATGACCATTGTGACGTCGCTTCACATGCATTGAGCACCAAGTCCTAGCGCTCAGCTTGAGCATTGCTAGATTCTTATCCTTTGCGTTGAATGTCTCCAGGAGCGTGAAGGGTTGCCATATTCGCTGATTTTTCAGGCGCGACAGGAGCATGTAGCACTCTTCTCTGAGCCAAAGCAGGTTCGTGATATGAAATCCATCGCCCGATCGGCATTCACACGTAAGCCTCGATACGGGTCTTCTTACTTGCTTCATTGTTCAATGTCGCATCCGCTTCGAGTGTCGGTGTTACCGTACGTTCCGAGAACGGAAGACTGATTAGATGGCGGATGCGATTCCCGTGATCCTTCACCTGCTCCCTCAGGTGCGGCTATTCCTACAATCTTCCCTCGTGCGCCAAGGATCCATCTGCAGGCGTCGGCTAGCGCCGGAGATCGCCCAGAAACCGCTACCTCCACACTCCAGTCGCAGATTCGGCATCTCCTCTTGTGGAGTACCGGATAACAAGAACACTCTTATCAACCTGAAGGAAGATTCCACTCTCATCGGCAAGCTATGCCGAACGATATTGTCCGCAAAGAACGGAGCACAACGCTCTTGGAGAAGAAGACTCTCTTCCTTCCAGCAGGGGAGCTATATTACCGTCGCGGTGCCTTGCAGCTTGCTGTCGTCTGACCTCTCTTTATCTTAGCGAAAGACGGCATGAAATGTAGCGCACTTCTAGTAGCTTCGGAACTCGACAGTCAGCCTACCATCGAAGAGTACTTTACTGTACGGGGTATCATAGTGGACGCTCCAATCAAACCTCATTACGCAGATGGCTATCTCTGCCCGCCCATCCCGCCGCGCCCGCCCCCTTCGTGCGGGTTTAAACAATGGGCCCCCTCGGTCGTGTTCTCGTTTTCTTTTCCCTTTTGAACTACAGTTCCAGCCCCCAAAGTGCCCATTCTTTGCCCTGCCAGAGACAAGAACAATCCACGCCTCCTTACCATGGACGAAAAGAAAGGGGCGGCGACCCTGGAGGCCAAGAGCCAGGATATCTATGCTGCCCACGACATCGAGGCCGAGCCAGCGGCCACGGGCGTCCTGTCGCGCAATCTTCAGGGTCGTCACATGCAGATGATTGCCATCGGTATGCGGTCGCCATACATGCTATGTCTGACTGACGAATGCTGATCCGGCGCTGTCAAATAGGTGGATCGATCGGCGCCGGTCTTTTCGTCGGCACGGGCCCTTCTTTTCATAACGGTGGTCCAGGAAGCGTTGTAAGTACCAAAAGTATACTGTTTGGCTGCGCAAAGTGCTGAGTACATTTCTATAGCTGCTCGGCTTCCTGATCACGGGCTCCATGATGCTTTTCACCATCCAAGCACTGGGAGAGCTCGCGGTTCTGTATCCCGTGAATGGCGCCTTTTATCAATACATGTGTCGCTTCTTGGATCCTGCATGGTATGTGGACGTTTGACAAATCGATCCGTGGAAAGGGAAAACCTCGTTAACATGGGTAGGGGCTTCGCTATTGGGTGGGATTATGCCATTTCCTGGCTCACGATCCTACCCTTTGAGCTTATCGCAGCAGGCCTGACCATCGAGTTTTGGCGATCCGACCTCAACGTCGCCATTTGGATTACAATCTTCCTCGTT
>JAABUL010005553.1_pt1 | contig 15562 bp, 16 predicted proteins | sample 5559151 | NCBI WGS metagenome assembly JAABUL01 (sample SAMN10711876, study PRJNA513368) | rock metagenome | isolation source: Antarctica rocks | place: Antarctica: Victoria Land, Pudding Butte sud | reverse complement strand
TTTTCTTCGTGGTCAAACCGGTCAACGTACTCCTGGCGCGTTTCAAGCCGACGCCGGAGGCGCCAGCGGTCACACGCGACTGCCCCTACTGCATGAGCAGCGTGCCGGCCGCCGCGTCCCGCTGCGCTTTCTGCACGTCCGAGTTGACGGCCATTGACACACCCGCTCTGGCCTGACCGCTCAAGATCATGTAGTTCGCGCTTTGACGGCCAGTTCGAGGGTAGGGATATATTGCTATACAGCCCTTTCCGATTAAAATGGCCCCAATGCCATACCGGGGGGTAGGGGCGTATCGCTATACGCCCGATGTTTGCCACAGAGATGTCCAATTGACGGCGAACGCCAATGAACGCCACGCCACCCGCCCTCGAGCGTCGGGCGTATAGCGATACGCCCCTACAGTCCGCATGGATGCGTATAGGGTAATCGGACAGGGCTATATCGCGATACGCCCCCATGTGCCACGCCAACGCCCCTTCGCGCCACAGGCACGGCGTAAACAGGTATGGCGGGCATGCAATTAACGGAAGGTGACTAAAGATTATGGCAGACGCTCCCAATGCGCCAGCGCCGGACGACCCACGCGCGGCGAACGCCCAGTCTGGCGTCGCCCCGACGGGACCCCGTCGCCGATTCCGTCGCGGCGTCCGCACGATCGGCCTGGCCCTGGCCGCGCTGGTCGTACTGGTCATCGTCGTGGTTGTCGTCGTGCTCCAGCGGGCGCAGCCAGCCCAGCCCGGCTCATTCTATGCCGCCCCCTCACCTCTCCCGAGTGGGCTGCCGGGTACTCTCATCCGCACCGAGCCGTTGACTGACCTGCCGGCGGGGGCGCACGGCTGGAAAATCCTCTACCTCTCGACGAGCTACACGGGCAAACCCACGGCCATCAGCGGTATGGTGATCGTGCCGACTACCCCGGCGCCTCCTGGCGGGCGCAAGGTGGTCGCATGGGCGCAGGGGACCGTCGGCGTCGCTTCCAACTGCGCCCCTTCGCTCCTGGGCGGCACCGGCGCACGCGTCATCGACGGGCTGCCCGTGTTCCTCAAGGCCGGGGACGCCGTCGTGGCCACCGACTATCAGGGCCTTGGCACACCGGGCCCCCATCCCTACCTGGTCGGCAAGGCCGAAGCGATCTCCGTGCTCGACAGCGTGCGCGCCGTCCACAACCTGTCGGCGGCCGGGGCGGGAACCACCTTCGTCGTGTGGGGAGTCTCCCAGGGCGGCCACGCCGCGTTGTTCACCGGCCAATACGCCGCCTCGTACGCGCCCGACCTCAAGCTTGTGGGAGTGGCGGCTGCGGCGCCAGCCAGCGCGCTAATCCCGCTCTTCCAGGGTAAGATCGGGACCGACTTCGGCAACCTGCTCGCTGCGTTCGCGCTCGACTCCTGGGCTCAGGTCTATCCCGCCCTCAAGCTCGATCAGGTGGTGACGGCGGCGGCGCGACCGATCGTGCGCAATACCGCGACGTACTGCATCCACAACATGACCCAGGCGCTCCCCGCGGTGTTGCATGCCAAGGTCCTGAAGATCACCTTCCTTAGCAAGAAGCCGTGGGATATCGAGCCCTGGAAGAGCGAACTAGAGACCAATAGCGCCGGGCACATGCCGATCCGCGCGCCGCTCTACATCGGCCAGGGCGCCACAGACCCGCTGGTCCTGCCCGCCGTCCAAGCCGATTTTGTAAAGAGCCTGTGTACAGCGGGTGCCACGGTCGAGTACCGCACATACCCCGGCGTCGGGCATGTGGACGCGGGTCCGGCCGTCGTGTCCGACGCGGCGGCGTGGATCGCCGACCGCTTCGCGGGCAAGGCGGCGCCCAGTACCTGCGGCTAAAAGTCGACAGTTTTGTGTATGTCTATGAAAGGGAGTTTGTCATGCCGGAGTTATCTATCTCGACCTGGAGCTTGCATCGTACTCTCGGGCCGGTGTATCCCACGCTCGATGCGACCGTGGGGGAGCGAGTGGCCGAGACGCCATACGGCGCCGGCGCGCTGGACCTCCTGGATGTCCCGGCCTATGTCGCGGCGATGGGCGTTCATACCCTGGAGATCTGCCACTTCCATTTCCCCCGCACCGACGCCGCCTACTGTGATCTCCTACGCCACCGTCTCGCCGCCGCCGGCGTGCGCCTCGCGACGCTGCTCATCGACGATGGCGATATCGCGGCCGCCGACGGGGAGGCGCGCGAGCGTGACATCCGGCATATCGCGGGCTGGATCGACGTGGCGCGGCAGGTGGGGGCCACGCGGGTGCGCGTGAGCGCGGGCAAGACCCCACCTGACGCCGCGGGGCGGGCGGTGCGCGCCAGCATCGACGCCTTGACCACCTTGGTAGAGTACGCGCGGCCACGCGGAATCGCGGTCATCACAGAGAATTGGCAGGCGCTTGCCGCGCGGCCACGGCCGCTGCTGACCATCGTGAATAGCCTGCGGGGCGCCGTGGACCTCTGCGCGGACTTCGGCAATTACCCCAGCGAGACGCGCGAACAGGATCTGCGCGCCATCTTGCCGCACGCGGTCACCGTGCATGCCAAGGCCGCATGGGCGGCGCCGGGCGTCGTCGACGCTGTCGGGTTCGCGCGCTGCCTGGACCTAACGCGGGAGGCGGGCTTCGGGGGCGCGTACGTCCTGATCTTCGACGACCCTGGCGACGAGCGCGCGAGCATCCTCCGGCTGGCGGAGTTGACACAACCGTATCTCCACTGACCGGCGCTACGGCATCGCCCCTCTCGTGCTTGGCTCCCGTATACGGACGCCCGAATGCTTAAACGTCGCGCCAAAGGGGTGTCGGCGGTAGGGGCGCGGGTACACATCATGCTATAAAAGAGCGGGCGGCGCCTCCTATGCGTGTGGCTATTGAAAAGAGTGGGGATCATTTATGGCCGAGGAGGTTGTGCCGGAACACGCGGGACCCTCCGTCTGGCGCGTGTTCAAGCGACGGCCGGGGGCCGTCCTGCGGTCGCTCGGCCCCGGCCTCATCGCCGGCGCCTCCGACAACGACCCCACGACCGTGGCGACGCTCGCGGTCATTGGCAGTACCACCGGTTTTGGCCTCGCCTGGCTGGTGATCCTGATCATTCCCATGCTCGTGGTGGTGCAGGTCATCAGCGCCGCCATCGGCTCCATCTCACGAGAGGGCCTGGAAGACGTCATCCGCGTCCGCTACGGGCGCGGCTGGGCCTACCTGGCGCTGCTGGCCGTGCTCGCCGTCAACGTGCTCACGCTGGCCGCCGACCTGGAGGGCGGCAGCGCCGCGCTTGGGCCGATCACGGGCCGGCCTTACCAATGGTTCGTCATCCCCTTCGCCCTTGCCGTGGCCGCGCTGCTGATTTGGGGTAGCTACGCCGGGGTCGAGCGTATTCTGAAATATGTCCTGCTGATCTTCCTGGGCTACGTCGCGACGGCGTTCCTGGCCCACCCACACTGGGACCAGGTGCTGCGGCACTCAGTTGTGCCCCAGTTCAACTTCCACTCATCCGACTACGTGGCTGGCGGACTGGCTCTGCTCGGCACGACGCTGACGAGCTACGCCTACGTGTGGGAGACCATTGAGACGTCGGAGGAGCGCAAGCCTTTGAGCCGGTTGGGGCTGATCCAGGTCGACGCGGGCGTGGGTATGATCGCCTCCGGCCTGATTTTCTACTTCATCCTGATTGGGACGGGCGCGACGTTGGGCGTCCACCACACGCAGGTGCAGACGGCGCAGGACGCCGCCGCCGCGCTCACGCCCCTGGCCGGCAAGGCGGCCTCGCTCATCTTCGGGCTCGGGCTGCTGGCCTCGGCGGTCATCGCCGTGCCCGTGCTGGCGGGGACCAGCGCCTACGTGATCGCCCAGGCGACCGACCGTCAGGGTAACCTGGACGCCCGCTTCGGCCAGGCGCGCTCCTTCTACCTGGCGCTGCTGGCGAGTCTAGCGGCGGGCGTCGCTGTCACCTTCCTGGGCATCGGCCCCATCCGCCTCCTGTTCTATGGCAGCATCGCGGGCGGACTGGGCACGCCGGTTACGTTGGCTATGATGCTCCTCGCGGCGCGCGACAAGAAGGTCATGGGCGAGCACCGCGTGGGCCGGGGCCTGGCCGTCGGCGGCTGGATCGTGTTCGCCGTCGTCGCGGGAGCGAGCGCGATCTATCTGTGGCAAACATTTGTGTAGGCGCCGCGCCGGTATGGACGTCCGGGCGCACCCCACGATTGTGGACGCGGCCTGACCTTAAAAGGTCATGGCAGACGACGGATCTTAAAAGATCTGTCTGGGCGCGCTATACGCTCCCCACCGTCGCGCACAGCGCCGCTGCGGCGGTCGCCGCTGGCCGGGGGGAGACCTTTCAAGGTCCGGTCCCTGCCATGACCTTTTAAGGTCAGGCCCACGACGGGCGCAGGCGCCATCATGAGAGACACCCTGGTCGTCTTCCCCCGTATCAATGGCGCGGGTGGGGTGTGATAGGATGAGGCCATGATCCACAGCGAGAAGGGGAAGCGCGTGTACGATAGACCGGCAGCCGATACCCATAGCGGCGGATGAGCGGGACGCGGCTTGGGGCGCGCCTGCGCACGGCGAGGCAACCTGGCCGGCTCGGCTGGCGGTCCTGGCCGCCGTGCTGCTCTACCTTATCCTGCCCGACCGATTGACGCTCGGCGCGATTTTGAAATGGGGCGTGACCATTGCCGAGGTGGCCCTCCTGATCCCGCTGACCGTCGCGGCGCCGCGTATGCGACCCGAGGCGCGCAGTTGGGTACGCCCGGCAGCGGTCGTGTTGATCGCGGTGGTCAATCTCGCCAACGCGATCTCGCTCGTGCTCCTCGTCGATGCGCTGTTGCATGGGAGGAGCAATCTGGGGCATGTCCACCTGGACGGACCCACGCTCATCAAAGCCGCGATTGAGATATGGCTGACCAACGTCATCGTGTTCGGCCTGTGGTATTGGGAACTCGACCGTGGGGGGCCAGGCGCGCGACGCGGCCCGTGGCATCGTGCGCCGGACTTTCTGTTCCCGCAGATGGTCACGCCCGCGTGCACGCCCGAGCCCTGGGCGCCGGGTTTCGTGGACTACCTGTACGTGGCCTTCACCAACGCCACCGCGTTCAGCCCGACCGATACGATGCCGCTGACGCCGTGGGCCAAGGCGCTGATGTTGGTCCAGTCACTGATCTCACTGCTGACCATCGCGCTGGTAGCGGCGCGCGCCGTCAATATCCTCGTTTGACGGCGCGCGCCGCACAGACACTTATGGTGGCGATTTACTTCTTGGCGGACTCGTGGGTGGCGTGGGATTTGGCGGCCTCCTCGCCGTGTTGAGCCGCGTGGATGGCGTGGCCCTGGGCGTGGTGGGCCTGCTCGGCGGCCTGGGCTGTTTCGCCCTGGGCGTGGCGCTCGGCGGCTTGCTTGTGGTGCTCGGTCGTGGGATGCTGTGCTGTCACCATAGTGGACATCACCGTATGGTCATGACGAAAGATCAGGGCCTGATGGGGCCGTACACGACCAAGCTCGTCAGCCGCCTCCGAGCGATCGGGGAGATGCACCCGCAGGCGGCCGGGGAGCGCATGGAGGATCGTGGGATTGGCTTGTGCTGGATTCGTCATCGTTCATCTCTCAATCTCGGTGGCGCCAGGGACGCGTGGCCGGTGGGGCCGGATCGCGTTCGCTGGATGCGCACGGAGGCGGCGCCGTTAGCCGCCGGCATGGATCGCCTGTACGACGCTATAAATGACGACCAGCACCATGAGGATGGCGTAGACACGCAGGCCCCACATCGCGATCAACGCCCCTCGCGAGAGGCGCCGGCGCCCGTAGGGTTCACGCCGCGCCTCCACGAGTTGATCGGGTTCCAGCGCCTCCAGCACGCCCACGTCGCCGCGCGCCATATCTTGTTCTATCATCGCATGCATACCTAACTTCTCCTTGTCCGTGAAAATGTCTATTTGTTGTCCGTTATTTACCAAATAGATGGGGAAAGATGACGGTGAGCCCGAACAACACGCCGCCCCCGACCAGGAAGATGGTGACCAAGGTCGCCATAATGTTGCCCAACAGGCCGCTGCGCAGGTCGCCCATGACCTCACGGTCGTTGACGAGGAGGAAGAGCACCGACAGCGCCGGGGGCATCGCCAGCACCGCGATCACGATGTCTGCGGTATCAAGCACTCGCTGCACCGCTCCTGGAAGGACGCGCGCGGTTTCTACGCGATCTACGCGGCGCTGGTGGCCCTCGCCGCGGCGATCGTGCTGATCCCCAACGCGCCGCTGGGGCTGATCACCACGGCGGTGCAGGCGCTCGCCGGCGTGCTGCTGCCGAGCGCGTCGGTGTTCCTGCTGCTGCTGTGCAACGACCGGGCCGTGCTGGGGCCGTGGGTCAACAAGCCGTGGCTCAACGCGATGACGAGCGCCATCGTCGGCGTCCTGGTGATGCTCTCGCTGATCCTGGCGGCGACGACGCTGTTCCCGAGCGTCGACGTGCGCCTGCTGACCGTCGTGCTTGCGGCCATCCTGGTCGTCGGGCTCGTGGTCACTGGCTTATTGTACCTGCGCCGTCCGGCGTCCACGCCGATCGCCGCCGTGGCGGAGGCGGACCGTCTGACGTGGCGGATGCCGCCGCTGGCCGCGCTGCCCAAGCCGGCCTGGCCGACGGTGCAGACGGTTGGCATGGTCACCCTGCGCGGCTACCTGCTCGTCGCGGCCATCCTGTTAGCGGTCAAAGTCGTCGGATTGGCCCTGGGGCACTGAGAGGCGCCATATGTATGGTTCGCGTGTATAGGCTGATACTGATTAGTGCGTTTGGCGCGGAGGCGCTGCCTGCAGGCCTCCGCGTCGCGCTGGGACTCATCGCTACCGTCGCGTTGATCAGCGCTATCTGCGTGTTTATCGGGACGCGTCGCCCCTCCGAATCATCTGCCTGGGCGCGGCCTTGTTCGCCCACCACATCTCGGCGACGCTGGCTGACGACGCGGCGCGGGCCTTGGTCCCGTTCGTCGGGCCGTACGCCAAAGCGGTCTTCGCCGTGGGGCTGTTCGGCGCGTCGATGCTGGCCGCAGCCGTGCTGCCGCTGGCGACCGGCTACTCGCTGACCGCTGACCGAAGCCTTCGAGTTGGAGCGCGGCGTCGACAAGAGTTTACGTGAAGCGCCCGTCTTCTGGGGCATCTTCACGGGGCTTATCGCCCTGGGGACTATCGTGGGGGCGCTGATCCCGCGCGGCGCCGTGGTGCAGTTGCTGCTGGTGGTGCAGGTGGTCAACGGCGTCTTGCTGCCGGTTCTGCTCGTGTTCATCATCCGCCTGGTCAACAACCCTGAGATCATGGGCGACTACCGCAACGGGCGCGCCTTCAACGGGCTGGCCTGGATCACCGTCGTGGCCGTCGCCGGACTCTCCGTACTCATGGTCGTCACCACGGTGCTGCCCGCTTTGGGCATCCACCTGTTCGGTCTCTAGCCGGGGAAACCTGGCCCGCCGCTGCGTTTAGGTCATAGCTGCGCAGTCAACGACTACCGCGCTGCCGCGGCGGCGGTTATTGCATCGTTGCGCTGCTTGAAGAAAGCATCATAGCCACCGTTCGCCTCGGCGAAGCGCAACGGCTTCACCCGCTCCACACAAATCTCGGTCGCGTCGGGTGAGTCCCTGAGGATGCCCATGGTCTCGGCGATGAAGTCCTTCAGCGGCATGGCGTTGGGATCGCTGGCCTGTTGCGGTCCCTGCAGCTCCGTCTGCACGTACGGCGGGATGAGCTCGATGACCTGCACGGACGTGTCCCTGAGCTGGTAGCGCAACGATTGCGTATAGGAATGGATCGCCGCCTTCGTCGCGCCGTAGGTCGGGGTCAGCGCCTGCGGCACGAACGCCAGCCCGGACGACACGGTCATGATCGCCGCGTGTGGCTGCGTCTCAAGTAACGGCAGCAGCGCCGCGGTTAGGCGGATCGGCCCGAGCAGGTTCGTCGCCACGGTCGCCTCCGCATCGGCGACCGCGCCATTCCGCAGCGACTCCGCTCTCATAATGCCGGCATTGTGGATGACGACGTTCAGGGCTGGGTAGTCGCCCTTAAGTTGTTCCGCGAAGCTCCGGATCGCGGCGCGGTCCTCGATATCGAGGACTGCGGCCGTCATCCCTGGATTCGCCGCCGTTGTCTCGTCGAGCGCCTCTTGGCGGCGGCCAGCGATGACGACCTGGTTCCCGTTCGCATGAAAAGCCTCCGCGAGGGCGCGGCCGATACCGGAGCCGCCGCCTGTAATCAGGATGGTGTTGCCGCTCATATGCATGATCTTTCTCCTCTGCGTTTCGCGCGTCGCTCCGCCGATGTGGGCTGCTTACAGCGATAACTATATTACGACAGCAATGGTAACACAAGGCGCGATAACTAAGGGGTATCGCTCAGTAGGAACCCTCGCGGCGCGCCGCGACTAGCGGGCATGAAAATAGCGAGTCGCAACGAGGTTGAGGGCGGCTATTTTCAGATGAGAAATGACTAGAAGGCTGGGGACGGGCGCGGAGGGAGAGGGTCTGCCATCACCGGCCGGCACCATGACCCGAAGGAGTCTCGGGCGCTCACCCTCCCACCGGCGCCGGGGCCTCACCCGGCCGAGGAAATCGCCGCCTTCAAGGCGTCCCGCACAGGCATTGGCGACCGGCCGATCAGGCGGGCGAGCGTCGGGTCGACCCGGGTGAACGCGCCCTGCCGGGCCGCGACGAACAGGGTCAGGAACATGTCGGCCTGCGGCTCGGGGACGCCGTGGGCGACTAGGCTCGCGCGATACGCGTCGTCCGGGACGACGACCCGGCGGATCGGGCGGCCCGCCAGCTCCGAGGCGATCGCCGCGAGCCCGGCCGCGTCGACGGCCTCGGCGCCGGTGAAGGTGAGGATGGTGTCGTCGAGGCCCTCGTCGGCCAGGGCGATGGCCGTCGCCTCGGTGAGGTCGGGGATCGCGGTGTAGTCGACCGGCCCGTCCTGCGGAGCGGCCAGCTCGCCCGTCCGGAGGGCGTTGCCGACGATGAACGCTGCGGTCTGCGCGTAGAAGCCGTTGCGCAGCGACGTGAACGGGACGCCCGAATCCCGCAGCGCCACTTCGGTCGCGGCATGGTCGCGCCCGGGGGGGAAAGCAGAGATCAGGTCCGCGCCGGCGTGGCTGGTGTAGAAGATGCGCCCGGCGCCGGCCGCCTTGGCCGCATCGATCGCCGCCCGGTGCTGGCGGACCGCCGCCTCGCCGATGTTGTCGACCGAGACGATGAGGACCCGCGACGCCCCCTCGAAGGCGTCCGCGAGGCTCGCGGCGTCGTCGAAATCGCCCCGGCGGACGCGGACGCCGCGCTCTGCCAGGTCCCGCGCCTTCTCGGGGTCGCGGACGCTCACGCCGATCCGCGCGGCGGGGACGCGTTCAAGCAGCCGCTCCGCGACCGCCCGGCCGAACTGGCCGTTGGCTCCGGTGATGATGATCATGGTACCCTCCTGTTGGTTCAAGCTCGTTGTCTCAACTCCAGGGGCGTGCCGCCGATGTGGGCGGTTCACAGTGATAATATTATCACGATATCGACGGTAACGCAAGACGCGATAACCGCATGGTGTTACCATTGATAGGGGACCCACGACGCGGGTGACGCATCGCGGACGAGGGGGCGCCTCGTCGATGTGCCCTGTCGTGGAGGCCGTATGACCCGCTTCGTGGCGACGCTCCGGCGTGTTGGGAGGACCTTTGGATACCACCGCTGACCTGCTGAACGCCGGCGATGACACGCTGGGTACCACCGATGATAGGCTGAGCGCCGGCGATGACATGGCCGCCGCGTCGTCGAGTCCGCGAGACCGGATCTTGCGGGCCGCCGCGACGCTGCTGGCCGAGGGCGGGCGGGAGGCGGTGTCCACGCGCGCGGTCAGCGCCGCCGCGGGGGTGCAGCCCCCCACGATCTACCGCCAGTTCGGCGACATGCGGGGCCTGCTCGACGCGGTCGCCGACGACGGGTTCGCGCGGTACGTGCGGGCCAAGACTGCGCGGAAGGGCGGCGAGGACCCCGTGGCGGACCTGCGCGCGGGGTGGGACCTGCACGTCGGCTTCGGCCTCGCCAACCCCGCCCTCTATGCGCTCATGTATGGCGATCCGCGGCCAGGGGCCAGGCCCGCCGCCGCCGACGAGGCGCACAACCTCCTGGATCGGCTGGTGCGGCGCGTGGCCGAGGCGGGCCGGCTGCGCGTCGGCGTGGACCGCGCGACGCGCCTGATCCACGCCGCTGGTGTCGGCGTCGTCCTCACGCTTATCGCCGCCGAGGTCGCGGTCCGCGACCTCGCCGTGTCCGACCTGACGCGTGAGGCGATCCTCGCGGCCGTGACCACGGACGCACCCCCCGGTGACACCGAGCGTCGCCGCGCCGTCAGCCACGCTGTCGCCCTCAAAGCCGTGCTACCCGAGGCGGCGGCCGCCTTCACGTCCGCCGAGCGCGGCTTGCTCGCGGAGTGGCTCGACCGGCTCATCCAGGAGCCGTAACAAGATAGGGGGCTGGAAAACGAGCAAGATGACAGTCATGCGCCACGCCGTAGCGGCCGCCCCCTTGAGGCTGTAGCGCGCCTTGGTTGACAGTTGGATGTGGACCACGGTCATAGTCGCCGATAGTGGGCATGAAAGTTGCGTGTACGCTGTTCGCTAGAACGTACTATTCCAGCCATTACATTGCCGTTTTTCGGCGCGGGAGACCCCTCATGTCCATGGCAAAAGCCATGTCGAGTGAAGCAATGAGCACGCCCGAGATCTTCGACACAGGTGTGGTCGAAGATCCCATCGAGAGCGCCAAGGCCGCCGGCCTGCGCTATGTGACCGACAAAAAGCCCGGTATACAGCGGTGCCGTGAGGGTGACGACTTTAGCTATATCGCCGTTGACGGCCAAACGATCACCGACCAGAAAACCCTCGACCGCATCAAGAGTATCGGCATCCCGCCCGCGTGGACGGAGGTGTGGATCGCGCCGATCGCGCGCGGGCACATCCAGGCGACCGGGCGCGACGCCAAAGGCCGCAAGCAATATCGCTATCACCCGAAGTGGCGCGCCGTGCGGGACGAGACGAAGTTTACGCGCATGGTCGAGTTCGGCGAAACGCTGCCCATGATTCGCAAGTTTATCGGGCAAGACCTGGGCCGCCACGGCCTGCCGCGCGAGAAGGTACTGGCTACCGTCGTGACGTTGCTCGATGAGACGCATATCCGCATCGGCAACGAGGAGTACGCACGCGAGAACGAGTCGTACGGCTTGACGACGATGCAGCACGAGCATGTGGGCGTCGAGGGCGCCAAGATCCACTTCGAGTTTCGGGGCAAGTCGGGCAAGGACCATGTGGTCGATGTCAAAGATCGGCGCGTCGCCACAATCGTCAAGCGCTGCGAGGAACTGCCCGGCCACGAGTTGTTCCAATATCTCGATCATGACGGCGAACGCCACACGATCCAGTCGGACGACGTCAACGAATATTTGCACGCGATCACGGGGCAGCATTTCACGGCCAAAGACTTCCGCACCTGGGCCGGTACGGTGATGGCGGCGCATACGCTCAAGGAGCTCGGCCCGTTCGACTCGGACACACAGGGCAAGCGTAACGTCGTCGAAGCGGTCAAGCGCGCCGCCGCGGAGTTGGGCAACACGCCCGCGATCTGCCGCAAGAGTTATGTGCATCCCGGTGTGATCGACGCCTATTTGCATGGAACGCTGCTGCCGTCGCCGGAGTTGCAAGAGGAGCGCGAGGCGGCGGAGTCGCGTAATGGGATGCACCCGGTGGAAGCCGAGGTGCTGGCGCTGGTGCGTGGATTGATGGGGCAGAACGAAGGGGATAAGGGACGCCGCGCCGCCTAGCGTGGCAGCAGGCCCAGCTTGGCCTTGAGCGTCAGCACGCGACGGACCGCGGCGTCGATGGTGGCCGGGCTGACGCGGCCCGCCGCCACGGCATGCTCCACGGCGTCGAGCGCCCCACGGATCGTCGGCGGATCGGTCGAGATCAGCGCCATGTCGTTGCCCGCGGCGATGGCGCGCACGGTGGCCTCCGCATTGCTCTTGACGCGCGTGCTGAGGCCGCCCATGGCCAGGCTGTCGGTGATGATGAGTCCGTGATAGCCCAGGTGGCCGCGGATGAAGCCGTCCACGATTGTACGCGACAGCGAGGCGGGCGTATTGGTGGGATCGAGCGCGGGGATCGCCGCGTGCGTCACCATCAGCGCGTCCACGCCGGCCGCGATGGCCGCGCGCATCGGCGCCAACTCGACCTGCTCCAATTGGCGCTTGTCGCGGCCAATGGTAGGCAGGTCTTTGTGCAGGTCGATGGAGACGCTGCCCAGGCCCAGGAAGTGTTTGGCCGTGGCGGCGATGCCGCCGGCCTGGTAGCCGCGGATAGCCGCCATGCCCAGCCGGGTCACGAGCGCCGGGTCCGCGCCATATGAGCGGTCGCCGATGGGGCTATTGGGGTCGACCAGCACGTCAAGCACCGGCGCGAGGTCCATGTTGACGCCGAGCGCGCGCAACTGGCGTCCCGTGACCAGGGCGTCCTGGTAGACGCGGTCGGCCGACCCGATGCGGCCGTACTGCCCTGGCGCGGGCATCTGTTGCACGCCCGCCGCGGCCGGTATCTGGTCGACTTCGCCGCCCTCCTCGTCGGTGGCGACGAGTAAAGGGATCGCCGCCGCGCGCTGCGCTGAGGTGAGCAGCGCGCGCCCCTGCGGCGCGGATACGATATCGCCACCGTAGAGGATCAAGCCGCCGACGTGCCAGTCGTGGACCATCTGTGTCAGCGCCGCTCCATTGACCGGTACCATAAACAATTGACCGATCTTCTCCGCCATGGTCATGCGCGTCAGTAAACGGTCGATCCGCGACGCCGTCGATGGTCGGGATGCGGCTAGTGCGCCGCGCGTGGACGCGGACGTCCGGACGCTTGCCAGACAGGACAACATTACGAGGGCCAGCGCCAGCGGCGCGTAGCGTGCGCTGCCGAGACGAAGACGACGACCGCGTGGCCGGCTAATGAGCTGCATAATGACGCGTAACCTCCGGGTGACACTCGAGTTGCAAGGCTAACGATACCCTCACAACCGTAGCATAGCGGCGTCTACCGGGAAAATGGCTTGATGCTCCGGCAGTACTCGTGCATTATCGTAGGGGCGTATGGCATACGCCCGCACGTTCGAGGCCACGGGCGTATGCCAATGGCATACGCCCCTACGCCCCGATCCACGCGCCTTGGTCCTGCGGATAATTCACGCGCCCTGGATGCTTTGGCGTTGCGTGCGCGTCCAGATGTAGAGCAGGATCGCCACGTCGAGGACGACGGCGACGGGCGCCGGGCTCGCGCCGAAGGGGTAGATGTAGGGGTTGACGAGCATGCCGGTGGCCGAGAGCAGCGCGAACATGCTTCCCGAGGCCCACGAGCGATAGCGCACGGTATCGACGATAAGGAAGGGCAGCGGCCACAGGAAGTACTGCTCAATGACGACTTTGCTCAATAGGATGAACAACAGAATTGCCACGGTAGCGTACGTCCATAGGTCTAGGCGACGATAGTAGTAGAGCGCGGCCACGAAAAGCGCGAGCAGCAGGTAGCTAACAACGCGCGCCGCTAGCGGCGGCAGGACGCCGAGCAACAGGACCTGCCACGACAGGTGGCCGGGGAGCTTGTTCGCGTCGTAGAGCACGATGTCAGCGACGAAGCGCGCCGGGCTGGTCAGCAGGTAGGGTAGCGAGAGGCCGCCGAGGACGGCCACGAGGGCAAGCAGCAGGCGCCTGCGTCCCCACGGCTCACGGGTGAGCAACCACGGCAGCAAGAAGATTGGGTAGGTCTTGGTCGCCACGGCCAGGGCGTAGAGCAGCGGGAAGGCCCATTGGCGCATACGAAACGCATTGGCGTCGTGGGCGAGCAGCGCCAGCAGCAGCAGCCCGATGCACAGCGTGTCAAAGCGTCCGTAGAAAGCGCCGTTGTAAAGCACGAGTGGGTTGAGAAAATAGAGGGCGACGCCGAGCGCGACGACGGCGTCGTGGCAGCCTCGGCGCGCCAGGATGCGGGCCAGCAACGCCCCCGTAAGCAGGTCGCCGGCAATGATGGGCAGCTTGCCGAGCACTGTGAAGGGTATGCCGGTATGCACACTGACCCATTGGGGCAATAACTCGACATACAGAAAGAGTGGAAAATAGGTGTAGGGACCGCCGGGGTAGGGCGGGTGGTCGCGGTAGATGTTGACGCCGGCCAGGGTGTAGCGCGAGGCCAGGTCCCACACGACAAAATCCGATCCGTGAGTGAGCGGAACCAGGACAGCGCGCAGCGCCAATCCCAGGATCAGGACGAGCGTCGTGTACGGGCGCGCTTTCACCGTGGAAACGAGACGTTGGGCCAGTGTTCTATGCTCCGAATGTTTTACTCAGAACGCGCAGCCAATTCTCGTGCGCGAGCTTGCGCAACGCCGCGTCGTCGTAGCCGTGGGTACGCAGGGCGTCGAGCAGGCGCGGCAGGCCCGCCGCGTCGCCGATCTCGCGCGGCATCGTGGCGCCGTCGAAGTCGGAGCCGAAGCCGACGCGGTCGATGCCAATGCGCTCCACCAGGTAGTCGACGTGGCGCGCCATCACGTCGAGGTCCGTATCGGCGTCGTCGCGGCCGTCGGCGCGCAGGAAGCCGACGTGGAAGTTGACGCCGACCATGCCGTCCGACTCTTTGAGCGCGTCGAGTTGCTTGTCGGTCAGGTTGCGCGGGCTGGGCGCGAGGGCGTAGGCGTTGGAGTGCGTGGCGATCAGCGGCGCGTCGGAGAGGGCGGCGACATCCCAGAAGCCCTTTTCGTTGAGGTGCGAGAGGTCGATCACGACGCGCAGGCGATTGCAGGCGCGCACCAGGTCGCGGCCCGCATCGGTCAAGCCCGGTCCGCTGTCGGGCGAGCCAGGGAAGGCGAAGGGGACGCCGTGGCCGAAGATGTTGGGGCGACTCCAGACGGGACCGAGCGAGCGCAGCCCGGCGCGGTAGAACACCTCCAGCGCGTCCAGGTCGCGGTCGAGGGCCTCGACCCCTTCGATGTGTAGCAGCGCGGCGAAGACGCCGTCGCGCAGGCAGCGCGCGATGCCGGCGGCGCTATGCGCGACCTCGACCTGCCCGTGCGACTCGTCGGCGATACGGAAGAGCGTGGCCATCGCCGCGAGGGCGGCGCGCTGTGCGTCGCCGAGTTCGGGCGTCGGCGGGAACGATGTCGCGTCGAAATCGTCGTCCGCTTGCGCGCCCGTTTCAGCGCCTTTGGGCGAGCGCACGAAAACGGCGCAGAAGCCGCCGCCGAGCCCACCCTCGCGGGCGCGCGGCAGATCGAGGTGCCCCTCCTGACCACGCTCGAAGAAGCTACGTCCCTCCCGGCCGACCTTGAGCAGCACGTCGTTGTGCCCGTCGAAAATCGTCGACTTTTCACTCTGTACAGCGTCCATAGTCGCTCGTGCCTCCTCTTATTAATAAATTATTTTATTAGACTCGTTGCAGAATAGGGCGAGATCGTCGTAGAGTGTAGGTATGCTTACCTATGATACACTGGCGCGCAAACCGAGCGCCTTCAAATCGATGACCGGATTGACCGTCGACGAGTTCGAG
>JAABUL010005550.1_pt1 | contig 15567 bp, 15 predicted proteins | sample 5559151 | NCBI WGS metagenome assembly JAABUL01 (sample SAMN10711876, study PRJNA513368) | rock metagenome | isolation source: Antarctica rocks | place: Antarctica: Victoria Land, Pudding Butte sud | reverse complement strand
ACAGATCGGCCAGTGGAACATCGTGCACGGGTACCATGAGGTGGGCCTCCGCAGCGAGATGGGGTTGGTTCTTTCATCTCTACCTGCGTGGGCCTGTCTCGTGCAATCCACATAATGCGCCTTAGAGTTTTGCAAAGGAGCTTCCGATATGGCATCATCAGCCGTCTCGGCATCCAGCATCACAGGTAGGGTTGATGAACGGAGGATTGTCTCGAGCCCGACTCCAGCGCATGCACGATGTCCTGGCCGGCTACGTCCGGCGGGGTGAGGTGCCCGGGCTCACCGCGCTGATCGGTCGACGGGGCGAGGTACAGGTCGATGCCATCGGGACCAAGGCCGTCGATGAGGACGCAGCCATGGAGCGCGACACCATCTTCCGCATCTCCTCGATGACCAAGCCGATCACGGCGGTGGCGACTATGATCCTGGTGGAAGAGTGCGTGCTGCGACTGGATGATCCGGTGGATCGCTGGTTGCCCGAGCTGGCCGATCGACGCGTGCTGACGCGGATCGACGCCGCTCTCGACGATACTGTCCCTGCTCAGAGGCCGATCACGGTGCGTGACCTCCTTACCTTCCGGATGGGCCTGGGCCTCGTCATGGCGCTACCCGGGACCTATCCCATTCAGCAGGCCATGGATGAGCGACTCCAGAATCACGGACCGCCGAATCCGTCCGAGCCACCGGCGGCCGACGAGTGGATGCGGCGTCTGGGCACTCTGCCGCTCATCCACCAACCCGGGGAGCAGTGGATGTACAACACGGGATCGGATGTGCTCGGAGTCCTGATCACCCGCGCCTCCGGTCAGCCACTCGAATCCTTCTTCCGCGAGCGCATCTTCGCCCCGCTCGGCATGAAGGACACGGCCTTCAGCGTCCCGGCGTCCGAGATCGGCCGGCTGGCCACCGGCTATGGAACCGATCCCCACACAGGGGCGCTCATGCTGCATGATGAACCCACGGGTGGACAGTGGAGCCGCCCACCCGCCTTTGCTTCCGGCGCTGGTGGACTGGTCTCGACCGTCGACGACTGCCTGGCATTCGGACAGATGCTGCTGAACGGGGGCAGGCAAGGCAGCGAGCGTATCCTCTCCAGACCGACAGTCGAGACGATGACGACAGACCATCTGACCGCGGAGCAGAAGGCGGTATCGGGACTCATCCCCGGGTATTTTGATAGCCATGGCTGGGGATTCGGCATGTCCATCGTCACTCGGCGCGATGAGGTGGCCCGCTCCATCGGCGCCTTCGGCTGGGATGGCGGCTCGGGTACCTCCTGGTACTCCGACCCACGCGAAAATCTGGTGGGTATCCTGATGACCCAGGCCGCCTGGACGTCTCCCAGTCCACCGGCTATCTGCCGTGACTTCTGGACGTTGACCTATGCGTCGATCGACGACTGAGGACGCAAATCGTTGTTGAACATCGCCCCGCTCGACAGGAACGGGGCTTGCCAGATCATGAGAAGCCGGTTCATGCAGTCATGGTATGGAGGGTTCTAGCCCTTCCACTACACTGAACCTATCGGGATACACACGGACATCCTCGGAAAGGAACACCTCACATGGGCGACAATCTGGACCGCTTGAAAGAGCGGTTGACCGAAATACGGAATCTCAATCAGGCCAACGCGGTGCTGGCCTGGGATCAACAGACCTATATGCCGCCCGGGGGCGGCCCTGCCCGCGCCGCGCAGATGGCCACCCTGGCCCAGATGGCGCATGAGATGTCCAGCTCCACCGAGATGGGCGAGTGCATCCGCGCCGCCGCTTCCGAGATGGCCGATCTGCCCGCCGACGATGATGATGCCAGTATAGTGCGCGTGGCCCAGCGCGACTACGACAAATTCGTCAAGGTACCCAGCTCCCTGATTGGTGAGATAACCACGCATGGCTCGTTGGCCCAGGGCATTTGGGCCAAGGCCCGGGAGGAGAACGACTTCGCCTCCTTCGCGCCCTACCTGGAAAAGACCATCGAACTGAGCCGGCGGATGGCGGAGCATCTGGGGTACGAAGACCACCTGTACGATGCCCTGCTCGACATCTTCGAGCCGGGCATGAAAACCGTCCAGGTTCGCGCCATCTTCGACGATCTGAAGCGAGATCTGGTTCCGATGGTCCGCGCCATTGCCGAGCGGGCTGATCGCGCCGACGATGCCGTGCTGCATCAGCCGTTCGACGAAGGCCGGCAGGAAGCGTTTGGCAGAATGGCCGTGGAACGGTACGGCTTCGACTTCTCACGCGGTCGCCAGGATCGAGCGCTCCATCCCTTCTGTACCGAGTTCTCGGTGAATGATGTCCGCATCACCACTCGCTTTGATCCCCAGTGGCTTAACCCGGCCCTTTTTGGCACCATGCACGAAGCCGGCCATGGGATGTACGAGCAGGGCGTGGCCCAGGAGTTGGACGACACCAACCTGGCCGGCGGCGCCTCGCTGGGCGTCCATGAGAGCCAGTCGCGTATGTGGGAAAACGTGGTGGGCCGTGGCCGCGGCTTCTGGCAGCACTTCTACCCGCGGTTACAGGAGACCTTTCCGGAGCAACTGGGCACGGTCGATCTCGAAACCTTTTACCGCGCCATCAACAAGGTCGAGCCGTCGCTGATCCGGGTCGAGGCGGATGAGGTAACCTACAACCTCCACATCATGCTCCGCTTCGAGATGGAAGTCGATCTGCTGGAGGGCAAGTACCCAGTCTCCGAGGCGCCGGCCGTCTGGAACCAGAAGATGCAGGAGTACCTGGGCATCACCCCGCCGGACGACACGCTTGGCATCCTGCAGGACATCCATTGGGCGCACGGCACCATGGGCTACTTCCCCACTTACTCGCTGGGCAACATCCTGTCCCTGCAGCTCTACGATCAAGCAGTGCAGGACCTGCCGGAGATCCCCGAGCAGATCGCCCGCGGCGAGTTCGACGGCCTGCGCGGCTGGCTCACGCAGCACATCTATCGCTATGGCCACAAGTTCGAGCCCAACGAACTGGTGGAGCGTGCCACCGGTCAACCGCTCCAATCGCGTTCCTACATGCGGTACCTGCAAGAGAAATTTGGGGAGGTCTATGACCTGCAGTTGACGCCTGCTTAACGGTAGATCACAGCACAGTCTCCATCACTCAACGAGCGATGGAGACTGTGTCCTGCTCGACGACACGGTGCATACGCACTTTTCCAATTGACCACACCCTCGGTAGCGGGCTATAGTTTTACATACCTGCATACCCGCGATGACGGAGAGTAGTAGGCGGCAACCGGAGCGATCGGGGATGGTGCGAGCCCGAGACCGCCGTTGAACGAGCTCCCGAGCAATACCACACCAGCAATGAGTGGTCCGGCGGCCCTTCTGGGATGCCGGGCAACAAGGGTGGCACCACGGGTACCAAGACTCGTCCCTGAGGGCGAGTCTTCATTTATTTGTTAGCCCTTACCCTTTCGACTCCTTTCTCCTGCTGTGGGAGTGAGCCGGAGGGTGAGGGTGCGTGAGGAGGATCCAATGACACGTGTGGTGCTGGCTTACTCAGGTGGTCTCGATACCTCGGTTGCCGTGCGATGGTTGATGGACCACTACCAACTGGAGGTGGTTACGCTTACCGCCGACCTGGGCGGCGATGTCGATCTGGAGGCGGCGCGACAGAAGGCGCTGCGATCCGGTGCGGTTGAAGCGTATGTGGTCGACGCTCGACAGCAGTTTGTGCAGGACTTCGTGCTGCCCGCGTTGCAGGCCGATGCCCTCTACGAGGGAACCTATCCCCTGGCCACCGCGCTGGCCCGTCCGCTGATTGCCCAGCTCATGGTCGAGGTGGCTCGCACAACGGGCGCTACTCTCATCGCTCACGGCTGCACCGGCAAGGGGAACGATCAGGTCCGCTTCGACGTGGCTACCACCGCCCTGGCGCCGGACCTCAAAGTCATCGCCCCCATTCGTGAGTGGCGCATGTCCCGCGAGGAGGAGATCGCCTACGCCCAGCAGCACGGCATCCCCGTGCCGGTCGATGTCGGCTCACCGTACAGTACCGATGAGAACCTGTGGGGGCGGAGCGCTGAGTGCGGCATCCTGGAGGATGCCGCGGTGGAACCGCCGGAAGATGCCTACGCCTGGACCGTTAGCCCGGCAAAAGCGCCGGACGAGCCACGGTACCTGGAGATCGAGTTCGAGCAGGGCGTGCCCGTGGGGTTGGATGGCCGGCGACTGGACCTGCTCTCTCTGGTGGAGGCGCTCCACCGTCTGGCAGGCGAGCATGGCGTGGGCCGGATCGACATGATCGAGAATCGGCTGGTCGGCCTGAAGTCCCGTGAGATCTATGAAGCGCCGGCGGCGGTGGTGTTGCACGCCGCCCACCGCGCCATCGAGGACCTGACTCTCGACAAGGACTCGCTGCGATTCAAGGACATCGTCACGCCTACCTATGCCGACCTGATCTACAACGGGCTCTGGTTCAGCGCACTGCGCCGCGACCTTTCGGCCTATGTCACCAGCTCGCAGCAGTTCGTCACCGGTACCGCGCGCCTCCGACTCTTCAAAGGTGTCTGCGCGGTGGTTGGCCGCACCTCACCTTGCTCCTTATATGACTATGAGCTGGCGACCTACGGCGGCCAGGATGTCTTCGACTATCAGGCCGCCGAAGGCTTCATCACCCTCTGGGGCCTGCCGCTCCGCACCCAGGCTCGCAAGCAGACCCTCCATACCTCAGAGGTGCCGGCGCAATGAAGACCTGGCAGGGGCGAATCGATGTGCCCGCTAGCCCTCTTTTCGAAGCCTTCACCTCCTCGGCGGTGCAGGATCAACGCCTGGCGCCCTACGACGTCCGGGTCAGCCAGGCTCATGCCAACACTCTGTCCCGTGCCGGTGTTGTTTCGCCTGAGCAGGCGGAAACACTGGTACGGGCACTCGCTGAGATCGGCGAGGAAATCGCCGGCGGCCGATTCGCCTGGCGTGACGATCTGGAGGATGTGCACACCCACGTCGAGTCCCGTCTGCGCGAGAAGATCGGTGAGACGGCCGACGCTCTGCACGCCGGCCGCTCACGCAACGATCAAGTTGCCGCTGACCTACGCCTGTATGTGAAGGATCAGACGCTGGCCGCGATGGCCGCCCTGCTCGATCTGCAAGCCTCGCTGGCGCTCCTAGCCGAGCGCTACCAGAACGACATCATGCCCGGCTACACTCACCTGCAGCAGGCCCAACCCCTGCTCATTGCCCAACCGCTGCTGGCCCACGCCGCTATGCTGGGGCGCGACTGGGAGCGCTTCCGCGACAGCCTCGCCCGTATCGACCTCTCCCCGTTGGGCAGCGCTGCCCTGGCCGGCGCGACCTTCCCGCTGGATCGCCGTTTTCTGGCGGAAGGGTGTGGCTTCGCGGGCATCATCTCCAACAGTCTGGATGCCGTCTCGGACCGCGATTTCCTGGTGGAGTTCGTTTCCGCCGCTGCCCTGTGCATGACCCATCTCTCTCGTCTGAGCGAAGACCTCATCCTCTGGTCTTCCGTCGAGTTTGGCTTCGTGCGTCTGCCCGATGCCTTTGCCAGCGGCAGCAGCATGATGCCCCAGAAGAAGAATCCGGACGTTGCCGAGCTGATCCGTGGCAAGACGGCCCTGGTCATCGGCTACGCCGCCGCCGCGCTCACGCTGATGAAGGGGATACCGCTGGGCTATAATCGCGACCTCCAGGAAGACAAAACGCCACTGTTTGGCGCCGTCGATGCTCTGCTTCCCTCGCTCCAGATTCTCGCCGCCCTGCTCTCCGAGCTCGAGTTCGATACCGCTCGCACCGGCGCCGCCGTCTCCAGCTTCACCCTCGCCACCGACCTGGCCGACCATCTGGTGGAGCGCGGCCTGCCCTTCCGCACCGCGCACAGCGTGGTGGGAAGACTGGTGAGCGGCTGCCTGGCACAGGGCAGCGATCTGGCCGACCTTTCGGCTGAGGAGTTCCGGTCCGCCTCACCTCTCTTCAATGAGCTGCCCGAGTTAGCCGCGACCGCTTCCGTGCGCCGCAAGCGGACGGAGGGAAGCACCCATCCCGATGAAGTAGCGAGGCAGATTGCGGCGTTGCAGCGAGAGATTGTGGAGCGGCGGGGGGACATCTCATGAAGCTCGCCATCCTCATCTCCCAGGTTCGCCTGGAAGAAAAGCTTATCTTCGCGGCGGTGGAAGCGGCCAGCATTCAACTCGTCAAAGTGTTCGACAAAGAGTTGATCCTGGATCTGGACAAACCCCAATTCCCCGAGGTGGATCTGGTGCTCGATCGTGGCCTGGTCCACTCGCGCGCGGAGTACACGCTGCGCTTTTTACGCGATCTGGGCATCCCGACCGTCAACTCGTACGACGCCACCATCACCTGTGATAACAAGTTTCTCACCAGCATGACGCTCCGCCGGGCCGGCGTGCCGGCGCTGCACACCATGATCGCCTATACCCCGCAAGCGGCCCTGCAAGCTATCGAACAACTGGGCTATCCCGTCGTGCTCAAGCCGCCAGTCGGTTCCTGGGGACGGCTGCTCGCCAAGATCAACGATCGTGAGGCGGCCGAGGCCGTGCTCGAGCATAAGGAGATTTTGGGCTCCTACCATCACTCCATCTTTTACATCCAGGAATATGTACCCAAGCCTGGTGGCGACATCCGCGCCTTCGTCGTCGGCGGCCAGGTCATTGGCGCCTCTTACCGCTCCTCACCCCACTGGATCACCAACGTGGCCCGCGGCGCCACCACCACTCCCTGTCCCGTTACGCCTGAGATGGAAGACATTGCCCTTCACGCCGCCCGGGCCGTGGGCGGCGAAATCCTGGGTGTCGATCTGGTCGAGACCGATCAGGGACTGAAGGTGATTGAAATCAATACCGGCGCCGAGTTCAAGGGCCTCATTGAGGCCACTGGTGTCGATGTCCCCGCTGCCATCGTCACCTATCTTCGGGGGCGAGCCTAACTTACAGCGGTCATACAACAAATGCAATCGAAGACAACCACACGGAAGGCGCGCACATGGCAGTAGCAGAGAAAAGCGCCAAAATCACGGTGGATCTCGGTGACAGAGGGCTAGACCGACGACTGCGCATGGCAGGCGTGGCGCAGCATCTGACGACACGTGAGATCGTGATCGAGGCGGTCTCATTCTGGCTCGATCATCAAGAACTGGTGGAAGACACTCTGGCCGAGGAGAAGGCTGAACGGGTGATCGGTGAGTCGTCCGGTGAATTCGTCAGTCACGAAGAGGTCAAGGCGCGGAGTCGCGGGCTGATCGGCGCTTCCATCAATGCCCTCCCACCTATCCCGATTAGGATGGATCAGGAGGGAACAACATGGCAACGGAATCGATGATTGGCCGCTGGATGCGGCGCGAGGACGGACGACCGAAAGTTATGGGGCAGGCAGTCTATGCCGGCGATCTGCGCCTGCCGGAAATGCTCCATGCTCGGCTGGTCCTCAGCCTCTATCCCCACGCCCGTATCACCCATATCGACACCGCCGAAGCCCAACAGGTACCGGGCGTGTGCGGCGTCTACACCGCCGATGATCTGCCGCTCCTGGTTCCGGAAGGACTGACTCGGTCGCGCGATCCCCTGGCCCGCGACCGAACCTATTTCGAAGGGCATCCCGTGGTGGCTGTGGTGGCCGATTCCGAGGCGGCCGCGGAGGACGCGGCCAATCTGGTCATGGTGGAGTACGAAGAGCTGGAAGCGGCTACCAATGTCGAAACCGCGCTGGGGGAGGAGCGTGCCCTGGTCCACGACGCCGAAACACTTGGCCTCCGCGAGGACGCCGGCGCTCATACCGCGGTCGGCGGGCACACCGAGGCGTTACCTCGCCCCGCCAATGCTACCTCCGCCCAGCGCTACCAGCGCGGCGACATTGAGGCCGCGTTCGCCGAGGCCGATGCGGTGATCGAGCGCGAGTACCGCACCTCCTGGGTCCACCAGGCATATCTCGAAACGCAGTCCTCCACTGCCGTGCCGGACAATGCCGGTGGCATCACCATCTACGCCAGCACCCAGGGCGCTTTCTTCACCCGTTCCGAGGTGGCGCAGGCTCTGGGGATACCGGAGCGGCGCGTCAAAGTCGTGACCATGGAAGTGGGTGGCGCCTTCGGTGCCAAGTACGCCCTGCTCGACCCGCTGGTGGCCGGGCTGGCCTGGAAGCTGGGCCGCCCGGTCCGGCTGGCCTTGACTCGTAGCGAGGACTTTCTGGCCGGCAGCCCTGCTCCTGGCACCATCATGCGCGTCAAGACCGGCGCGCGCCGCGACGGCACGTTAACCGCCCTCCAGGCCACCGTGATCGTCGATACCGGAGCATATCCGGGCGGCACCGCCGGCATCGTCAGTCTGCTGCTCGGCGGCACCTATACCTTCCCCAATCTCCTGATCGACGCCTACGAGGTGCTGACCAACAAACCAGGTTGTGGCGCCTATCGCGCGCCTGGCGCCCCTCAGGCCTGCTTCGCCATCGAAGGGCAGGTCGAGGAGTTGGCTCGCCGGCTCGAGATCGACCCGCTGGAGTTCCGGCTGCGCAACGCCGTGGCCGAGGGAGACGCCAGGCCGGATGGCTCACCCTGGCCGCGGGTCGGGTCCCATGAGGTGCTTGAGCTGCTGCGGGAGCAGCCGGCCTGGCAGTCGCGCCACGACAAGAAGGATGGCGAGGGCGTGGGCATATCTTTCGCCGCCTGGCCGGGCGGCACGCAGCCCGCCTCCGCCGCCTGCCGCCTGAACGACGACGGAACCCTGTCGGTGATCGTCGGCTCAGCGGACATCAGCGGCACCAAGACCGGCTTCCGGATTCTGGCAGCCGATGCGCTGGGCGGTTCCACCGATCTGATCGAGATCGTGGAAGCGGACACCGACAGTGCGCCCTTCGCGGGGGCCAGCGGTGGCAGCAAGATCACGTACACCGTTGGCGCCGCGGTGATTAAAGCCAGCGACGAGGCACGGGAACAGATCCTGGCTATCGCCGCCGACCAGCTTGAAGCGAACCCACAAGACCTGGAGATCGTGGAAGGCGAGGTGCGTGTCAAGGGTGTGCCGGATCGCGGCCTCAGCCTGAAATCGATCGCCTCCCTGAGCACTGCCTTCGGCGCCAAGTACGAGCCGGTGCTGGGGCACGGTCGAGTCGCCCAGTCGTCCGCCGCCCCCGGCTTCGCGGCCCACCTGGCCCGCGTCCACGTGGACCGTGACACCGGCCTGGTGACCGTGCTGGACTACCTGGCTATCCAGGACGTGGGCCGGGCCATCAACCCCGCCGGTATTGACGGTCAGGTGAAGGGAGGCGTCGCCCAGGGCATTGGTTGGGCGCTGCTGGAAGAGTTGGTCTACGACCAGGACGGCCGGCTCCGTACCTCCACCTTCGCCGATTACGGCATCCCCACCCTGATCGAGATACCCGAAATTACCTCACTGGTGGTCGAAGTCCCGTCTCCCAACGGACCGCTCGGCGCCCGTGGCGTTGGCGAGCCGCCGGTGGTCCCCGTTGCCGCCGCCGTCGCCAACGCCATCTTCGATGCCATCGGGGTGCGCCCCACCGAACTTCCCATGACCCCCGAACGAGTCCTAACGGCGTTGAACAATCACAAGCTCACCTAGCGAGCGTCACCATCCGGGCCAGAAGACCCACGGTGCGCGATGCTCCTTGGCCGGCAGGAAATGGGCGGCGAGCGGCCCTCCTCCGCTTTCCGCAGGGACCTGAAGGGCGGACGGTTCTGAGGCTCCGTGTTCACTACCAGACATGCTAACCCCTCGGTCGGCTTCCTGCTGGCCGCCCGACCTACTGCGCCAGCACGCGGATCTGGCCTCTCTCGGAGGCTGTCGCCCTGGGTGTGACGACGATCTCCACGTCGTTGCCGAGGTCCGCGAGGAAGCGGAGGAGGCGTTCGATGGAAAAGCCGGTCAGCTTCCCGCATCTCAAGGCGGACACTTTTGGTTGATTGATGCCAAGGACCGTGGCTGCTTCCGTCTGTGTCATCCCCCGGCTCGCGATGAGGCTGTTGATCTGAAAAGCTAGGTCAGCCTTGGTGTTGGCCTCGTCGGGGTGGGCGACCCCAAGGTCGCCAAACACGTTGCCCGAACTGACGGTATAGTCGATCTCGTCGGTCATGATGGTCCTCCTCGTAATGCCTGGCGCCGGTCGTGAATGGCGTGGGCCTCGTTCCATCGTTGCCGGATGAGGTCGAGGTCCCGCTTGGGCGTTGCACTGCCTTGCTTGGACTTCTTCAGAAATACGTGCAGAACGTAGACCATGTTACCGAGCGCCACCGTGTAGACCGTTCTGTAGGCATCACCCGCGTGGTTCTCAACTATCTCCAAAACGCCCGCTCCTCCAAAGCCCTTGAGAGGCTTCGTGTCGGGATGCGTACCGCCTTACTGGGCGAGGCGAAGGGCGTAGCCGATGATCCTTGACGTCATCGGGGAACTCTCTGAGGTCTTTGAGCGAGGAACCGACCCAGATGAGGTCCTTGTCCGTCGCGTGCGTCACAGAGTTATTATCCTAGAACTGGGATAGGCGGTCAAGGGCAGAAAGGGTTCAGCGGAGAGACTCAGGCGGCCAGAGCCGACAAGCGCCCTGCAGCGCTCAGTCGAGTGAGGCCACTCGCGACCTCGTAGGGGAGCAGTGCGGGCGCGTACAGATTCTCGCCCGCCTCGAACCATGACCTCAGGTGATGCTCCACCGCCCCAGCTCGTGGGTCTCTGGAGGCCAGCACGACAACCAGGTGCCGATCCACGACGATGGGCATCTAGCCGTCCTGGACCTGGTCACGCTCCTCGCGGCCTTCCGCGATGATCTCGACCACATTGACTCGTGAGCCGCCATCGGGCAGCCGTTGCCGCAATGCGGCCAGGCCTCGAAGGGCATCTAGGCATGCGCGGCGATTTCTCCCTGATGCGGATTGGGTCTCACCACTCAGTCCCGCCCGCACGTATACTCGCGCCAGAGTCGCGGGCGCTACCCCGAGCCGCTCCGCCTCAGCTTCCAGCCGCTCGTAGTCCGCCGGATTCATCCGCAACGTGATCACTTTGTCACGCTCATGTCCCCTACTGTACCAGGCAGGTAGATGCTCTAACCCGTCCATTCTCTAGAATCCCACCTAGAGATCATGACCGAAACAGCGGTGATCAGCACATGACATTGGTCGCCATCCGTCCTCTGTGTCATGCCCGGTCAAGGGTGCGGACAATGGCCGCCTGCATCCAACACGGCGGTTCCGTCAAACTGTCCGTATAAGAACCGCAGGGGCTGAGCGATAGCGGATCTGGCCTCTAGCGGTCGAGGCTTCCGGAGGCTAGAGGGTTTCGAGATGGATGTCGAGTGAACCGGACTCCCGCCAGTGCGTCACATCCTCGGGAGACAAGCGGAGGGTCACTCGTTGGGATATGACCTCAGGGGCATTGCGCGCCAGCGCCTCTTCGAGCCAGACCTTGATCAGGCGTTGGTAGGGCATACCGCGTGCTCCCGCAGCCGCTTTGACCCGCTCCAGCAAGGGGGCCGGGACTCGCAAGGAGATGGGAACGGTACCGATCGTCCGGGGGGCGGCTTCACCACGTGGCTCAAACCGCGGGATCCCCGCTTCATGCTCGTCCAGGGCGCGCTCGGTGAGCGCCTCGAGTTCCTCGTCGGTCATGTGCTCATACGGGGTGGTCATGCGCTCTCCTCCAGGTCTTCTCTGTGACCCACCAGGCGGTCTTGGGGTACACCTCGGCGACACCCACGGTAATGACGGCGAGCGGGCGCCCGGTCGGGCATCGGCCTATGTGCAGGTCAGCGCCTGTGGGCAGCGTGCGAGATCGCGTGTCGGGATCGGTCAGCAGGTGCTCGACATCCTCGACCGTGATGCCGCGATGTCCACGTTCCATGAGGAGGTGGAAGAGGTTGTGCTCGTCCCACACGATCTGGACCCTCGGCGGTATCTCCAGACGCTGGAGTATATACAAATAGCACCGTGGATGTCTATACAGGCTGGCCCGCGGTACGGCACCGGCCGAGGTGAAAGCGCGGGACACCAACGACTATCTGGGCGCTCCCCGCTGCGGTGTGAACGATTGAGTCATCAACACGCAGCTGTTCGCGTGCTAGCGTAATACACGACACGTTCAAGGGGCACCGCACTCCCTATGTTCGCTACCTGGGGCCATCTGGTCCATCGCTTCCGCTGGCTCATCCTCCTCATCTCGGTCCTGATGGTACCCGTCTCCGTGCTGCTGATCAGCGCCGGAGGCAGCCTCACCACCGCCTCGGATAACACGCAGACCGAGTCGCAGCGCGCCTTCAATCTGCTGGATAGCGAGCTACCCTCCTCCGGCCCAGAGTTCACCTTGATCTTTCGCAGTGCTCGGCTGCGGGCGACTGATCCCGCCTTTCGGCAGGCATTGGCTGCCGCCATCAGTTCGATTCGCGCCGATTCGCGGGTGCAGAGCGTGCATACCCCCTATGACGCCCTCCAAGCGCATGGTAGCGCCGGCAGGGTCGATTCCCAGTTGGTATCGATCGATCGGCATGGCGCGCTGGCAGTCGTCAAGCTGAAAGATCATCTGAACAACTACGGGGATATCTACACCAGTCTGCGAGCCGCCGTGCATTCTGGTCCGCTCACCGTGCTACCCGCCGGCGGGCTGCCGCTCAATCACAGCTTCGATGTCACCTCGCAGCACGACCTGCATGTTGCCGAGATCGCGGCGCTACCCCTGGTGCTGCTCTTCCTGCTCCTGATCTTCGGCTCAGTGGTCGGCGCCACGCTGCCGCTTGCGGTGGGGATCCTGGCCGTGGCCGGGGGCATGGCTGGCACGCTGCTGCTGGCTCGCGCCATGAATGTCTCAATCTACGCCACTCAGATTGTCACCATGATCGGCCTGGGAGTGGCCATCGACTACTCGCTCTTCGTGGTCAGCCGCTTCCGCGAGGAGGTGAATCACCATCCGGTGGCTGAAGCACTGGCCACTACCATGGCGACGGCTGGACGGGCCGTTATTTTCTCCGGTCTCACAGTGGCCATCGGTCTGCTCGGTATGATGTTCTTTCATCTGGGCAATCTCGGCACGATGGGCATGTCCGGCACGATCGTGGTGGCGCTGGCTGTGCTCTACGCCCTGACCACCTTGCCGGCCTTGCTCGCCGTCCTCGGGAAGCGCGTCAATGCCGGACGTCTGCCGTTTATCCACCCCGAGCATACCGATGCCGGTCGGGGCTTCTGGCACCGGCTAGCGGGCTTTGTCATGGCCCGCCCCTGGGCCGTGCTGCTGCCCACCGCGGCTGCCTTGTTGGTGGTTGGCGTGCCGGTCCTCCACTTGCGGCTGGCGAACGCAGACTACACGACCCTTCCGACCAGTTCGGAGGCGCGACAGGGACAGGAATTGCTGGCTCGCCAGTTCCCCGGTGGCCACACCGACCAGATTCTGGTGGTGGTTCAGTATCCGTACGGCTCGCCGCTCACCCCGAATCGCATTGGGCGGCTCTACGATCTGGCCCGCTGGATGCGACAGTTGCCCGGCGTGACGAATGTCAATGGGCTGATCGCCTTGTCTGCTCCGTATACTCGTGCCCAGTACCAGCAGCTCGCCGCTCTCCCATCCGCGCAATGGCTGCCGCAGGTGCGCAGTGCGGCGCGAGACAACAGCGGCCGGCACATCGCCGTGCTGTCCGCCTACTCCCCGTTCCGCTCCAGTACCGACCAGGCCCGCACCATTGCGCGCACCATCCGCACCTCGCATCCCGCGGCCGGCGGCGCGGTACTGGTCACCGGTGATGCCGCCTTCGACCTGGACAGTATTCGTCAGATCGGACTTGATGCGCCGCTGGCCATCGCCTTCATCATGCTGGCCACCTATTTAGTGCTCTGGTTGCTGCTGGGCTCGGTCCTGCTTCCCCTCAAGGCGGTGCTGATGAATCTGCTCTCGGTTACCGCTTCCTATGGCGCACTGGTCTGGATCTTTCAGGACGGCCATCTCTCCGGTCCCCTGCACTTCACTCCGGCGCCGATCGATCCCAGCGTCCCCATCATCCTGTTTTGTATCCTCTTTGGGCTGTCAATGGACTACGAAGTGATGTTACTCAGCCGCTTCCGAGAGAATTACCAGCGCACCGGAGATAATACGGCATCCGTGGCGCTTGGCCTGCAACGGACCGGCCGGATCATCACTGGCGCCGCGCTGATTATGGCAACCGTCTTTCTGGCCTTTACGCTGGCCCAGACCACGGTGATCAAATCCATCGGCCTCGGCCTTGGGTTGGCGGTGTTAGTCGATGCGGCCGTAGTCCGCACGCTGCTGGTGCCCGCCGCCATGCGACTGCTGGGCCGCTGGAACTGGTGGTCGCCGATTGCACTGAGCCGGCTCCATGCCCGCCTCGGCCTGGCCGAGCGCGACCAGCACGCACCCGTTCGTCCCGTCATACGCGAGGCAGTTCACTAGTGGCGCGTCCAGAAACTTTTGAGCGCCTGGAGCCCGTGCGTCTCGACACCGACGGACAGCGCAGGCCGGCGAGACGTTGATTGTGAGATGGGTCACGGTGCAGCCTTCTCAGCCCCGCATATACAAGGTCAGGCTCTCGTGACCGGAGTTCGGGCCGGGACCGTCATCGAGACGAATTGACGCGGACCTTCCCCGCCCCATCCCCTTAGTTAGCTCGCGTCCTCGGGGTGCAGTCCCGCTCTGATCGCCGCTTCGATACACCATGCCGCTGCCACCTCGCGCGTGTCGAAGCCGCCAGCTTGGACGAGGCGATCCAGCGAGGCCACAAGGCTGGGGGAGAGGCGACAGGCTATCAGCGTATCGCCTGAAGATCGTTGTGCCAGAAAGGCGGTGACTGCCTCCCGCAGTCCTTCGTAACTCGTTCCGGCGTCGGCCAGTATCTTGGCTCCACTTGACGCGCTGACGCGTGATACTCCCAGGAGCAGGTGCTCCGTGCCGACATCCAGGTGTCCGAGCGCCTCGTGTTCCTGTACCGCAAGGTGCAGAGCATCTCGTGCTTTGGGGGCAAAGCGCACGTCGACCAACTGGACGTCGTCGTTGCCAGTGCCGATACGGTACTCGATCCATTCCCGAACGCGGTCATGCGTAATCCCCAAGCATCTGAGGACCTGTGCTGCGACTCCGTACTCCACCGTTAGCAGCCCAAGCAGGAGGTGTTCAGTGCCAAGGTGCCGATGTCGGTACGCCGAGGCCGCTTCTCGGGCCGCATCGATCGCCGCCTGACACCGTCCCGTAAAGGGACCTATGACGCCCGCGATCGTGATGCTCGGCCAGCCGGGTGATAGAGCGGCATCCCCATTATCTGTTTCCATGAAAAATCCTGATCTCCATCTTTACCCTACCGCGTGACGCACATACCGGAGATGTCGGCGGTGTGCGCGCCTACATCCACATCGAACACTGCGGTCCCTTCAGCCCGCCAACAGGAAATGCCAGGCTGACGCTGTCCCACTAACCTTCCAAATTCGGAACTCCAGCGCTCCATCAGAGTTTTCTGGACGTACCACTAGTACTACAGCGACAGATAGGGCATGAACCTGGTACCCTCCGGTACGACGTCACAGGAGGGTACCATGACGACAGTCGAGGAGATCGAGAACTGGCGCGCGGGACTTGATGTCCTGCATGGAC
>JAABUL010005546.1_pt1 | contig 15577 bp, 12 predicted proteins | sample 5559151 | NCBI WGS metagenome assembly JAABUL01 (sample SAMN10711876, study PRJNA513368) | rock metagenome | isolation source: Antarctica rocks | place: Antarctica: Victoria Land, Pudding Butte sud | reverse complement strand
GCTTGACGGTCCTATATGGAGTTCGGTATACCCGACTCCTCTCGTTCCTGCAACTAGAGGCTTTGACGCTGACGTGTACGCTCTCACCCCGTACATCTCGTCGGTCTGAGGCAGAGCCTCGCTAGTCATTGGGTGACGTGCGTCATCAAGGACGGGCGCCGCTGGTTGTCAGGCACAGCCGTGTATTGATATATAGTACCTGACATTCTGCCCGTTGACGTCGGACAGAATGCCGAATAACACGCCCATCGCTTGTGCGAAAAGATCGACGATGTGCGCTCGTGACGCTACAGGGCACCGTGCCGGGCGGTGTGGTGGACTACGGCAGGGACGGGGAGATGTCGCTGTAGGTGGGAGGGTCCGATGATGACCGATGCCCTCGTGGGTGCAGCCCTCCAGGACAACGGCTTCGCGGCGGTCGTTCAGCCTCACCAACAGCCGCTGTAGGGGCTAGCACAGCCATGCGGTACTCTGCCTATCCCAACGCCTCTGTGTGGAAACTGCCCGTGCATACCTATACGCTCAGGCGCATGATCATTAGGTCGTCACGGCGACCATGAATTGGATCGGGCAGGCGCGACGATGTCGCTCGACCGGCAGTAGCTCTTCCCCTATGCCGACAAGGTGGCAAACGCAGGCCGATCCGCTCATGATGCGCCTTCACGGCGAGTCACGAAATAGTTGCGCCGTGTCCGTTCAGATCATCACCGAAGGGGTGGGGACTCCAAGCCCTCACCCGGACACAGGCACGTACGAGTTGTGGGCCAGGACAAAATGTACACCAGCACCCGTATTGGCGCGCGGGGTGGTGCATAGGGGAGGCGGAACGGGGTCATCGAGCGGCTAGGCTACCCTCAAAAGTATCGTATCAGGAGGGTCTGCCCATGTCCATGTCCCCCGCTAGCGCCCTTGTCCCTTATCTCGGCGCCGCCGCCGACGGGCTCACTCCGTGGCTGCGTCTCCACCCGTCGGAGCGTCGTCGCCTCGCCATGCAAGCTGCGCGGGAGCGGGACATCACCGCGCTCTGGGGCTTGACCGAGGCGTGGCTGCACACTGACCCACGCCACGGGACCATCGCGACCGGTACGACCAAGAACTATCGCACCGGCCTGCGCCATCTCCTGGACGCGTGGCGTCAGGAGGACCTGTTGCGCCCTGCTCCTGACGCGGCGGCTGCCTACGTGCGCACGCTGGAGCGACGCGGCCTCGCACCGGGCACGATCGCCAACCGTCTGGCCACGGCGCGCGGCCTCTACGCTGCTTTACGGTGGGCACGCGCCGTCCTGGCTGATCCGTTTGAGGGCGTCCACGCGCCGCGCGACCCGACGCCACCCTGGGAGAAGCGGCTCCCCTATGACGATGATGAGGTCGCCGCGCTCACGCAGGCAGCGGCCGATCCGCACGACCGCGTGTTGGTGCTGCTGGGGGCACACGCGGGCCTGCGCGCGGGCGAGTGCGTGGCCCTGCGCTGGGAGGATGTGCGCCCAGGACGGCGCGACCTGACGGTGCGGCACGGCAAAGGCGGGGCAGCGCGGACGGTGGCGATGAGCGCGACGCTGGCGCGGGCGCTCCAAGTGTTGCCGCGCCGGTCGGATGGCTACGTACTGCCCTACCGCGCGTCGGTAAGCGCGTGGCGACACATCCAGGCGCTCTGCGTGGCTGCGGATGTCGCGCCCAAGGGGGTGCATTCGTTGCGGCACTCGGCGGGGACGCGCCTGTACGCCGAGACCGGCGACCTGGAGACGACGGCGCGCCACCTTGGTCATGCGAAATTGGAGACGACGCGCGTGTACGCCAAGTGGTCGGACCGACGCTTGCGCGAAACCATCGGGCGATGGTAGCGACGGGACGCATCCAGAGGCGATGTCATCCGGTTACGCCCGTCATCGCGATATGAACGGTCACGGCGCAAAGCTTTCATGCCTGAATCCGCGATTCGAAGGGCACCTCCGCTAACGTTGCGGTCCGCTTCGACGTGCCTGCTGCCCTCTCCGCATGACAGGTGGTCGATACAGGGGACGCATGATGCGGGTCCACGGGAACCGTTGACGATCGTGGCGCAGTGGATAGTTATGCAGCAGCGTCGCAACCGCGTAGGCGGCCCATCGATGGGACTCAGTCTATTTTCGGGCAGGCGTTAGCATGTCTGCGTGCGTAATAGGCGCCGATAGCTTGCACAGCCACTATGGGCGCGGGGTCAAAAAACAATGGGAAATGGGAATGGTCACGTCTAACTCTGACTACCTTTGTGCCCATTCTTGGACTTCAGCTAACGGTGTTACCCGCAATCGATTGTCGCGCAGCGGCAGCTACCCCTGTACCGCCCAGTTATAGCGTTAATGCTGCGAAACTAGCATGTGCATAGCGCGAATGCATGATACGGCCAGCATAGTGGTGCAATGTGGTGCGCCGCCAGGAACTGGAGGCTGGCGTCGGCTATGAGGGCGTGATTGCTCACCCCACGCTCCTGCGCTCGCGCGAAAGGTTTACCGCGTGCCCGCGCAGCCCTGTACAGAGCGACCCTGTATATCACCGGCTTAGACATGGTTCACGCGACGCTCGATCAAGCTTGACAGTTTAAGTCTCCAGCAAGCGCAACACTGTCAAGTCCGTTTGAACCATGTCTTACGCCTCCCGTGCCTCGCGCCCATAGAGAAGCAGGGCCACCAGGATGACCACGCCCGAGGCGATACTGCGGCCGGCCTCGGAGATGTTGTACTCTTGCAGCACACTCGTTAGGACGGTCAGGAAGATGGCCCCCGCGATGGTCCCCCAATACGTGCCGCGGCCACCCAGGATAGAAGCGCCCCCAATGACGACAGCGGCGATGCTTGAGAACAAGTAGGGGTCGCCCATGCCCAGCGTGGCCTGTCCACCAAACGCGGCCAGGACGATGCCCGTGAGCCCGGCGAAGAGGCCGCTCAAGGCATAGACGATCACCGTGACCAGACCCACGTTGACGCCGGCCAGGTACGCGGCCACGGCATTGTTGCCGAGCGCGTAGATGCGGCGGCCCAGCACGGCGAATCCCAGCACCAGCCCGACGACGACCGCGACGACCGCCCACACGAGCAGGCCGTTAGGTACTCCGGGAATGAGTTGGCCGGTCACCGCATCCTGCACGACCGGGGGCGCGTAGGCGTTGCATGACGGGCAGGTGAAGCCACCGGTGAAGCCAAGGACGAGGCCCTCCATGATGCCGTTCATACCCAGCGTCATCACGACAGGTGGAATCTCGAACAGGACGATGCCGAGCCCGTTGGCCGCGCCAACGGCGAGGCCCACCACGAGGACCTCCGGCACGACCCACCACGCCCGGGCGTTCGCCCCCAGCGAGGTCGTCGTGAGCATCACGGCCATAGCGTTGAGCACCCACGGGATCGAGAGGTCAATCCCGCCGATCAGAATGACGAAGGTTTGCCCCGCCGCGGTCAGCCCCACGAACGAGGAGAGCAGCAATAGCTCGGCGATGTTGGATGGCTGCACGAAGCTGGGCCGGTAGATGCCACCGACGATGAACAAGGTGATCGCGGCAACGTACGCCAGCACGGCTCCGCGGTGGCTGCGCGAGAGTGAACGCCAGGACAGCCGCCCGCGCCGCGCACGAGGGGGAGGCGTTTGGGTGGCCATGGACCGTCCCTCCTTATGCGCTCAGGCGGGCGCGCCGCAGCAGGCGTCCGACGAGCGTGCTGATCATGACGGCGAGGACTAAGAAGAGACCCTGGAAGAAATCCTGGAGTTGCTGGTTGACGCCGGCGAAGAACAGGACGTTGAGCAGCAGCGTCAGGATGAAGGCGCCGGCGACAGCGCCAATAGCGCTCCCACGGCCGCCGAAGAGGCTGACACCGCCCAGCACGGTGGCCGCGATGGAGGTCAGCGTGAGCGGCGACCCGGCGGTGGCGTCGCCCGACGTGGAGACCGCGGCAAGATAGAGCCCGGCAGCTCCGGCGAACGCGCCGCCCAGGGTGTACGCGCCGATTGTGGCGCGTTCAACCGGTGTCCCGTTGGCCCGCGCCGCGCGCGCGTCGTTCCCGATCGCGTACAGGGCCACGAGGAACGGCGTGCGTCGCAGCACCTGGAGCAACACGACGAGCAGGGCGAGCACGATCAGGCTCGACGGCACGTTGCCCACGGCGGGGACTGTCCCCGCCAGGATGTTGCTGAAGGTCGGCGGGATGGCGCCGCCCGGCTGCGGCAACACGTACAGCGCGACTCCTTGCCAGATTGCCAGCGTCGCGATGGTGACGATGATCGGCTGCAGGCGGCCGTAGGCGACGAGCAGTCCGTTGATCAGGCCCGCCCCCGCTCCGATCAGCAACACCAGCGCCGTCACTCCCAGCATCGATCCCGCGCCGCCGTGCATGGCTTGCGCGGCCACACCGTTGGTGAGGTCGATGACCCCGCCGACGGAGAGATCGATGCCCCCGGTCAGCACGACCACGGTCTGTCCAACCGCCGCCAATGCAATGCCCATCGTGTTGTTGAGCGTACTCGAGAGTTCGAACCCGCCCGGCGCGCGGTGCTGCGTCGTGATGAAAAGGACGATGTAGAGCACGATCATAGCTGCTAGCAGGCCAAGGCTCAACAGCAGCGGGACGTTTTGGGCGCTATAGAACCGTAGCCGCACGCGCAGTGTCGGGCGCGGTTGCCGCGCTGTGGTCGTCGCGCTCATTGGGAGATCTCCACCTGCGTCCGTGCGGGCGCGTGGATCGCCGCGGCGACGATGGCCTCAGGGGCGATATGAGGACCGGCCAGCTCGTCGACGATGCGGCCCTCACGCATAACGAGGACGCGGTGGCACACATGGGCCATTTCCTCGGTGTCTGTAGAGTAGAACAGTATGGTATGCCCCCGCGCGCTGAGGTGGCGCATCAACTCATAGATGTCGTGCTTCGTCGCTACATCCACGCCGCGCGTGATGTCGTAGAGCAGCAGAATGCGCGCCTCGGTGAGCAGCCACCGCCCGATCAGCACCTTTTGCTGATTCCCGCCACTGAGCGCGCCCACGGGCTGGCTCGCGCTCGGCGTGCGCACGGCCAACTCGGAGACCATGCCGCGGACGAGATCGGCTTCCCGACGGCGGCGGACGAAGCCCCCGCGCGCGAGACGACCCAGGATGGGCAGGGTCAGGTTCTGGCGTATCGAGAGTGGGAGCAGGAGCCCTTCGGTCTTGCGGTCCTCCGGGATCAGAGCGATGCCGCGGCGAATCGCCTCACGCGGGTTGCCCAGGCGTACGGCCTCGCCCTCGATCGCGATCGTGCCCGCTGTGGCGCGGTTGATGCCGAACAGGGTGAGCAGTAATTCGCGCTGGCCCTGGCCGGCCAGCCCACCGATCCCCAGCACTTCGCCGGGGCGTGCGGTGAGCGAAACCTCATGCAGTCCGACGCCTGCGAGGTTGTGCACGCTCAGGACAGGCGCGGCGTCGGCTAGAGGCGTTGGATCGGGGTAGAGCATGTCGAGCTGGCGCCCCGTCATGTGCTCGACCGCCTGCCCCTCGCTGAGCTCTCTCGCCGCATAGGTACCCACGTTCTCGCCGTTGCGGAACACCGTGATGCGATCGGCGATGCTCGTGATCTCGTTCCAGCGGTGCGAGGTGAAGACGACGCATGTGCCCCGGTCGCGCAGGGCCTTGATGACGCCGAAGAGCCACGCGACTTCGCGCGCGGCAAGGGCCGACGTGGGCTCGTCCATGCACAGGATACGTGGCCGCCGCGAAACCGTCTTGATGATCTCCACGATCTGGCGCTGCCCCAGTGAGAGGTTCACGATCAGCTCGAGTGGCTCGATGCCCGCCACGCCGGCGTCGTCCAGCAGCGCGCGTGCGGCGGCGGGCATAGCGGCGCGGCGGATCAGGCCGCCGGAGCGTGGTTCACGTCCTAGTAGCAGGTTCTCGGCGACGGTCATGTAGGGTAGGAGCGTGAGCTCCTGGAAGACGGTACCGATCCCCACCCGCAGGGCTGCTTGTGGGCTGTCCAGGGTGATCTCCCTCCCCTGCATGCGCACCTGCCCCTTGTCGGGCCGGAACAGACCGCTGAGGATCTTGATCATTGTACTCTTGCCGGCGCCGTTCTCGCCGACCAGCGCATGCACCTCACCCTCGTCGGCCGCGAACGAGGCGGCACGCAGCGCCTGCACCCCGCCGAATGACTTCGAGATGTCGTTCCCTTCAATGCTCGGCACGCCCCTCGCCCTCCGATCTTACATCCTGATGGATATCGAGGGAGGTGGGGCGGCGGGGCTGATCTCTTGACACCAGATCAAGAGATCAGCCCCGCCGCCCCACCTCTCAGCCCCGTACCACTACTTTGGCGTAATGCCACTTTCTCAACTCAGCATCCGGACATAGGACCTGGTTGTGAAGCGAGGTGAACCGCACAACCACCGTTGGGTACGATGCGACCTGGTCAATGGGACCGGCGATTTTGGACGTCGTCAAAGTAGTGTTACTTAGGCAGTCGTATGTTCAGGCTGCCAGCACAGGGCTGCGCGTGTGCTGCCGCGGCGACGCAGATCCGTACGGTGGCGTTGGCGCCACTATCGGTGAAATCGTCGAAGAAACTGCTCGACTGGCTCTTGAACGTCGTCACCCCTTCCTTTACCGTCGCCGTCGTGACATACGGGAAGGGAATGGTGATATCAGCCTTGGCATGCTTGCCCTGTAACACCGCACGCGCCAACTCCAGTGACACCAGGACTAGGAACGGCGGTTGGCCGATGGACATGGCCTTGAAGCCCGTGCTCTTGTACTGCAGCATATACTGGCGGAAGCCGTTCTCAGCCTCACCCGCGACCGGGATGGGGAAGGTGCGGTGGGCGGCGAGTAGGGCTCGAATCACGCCGTCGGTGCCGCCCTGGCACCATACACCGTCGATGCGTCCGAGAGAGCCTAACTGCGAGGCCGTGGCGCGTTGTGCGACACTCGAATCCCACAACCCCGCATATTTCGCGACCACCTTGATGCCGGGATGCGCGTTGAAGACGGACAGGGCACCAGCGTTGCGCTGCTCGTCGACGTGCGTACCGGCAACGCCCGTGACCATGATCACATTGCCCTTGTCGTGCATCGCATTCACGAGGTACTCGGCGAGTTGTTTACCAAACTGAAACTGGTCGGTGTTGACTTTGAGCGCGCACGGCGCGGTCACCACATTGTCGTAGGAGATGACCAGGATGCCGGCACGGCAGGCCTGTGCGATCACGCCGTTGAGGCCAGTCGGCGAGGCCGCGTCGATGACGATGGCGTCGACGCGCGACGAGATGAGGTTATCCATCTCCTGTGTCTGTGCGGAGATCGAGTTGCCCGAGTTGTACACGGAGCACTTGACCTGCGACTTATACGGCTGCATGCCGCAGGCTGCCTTGAATTCATTTTCCATCTCCACGCGCCATGTGTTGCCGATGTACGAGTTGCTGAGGGCAATGGTGTAGGGCGCTCCATGCCGGGCGACGCGCAGCGGCGGCGCCTGAGACGTACGCGCGGCGGTGCGAAGGGCGGTTTGCGGAATGACACTGGAGAAAAGCGCCACCCCTAGGAGACACACGGCGCCGGCGAGGCGCCCGCCAAAAGCTTTCATCGATAATCCCCCTCGAGAGCTTCCTCAGTATTCTATGTACGGGGCGGTCTACCATAGCCGCCGATAAGATCCGATGCTTGGTCTATCTAGCCGTCATCCTGACACATTGGTTTGTATCCCCGCGTCTACACCCCCTCACGACCGTAATAGTTATATTATTTTGTGATATTATACGCACACTATGGTGCCCAGTGTCAAACGAGGTGCGAACCTGTCATGGTCGCGGGCCCGTAGGCGTGAGTAGTGCTGAGATCCCACGCGAAGGATGAGGGTGGGCAGATGGTCGCCCATCGGGCTGTCGATGCCGTTGACGTCGAGGAGGGGCCGCACGGTATGGTCACCGTAAGGCCGTAAACGAGCGGATGTGGCTCCTGTCACCACGCAGCGACAGGTGATCCGCCGCGGCGATTATTAGCGCGCACGAGGAGGACTGATCATGACGGAAGGTGAACGTGGCCCCTTTGACGTTCTGGATGAGCGATTCAGCGCCTGTGTCAAAGGCAGCGCGCGCCTAGAGCGACTGTACGAGGGATGTCGCTGGGCCGAAGGCCCCGCCTACTTCCCCGCCGGACGTTACCTGGTGTGGAGCGACATCCCCAACGACCGCCTGTTGCGCTGGGACGAGGTGACCGGTGCCATCGGCCCGTTCCGCCAGCCGGCCGGCTACGCCAACGGCAACACGGTCGATCGGCAGGGCCGCCTCGTCACCTGTGAGCACGGCCACCGCCGGGTCACCCGCACCGAGCACGACGGCGCGCTCACGGTGATCGCGGACCGCTTCGACGGCAAGCGCCTGAATAGCCCCAACGACGTGGTCGTACAGTCGGATGGCTCAATCTGGTTCACCGATCCGACGTACGGCATCGACAGCGACTACGAAGGTCACCGTGCGCCGAGCGAGATCGGGGCCTGCCACGTCTATCGCGTCGACCCGCGCGATGGCGTCTGCCGCATCGTCGCCGACGACTTCGTGCGGCCGGCCGAATGGGCTGGCCTTCTCGCCCGACGAGCGACGGCTCTATGTCTCGGATACGGGAGCCAGCCACGCGCCGGACGGACCCCGGCATATGCGCGTGTTCGACGTGTCCGCGGACGGCGCCCTCCGTGGTGGCCGCGTCTTCGCGACATGCACGGTGGGCGCGTTCGACGGTTTTAGGCTAGACGACGCCGGGCGCGTCTGGACGAGCGCGGGCGACGGCGTCCATTGCTATGACCCGGATGGGACGCTCATCGGCAAGGTGCGCGTGCCCGAGCCTGTGGCCAACGTGGTGTTCGGGGGGCCGAAACGGAATCGGCTGTTCATCTGCGCGACGACCTCGCTGTACGCCGTGCTGCTGCCGGTGAACGGCGCGCCCACCTTCTAACAGGCGTGGCTACGGCAGTGGCGAGAAAACAAGCGTGTGGGAGAGAAATTGACGCCTGAGGGCTGACCGAGAGAGGAGATGAGCATGAGTAACACGGAACAGCCGGCGGTTGCGCGTGTCTCCGAACGTGACTTATACGATGTCACCACCGCGGTCCTGCGGGCGGCCGGTCTAGATGGGGCCGCCGCCGAGGTGACCGCGCGGGTGCTCGTGGCCTCGGACGTGCGCGGCATCGCCTCCCATGGGGTGGCCCGGCTGGCCTACTACGTGACGATGATCGAGACGGGGGCGATCGATCCGCAGGCCACGCCCGTCGTGGTGCGCGAGAGCGCCACGACCGCGGTGCTCGACGCGCGCAACGGCATGGGACACCCGGTGGGCGCGCAGGCCATGACGCTGGCCATGGACAAAGCCGCGCAGCACGACACCGGCATCGTCACGGTGCGGCAGTCCAACCATTACGGTATCGCGGGCTACTACGCCATGCTGGCGCTGGACCGTGACATGATCGGCCTCTCGCTCACCAACACACATCCCGTCGTCGCGCCGACCGGCAGCCGGCGGCCCACCTATGGCACTAACCCAATCGCCATCGCCGTCCCGACGGCCGGACCTGTGCCGTTTGTGCTGGACATGGCGACCTCCGCGGTGCCGCGCGGGCGGCTCGAGGTGGCGGCCCGGCGGCGCGTCCCGCTGGCCTCGGGCTGGGCGCTGGACGCGCAGGGCCGGGAAACGACGAGTCCCGAGGAGGCCCTGGCCGGTGCCCTCCTCCCCCTTGGGGGTTTATCTATCACCTCTGGCTACAAGGGCTACGGCCTGGCGACGGCGATTGAGATCCTCGCGGCCGTGCTGCCGGGCGCGCTATACGGTCCGCTCGTCGGGCCGATGTGGGCGGAGGGCAGCCCGAGCAACCTGGGACAATTTTTCATGGCCATCAAGGTGGCGGCTTTTGACGATCCCGCCACCTTCAAGGAGCGCGTCCGCGACCTGCTCCAGCGGCTGAAAGCGTCGCCGCGCGCCGACGACGCGACGGAGATTCTCGTAGCCGGCGAGAAGGAACAGCGGGCGACGATCGCGGCACAGGCGCAGGGTGTCCCCCTCGATGCTGCGGTGGTGGGCGACCTCGCGCGCATCGCTGACCGCTACACCATCGCGTTGCCCGCCGGCCTGAACGGAGCGGCGCACTAGCCGTTTGGGCGCAAAATCCTGTCCAAACAGAGCAAGTTTCACGGAATGAGCGGCGCGCCAAGGTGCGCCTCAGTCACGAGGGCGTTGATCAGGTCTGAGACCGTGGTCAACGCCTCAGCTAGGGCACCGGGCAGCGGTTGGTCCGGGACCACGGCCGTCAAGCCGGGGCGGAAGAGACGCGTGTAGAGTTTGGTGAAGAACGGCGTGACTTTGACGCCGAACTCCGTGAGCACATAGGTCTGCGACTGGGGCAGACGCTGGATCACCCCTTTGAGGCGCAGACGGCGCAGATCATACGACATGTGCGCGCTGGAATAGGTCGGATCACCCAGTAACATAGCGACATGCTGACGGAGGGTGCGGTTGGACAGACCGGCCGGGATGTGGCCCCACTACGCCAGGGCCGCCATCACTGCCATGACGCGTTCATCGCCGAAGCGCAAGGCGGATGCGCGTTGGCCGCCGGTCTCCACGGTGGACTGCCCCAGACGGCGCACGCTCTCCAGGGCGACAAAACAGTCTTGGCTCACCTCCTCGACCGTGAGCAGCCGCCGGTTGATGGTATGCCCGAGGGCGACCAAGGCGTCGAACTGCGCGCTGCCACGCTTGAACGCAAAGTCCTGTGGATTGTTGATCATTGTCTCCGTCCGCAGCGCCCGCCCCTCCTTGAGGTATTGTTTGAGCGCACTGTGCTTGTCGTGGATACGGATACCGGGCATGACCCCATGCTGGAGCACATGGGTGCAGAACTCGCTGGGGGTCCTCTTGGTCACCAACCGATCGAAGATCAAGCGTACCCGATCGGGACGGCCCAGGTCGAGGTTCTCACGGATGAGGCTCTCGATCAACGCTCGTCCTTGGGCGGGGTCCACAAACACCTGTGTCCGGCTCACGTCGCGTTGCCAGATGCTCAGGTCGTGCTGGTAGCCCTCGGCGCGCTCAGACGCGGTGAGGGGCCACGGCAATTGGTCGACCCAATAGTCGAAAAAAGCTTGAATCGTCTCGGTCGTCAAACGGTGACACATATCCTGCAATCGGGCAGGGTCCGCGCACCAGGCAAAACCGTTCTCCAACACCTCAAAAGCAATCCCCTCCCGTCGCACCTGCTGCTTGGCCCACTCGTGCCCGTTCAGACACACCTTTACCTCGAACGGCAGATAGCTACACACTTTAATGAAGGCCAGCCCGACGTCCTTGTCGTGAATGTAGAAGTAGTCATGGGTCACGCGCACGCGGCAGCGGGTGTACGTGAACCACACCTTGTCCCCTCTGTCCGCGCGGCGTCCTTATCTGAGGTCTATAGCATCATCGATGACGTGTGTGCGGCACGGTTCGAGAGGGCGAACGCCAGCGTACACGGCGCTGCACTTCCATGTGCTGGACACCGTGTGCCGACGCCTCGCGCCCGCTCGCCGCCTGCGGTGGCATTCAACTCACATGAAACACACCAGAACGATTTACCAGGCGGTGTAGCCGCCGTCAACGACGAGATTGTGTCCGGTCATGAAGGATGATGCGTCCGAAGCCAGGTAGACAACCGTGCCGCGCAGCTCTGCAGGCCTGCCCATACGCCCCATGGGGGTGAGTCCCTCCCACGTTTCCCGCAGGCCTGGCTGGCCTTCGAGCACCCCGTCGGTCAGGGCCGTCCGCATGTAACCGGGGGCCAGTGCGTTGACGCGCACGCTATGGGGCGCCCACTCGACCGCGAGGCTCTTGGCCATCATGATAACGCCGCCCTTGGCGGTATTGTACGACGCCTGCCGCTGGGGCCGGTTGACAATGAGGCCGGACATCGACGAGATTAGGATGATACTGCCGCTCCGCCGGGCGATCATGCCCCGGCCCGCCGCCTGCGCGCAGAAGAACACGCCATTGAGATTGATGTCGATGACCTTGCGCCAGGCGGCCACACTCACGTCTTCCGCGGACACCTGGTCGGTGATGCCGGCCGCGGCGACGAGGATGTCGATCGATCCAAACTCCCGCTCAATCGCGGCGAACGTCGCTGCGACCTTTTCCGCGTCGGTCACGTCGAGCGGCCACGACGCGGCGCGGACGCCGTACGTATTCCCTGTCTGCTCAGCCGCTTCCCGCGCCTGATCACCGAGCAAATCTACGGCGACGACCGCCGCGCCCGCCTGCGCGAGCGCCTCCATCATCTCCAATCCCAGCCCACGCGCGCCACCGGTGACGACCGCTGTCTTACCCTGCAACGAGAACTCCGGAAGCATCTCCCCCTCCTACGACGACTACTTATCGACGGTCAGTTATCGATGTCTACGGTCCATGCGACGCGCGCCACTGTTGGGCGAGCCGTCCCGGACAAGTCATGCTCTGTGCTCCCCGCAGACAGACCCTAGCCGGACGGGTTCAGCACGGTCACAGCATCGGTCGCGGCACGCGGTGCTGCGGGACGGGAAAGCCATGGGAGCCATCGCCGTAGCCGCAGCACAAGCGTATCGAGGGCGTCGGGGGCGCCTGGCTCCGCAGCGATAGTCGGGTCGGGGATCACGTAGGCATTGCCGGTGTGCCCATCGATCGCGATCGCCCCCGGCGTGCCACCCACCTTCAATGTGTGGATCGACGCGCCCGTGCGGGCGTTCAGGACCTGCACGCCGTCCAACGTAGACACGAAGACGCGCCCGTCGGGGTCGCCCTCCCGTGGCGCCGCGTCGATCGCTATCCCCCCACTCAGCATCCCCACCTGCTCAGTGCGCAGCACGCGCCCGCTCCGGCTGTCGAGCATACTCACCCCCGTGTCGTTCGCCATGACCGCGAAGACCCGGCCTGTCCGCGCATCCGCCGCGAGGCCCCCCGATGAGACCCTCACGGGGATCGTATGCACGATATGCCCAGTCATCGCGTCGATCATCGTGGTCGCGTTGCTGTCTCCCACGAAGACGCGGCCACCTCCGTTTCGGCGCGAGGGATCGATCGCGATGGCCCACGGCTTCGGCGACCACGGCTCGGTCCATGAGGGCTGGCCCGCGACGGTCCGCACAATGGTCCCGCTACGCGCGTCGAGCATCGTCACGCGCTCGCCGACGACGAAGACGCGGCCCGTAGCCCCATCTACCCCGATCAGGCCGTCGCCGACCGTGTCGACGAGACGCGGCGTGGCGCCGCGCGTGCGCGAAGGGAGCCCCCCGACCATGCTCAGGAGGGTCCCGCTCCTGGTATCGAACATGCCCACCGCGCCCCTCCCGCCATCGTCCTCCACGACGAAAGCGCGACCCGTGCGCACATCGACGGCCGCCGAGAGGGGATGCGCCTGTGTACGGGTCGTCCACAAGACAGCCCCACTGCGCGCGTCGAGCGCCCTCACGGCGCCCTCGGCCCCGCTGAGGATCAGGACAAGGCCGCGCCCCCCCCGCCCACCCCACTCGTCGATCACCAGGGTGGACGGCCGCGTACCCAGCGCCACCGATCGCACCAGGGCTCCGCTCGCCGCATCAAGGATGTCGATCCCGGCGGTGGCATCCGCGAGGAAAACGCGGCCGGAGGTGGCATCGAACGCGATCGCGACGGGACGACCGGGCAAAGGTATCGGGCGCACGGCGACCGTCGGGGTGGGGCGGCGTGTCAGCGCGACGGCGGCCAAAGCACCCAACGCCAGTGATCCTATCGCCGCGCGCACCTGTCTCACTGCCCGACCCCTTCGCGTACCACGCCCACAAGCCTCATCCTAATATCCGGCCAGCGCATCGAAGACCGCCGCATCGTCGAGCGCGGCGTAGGCGCGGTTGAACGTCTCGTACAACGGTTCGTACAGGGCGTGATGGTCCGCGTCGGGCTCCGTCACGCCCTCGACACGTACCATCCGGTCCACCTGTGCGAAGTCCGGCCAGATCCCCACGCCGATCCCGCCGGCCACGGCCGCCCCCATCGACGTGGCTTCCTCGACCAGGGACAGGCGGAACACCGGCAGGCCGAAGACATCGGCCATGATCCCATTCCACACAGCACCGCGCGCCCCCCCGCCGATGACGCGCAGCGCGTCGATCCCCGCCCCCTGCGCCGTGAAGGCGTCGAGGATGACACGCAAGTTGTACGTGACGCCCTCGAGCACGGCGCGCAGCAGGTCGGCGTGACGGTGGCGAACGGTCAGGCCGATGAAGGCGCCGCGCGCCCGTGGATTCCAGCGCGGGCTCCGCTCGCCGAGCAGATACGGCAGATACAGCAGACCCCGCGCACCGGGCGGCGACGTGAGCGCCTGCAGGTTCATCAGCTCGTAGGCCGAGAGGCCAAGGCTCGCCGCCGCCGCCTTCTCCCCCTGGGCCAACTCGTCGCGCGCCCATTGGTATGAGCTCCCCGCCGCCTGCATCGTGCCGGTCGGAGTGAATAGCCCCGGCACGAGGTGCGCCCAGGTGAACGTGCGCATCTCCGGATCGAGGATCGGCTGGGGTGTCGCGACGCCGATCCAGGACGACGAACCGATGTAGTTGTAGGCGACCCCCTCGCGGATGACGCCGGCGCCGGTGGCGGCGCACGCCCCGTCGCCGCCACCGATGACGATCGGCGTGCCCGAACGCAGTCCCGTCTCCTCCGCGACGGCCGCCCGCACCCCCCCGACGACCTCGGTGGATGGTCGGATCTCCGGCAGCTTCTCCCCTGGGATGCCGAAGGCGTCGAGGAGTTCGCCCGACCACATCCCCCGCTCCAGGTCGAAGAGGTTCGTCCCCGAGGCGTCGGACGGGTCGGTCACGAAGACCCCTGTTAGATTCGCGACGAGAAAGTCCTTGGCTTGAAGGACCTTGTGGATCCGAGCGTAGGCGTGCGGCTCGGTCTCTTGTAGCCAAAGCAGCTTGCCCGCAGAGTACGAGGGACTCAGGCGGTGTCCGGTGATGGCGTAGACCCGGCGCGGGTCGATGCGTCCAGCCACCCGCTCGATCTGAGGGCCGGAGCGTTGGTCAGCCCAGATGAGGGCGTCACGCACGGGTCGCGCCGTGGCGTCGACGGGGACCATGCCCATCATCTGGCCGCTGAAGACGACGCAGGCGACCTCCGCGGCCGGGACGCACGCCTCCTGCAGCAGTCGCTGGGTCGAGTTGCACAGGGCGCGCCACCAGTCGCGCGGGTCCTGCTCGGCCCAGGCCGCGTGGGGGTAAGAGGTTCCATAGGGGGCGAACGCGCTACGCACGAGGGTCCCCTCCTCGTCGTAGAGCGTCGCCTTGTCGCCCGTCGTCCCCAGGTCGTGTGCCAGGATGTAGCGCATCACAAGACCTCCTCGTACGCTGAGCGCCACGGCCGTTGTCCTCATAGTATAATGCGCGCGACCCGTGCGGGCGTCTTGTCTTGCTGGCCGCAAAAACAGGACAACACTAGTATGTGCCCAAACTGCAACGCATCGGGGGCGTGGTCGGCTTCTTCCGGGAACTGCATGGGGCCACCTTCGCCTCCTCGGCGCTGATGGAGCCAATCACCACGGCCTTCGTCAAAGCGCTGGAGCGC
>JAABUL010005545.1_pt1 | contig 15580 bp, 18 predicted proteins | sample 5559151 | NCBI WGS metagenome assembly JAABUL01 (sample SAMN10711876, study PRJNA513368) | rock metagenome | isolation source: Antarctica rocks | place: Antarctica: Victoria Land, Pudding Butte sud | reverse complement strand
TCTCATCTATTTACTCAGTATAATATTCAGTGGCTCAAAGCGAAAAGTCTTGAAGTTCTTGAGTAGCTTCTAAGGCTTCTCTTTGCCTAGAAAATTGCCCGAAGGTGCTAGATACGTCGGCGCAAACACACTAAAATGTACAACCTATAGATCCAAATGAGACCAAGCCCGGTAGTACAATCATGCAGGGAGTATTGAAACTCTGAGGCTGATTAGGTATCTATACGGTATCTAGCGAATCAGCAGGCTGCTTTTGCACAGGATTGACGCGTATGCACGACGGAAATGTCAGCCTCATCTTCGGGCCTATCATCATAGCCTCACGCTCAATTGCCTCGCACAAGCAGGACCCCACCCTAAGATTTCTGTTATATGTACATACTCTGGATCTTTTAGCCAACGATGGCGCAGAATCCAAGTCACTGCGTGGGATTTCGGAATCTCTTTCTGCAGGATCTGGCCAGCGGGCGGATTCCCGAATTCTATTTGGAAGAGAATGATCTTCCACCATGCTCAGCTATCAATACTAAGATCAGCAGCCTTCCTTCCATGGCGATGCTAGTGGCTGCATTTGTTGATCTTCACAACATCAAAAACCCTCTCACATCTTTCTTCAATTTCCAATCTCTGTATTGCTTAACTCTGACGACGCTTTGATATGACCTGTTTTCTTACCGAATCACGTTAGGCGATAAGATCATAAAATGGATCCAATTGTGGTATGGTGGGCAATCTTGATCGCTTTTACTCCGATTGAGATAGTCGCGCAACTGACTTCTCGTGTGTATGTACCATATCTCTCTTGCTAGTCTGACTGGTATCCAGCAATCTACCCTCTCAATCGAACTTCTTCGTCCGTTATTACAGCGCCTCCGCTAATGACCGGAACGACAAACGGAAACTGGAACTGCTCACCATGTGCAATCAATGCAGATGCGGCTCCACTTGGAGGCCTTCAACAGGTACTTTGGTACAACGAAAGCATCAGTCTGACCCTCGACACCGTTTCGATATATGTGACAACATACAACGAATCGAATGCCACGGCGATTACAAGATACTCTACTATATATGGTGACGTTAGTACCTTGAATGTCGATAACATACCAGCTGCGCAATCAATTTACAGCAAGAACATAGAGTTTGCCATAGCTCAGTATCAAGGCGGAGGAAGCGTATTCCTGGCAAGGGGAAGAGACGGTAGCATTGGTTCGATGACATCTTACGGATGGCCAACGCCTTATGTCCTGATTTCGGCTATTGCGTACACAACCACAGTGCCCTATAGCGGGTGCCCTTCAGGGCTACAACCAGTGTCGAGGAGTGTGCTGGCTGGCTACGATTGTGGCTGTATCTTGGATGCTGGCCCTGCCGCGCTCTTCAATGGGGCCCCTGTGGAGGGAATACCAGGTCTCAGCGCGACCGAAATCCGTCTACCATCGAACTTCTACTTTCCCATATCACCAGCGGACTTTAATTTCGCTATTCTTGGAAGTGGTATGCTTAATGAATTTGCGTTTTTTAACATGGCCGACCTGTTGTCTTGGCTGGTGAAGCAACCGTGGGCTACAACTCTGTTGCCGCCAAACTTGCGACATTGCGTTCTGACAAGCGGACCTCAAGGGCCTCCTGGTGTCAAAATTCCAGTTTCTGCTCTTACAAAGACAGTTGTGACCACCACGCAAGGCGTCAATTCGTTGGCTCCTAGCTCAGCGGAACATAGTACCACGAATGCCCTGCCAGGTCCAACGCCCACTCCAATCCCAGCTTCGACTCCTACACTAAGTCTAAGCACGTCTCCGAGTACAACCTTCTCTCCAAAAGGAAGCTCAGGCGTGCCGAGCGATATGTCCTCTAGCAGAGACAGTAGTACTGTCATCATCAGCGGCGATAGTACTGTCCTCACAAATGGTCGTGAACCCACTATCTCAGTGGCCACTTCAGTAAGTTCTCAGAGCGCCGCCCTTGCGGCACAAATCAGTGATGCTCCAGTCTCGGCAAGCACTCGAATATCCATCGTTGCGATCAACAGTGAGATGTACCCCCATCTCTCATCGACTTCAGCTCTGGCTGTACCAGCTACACAGGCGGTAGTAGCAAGCCAAACTCTTCTTCTCCCATCGTCTGCAGTCTCTCAGCTTGTCGTTGCAGGCACCACACTGGCCGTCACTGGCCCTGCTGCTACTATAGGAGGCCAGGTGGTATCTCTTCAGTCAGGCGAACTCGTCGTGGGCACCTCAACCCATTCGTTCGCTGGCCCTGGGGGCCCAATTCCTGTCGCAACTGTTGGTGGTTATGTGGTTCACTCGTCGCCAGAAAATGGTGCCGTTGTTGTTGCTGGCACTACAATGAACCTAGGCGCTTCTGCCGTGACCATCGCCGGAACAGCAGTCTCGTTGGGTGCCTCCGACCTCGTGATCGGATCCAGTACAATCGCGCTTGCTTCCTCACCCTTGAACGTTATTTATGCCACATCACCTCAACCAATTACTCCCTACCCAACTGAAGTCCTGACATTGGGCCATACCATCACACAAGGTGCTCCCGCCATCACCATCTCAGGTACCGCTATCTCCCTGGGCTCTACAGGCCTTATGATAGGGTCTAAAACTGTTTCCCTTCCTTCCTCTCCCCTGGACGTTGTTCATACCACATCACCTCAACCATTTATCCCCTACCCATCTGAGATCGTGACATTGGGCCACACCATCACACAGGGCGCTCCCGCCGTCACGATCTCAGGTACCGCGATCTCCCTGGGCTCTACAGGCCTTTTGATAGGGTCTAAATAAATCTCTATTCCATTCTCTGCCTCACGCGCCGTCTTTACCATCGCAGGCCAAGTCATCACTCCTTTTGCCAGCGGTGTCGTAATCGCGGGGCAAACAATATCGCAAGGCGCTCCTGCCATTACGATGTCGGGAACTGTCATATCCCTTGGCCCCTCAGGCCTTGTGCTAGGCAGCTCGACCATTCCTCTGCCCACCCAAGCCCCCTCGTCCACCTTTGTCCTCGGCGGCCAGACCTTCACCGCCAATGGGGCTGCAATAGCTATCGGCGGCACAACGCTGACGGAAGATGCTCCAGCGGCTACAATCTCCGGCACCCCTATATCTTTAGGCCCCTCAGGAGTAATAATTGGCAGCAGCACCTACGCCCTCCCCACATCCCTCCAATCAAGCGTTCTCATCATCAATGGTGAAACCTTCACTATCAACCCCACCGGCGTACGAGTGTCCGGTTCCACGCTCGCAATGAGTGGGTCCGCAATCACTATCGACGGCACGAGGATGTCGCTCGGGACGGCCGGGTTAGTCGTTGGGACTAGTACAATCCCTTATGATGATGCAGCGTCCTTGCACACGACACAGGGGATCGGAAGCGCCATAATGGCGGGATTCGGCACGACAGCTGGAGCACTTTCCTCAACGGCAACTGGAGCGACAACGGGCTCAACCACGAATGGAACTGTACCCGGCGAGACTGTATATCCGCCTGTGTTCACGGGGGAATCTATGAAAATGAGTCTGGATTCGTTGTTTGTGGCTATTGCGATGCCGGTGATGGCTTTCATGGTCTCTTTAGGAGGATGAGGATGAGGGTGGGGGGAGTATTATGATTGAACGGTTTGTGTTTATACACGAGAAATGATGGTGCCTTAGAGATGGGAGAAGGATGGTGGAAAAAGAAAAAGATATATAAATCAATAAGATTATAATTGACTTGCCCCTTGGACCAGGTCACACCCACCACACCCACCGAGCCCACCCCAACCCACGCTACCAGCTAAATCTGATAACCCCCTGCACCATCCTCCCCCCATTCACCTACCGCCCCCTTCATCCTCACCCCCCCACCACACAAACCCATCCCCTCCTCACTCAACCAACCCTTTTCGCATAAGGCATATAAAACCTGCAAGGGGCAGGTCCGTCAAGAAGGTGCCGTTCCCAGGTTCAGGGTCAGCTGATTAAGACTTTTTGCACAGTTGATGTCAACAAATGTTCCATGTGCCGGCCGATTAGCGTAGCTAAGTCACGTCCGTGACCTTTAAAAAAAGGGCTTGGGCCGTGTCGGAAAACCGAATCGATGTATTGTATGTCTGTCTGTCTCACAGTTGTAGGAACATAGATGTCTTTGGACTCGGTAGGAAGTGGCTCGATTTGGGAACGGTTGGTCGGCCGTGTTGGGTATGTCAGTCAGTCAGTCATGTTAGGAGATTGGGGGAGTCGTTGTTAGGGATGTGGTAATTTTGGAAGCTTGCGAGGGGGTGAGTGTGGTATATGTTTTATTGAACCGGTTGTAGAGATACTGGTTGTGAAACATGTCATGCGGATGATTGAGTTGCTGTTGGCTTGCCTGATGACGGGGGGGAACACAATTCCTTATTTTTTTGAGTTAGGAATCAGGTGTTGTATTTGAGGGTCGCAGTGGAACGACAGAACAAGAAATACGGTGTACTTGCTAATGAAAACTAGCCTAATAAAACATTCTAAAAGCGCAGTCGTATGTAAATTACTAAAGAGGTCAGCGCATACTAGAAGTATCAGATCTCTCCAGCCTAGATGTAGAACCATCAATCTTTCTCGCTTTCGAGGGTGGCCGGCCTTGGCTGGATTTGCTCCCTCATGTGGGAAACCTATGCTGACATTCATGAATATACGTCCTGGGTCAGTTAGGAGAATCTTGTAACTTTACTGTAGGTCTTGGACAGGTTAGGTTTGTCAGAAGAAGATCCGGACGCTAGCCCGCTTAGTCATTTTCCGCCCTATGACATCGACGTCGACATCTGGCGCTAATTTTAGGTCCATCAGATTTACAATGTCAAGACGAATCCCAAGTAATAGCGGGCGCTTCTTCGCCGCCTTTCAGCAATATATCTCTTCCGCCTCCCACAAGCCATTCCAGAACCCAATAGCTTCTCTACGCCCTCAACGCCAACCTGCTTCCAGTGCGCAACGATGGCAGACGACCTCTGCCAACCCCCGCAAAGAATCCCTTAGACCACAGACATTCTATGAGATATTTCCGCAAACAACACCTGAAGGTCCTCCCCCTCGAGGGCCGTTTTCTATAGACCCTCGCCAGCTAAGGAAGGAATTTCTGCAATTGCAAGCACAAGCTCACCCTGATCGGCACCAAGGCGCGGACAAGGCCCGCGCGGAAGGAGCTTCGGCTCGGATAAATGAGGCATACAAAACCTTACAGAACCCATTGTTGAGGGCTCAATATCTACTCTTGTTACGGGGTATTGATGTGGCAGAGGATGAGACCGCAAAGGTGGAGGATCCGGAATTGCTGATTGAAGTTCTAGAAATGAGAGAGAATATTGAGGCGGCCGAGGAGGCAACGGATTTAGAACCATTGAAGGAAGAGAACGAGAAAAAGATAGCGCAGAGCGTGATGATACTGGATCAGGCGTTCAAGAGCGACGATATCGATGCAGCAAAGGAGGAGGCTGTCAGATTGAGATATTGGATAAATATCAAAGAATCTCTAGATGCGTGGGAGAAGGGGAAGCCGGTTGTTCTCATGCACTAAGAAAGGGCTCGGAGAAACACTCTGTTTGTCAGCATTGCTGAATTGAAGCCTAAACTCTCTCCATGTTTGGAATAGAAGAATATCTTTTTTATACACTTCTTCACCTAATTTTCTCATTTACAACAGCACATTAGGAACATGCCTTGAATTCGTGCTACAGATCATCTATTCATACTCAATTGGCTCAGGCCAATTGATCGCAATCCGCTTGAGGCATGCTAGTCTCTGTAAGCCATATCAAGTGCATAATGCGGTTTGTACTCCGTAAGTCATCGAGACTACTGTTGCCTGTAGCATTTTGTAATCGATACCGTGAGTATCTATCCCGTAACTGCTTCACTATACAGCTGAACTATAAGACGTGTTTTCCCTAGGCTGAAATAAGAGTAATCCCCAAGTAGCTTTTCCAGTGCATAAATATCAAAAAAGCGAAGCACTTAAGCTTTCAGGGTTAGGGTTACTGGTCGTTCAGCCTTACAGGGCGTGGATTGAAAGTCCTCGGTTCATCTAGTAGCGAACACCTCTCATCAAGCCAACCTTGAACAGCTTGCTTTGTATACCTCTGGTTTCTGCTACAGTTCAGACATGAGACGCCGTACAATACTTCTGGCAACCGCCAGCCTAGCATACAGCAGCCCCAACGTATTTAGTGTCCATGATGACCTCCTCGCTTTTCCTCAGGTAGGCTAGTTAAAGCTCCCACGGATCTTGCTAATGGTCCCTACAGTATGAAGTTATATTTTCCGATACATTCATATCCGACACAGACGCCGAATCACGATTAGCATACGTGTCGAGCTCTTCCGCCAGCGCCCAATCTACATCTACAACAGCACAGGATGCTGCTCGCTCGCAGGAACCTGTAGGGGAGATCTCGAAGAGGCGGAATCATGACGGCGGCTCAGCTAGTAATGACTTTTATATCGAGAGCTCGATCGACTCTTATGAATCCATGGTCCTCCATGGAAAACCATACCTATGCGCCATCCCGCACGTCGAGATTGCCCAGAAGAATGAAACAACCATTGCGCAAAGTAAAGCCGAAGAAGAAGCCGAGCTTGCCCGCGCAACAGATCGCGGCTGGGAACTTCTCAAAGAGATGGAAGGAAATTGCATGTTCTACATCTCCGGCTGGTGGTCATATTCCTTCTGCTACAACACTTATGTCAAGCAATTCCACCAACTACCCCCGGGCCAAGGCGCCCCCATATTCCCTCCCATTGAGGACCCAGCGACTCCCTCCTATGTTCTCGGAAAATTTCCCACCGACATGATATTCCCTCCTTCGAAACAAGTCTCCGACGGTAGCTCTACCAATAGTAATCCCTCCGAAAAACCCCCTATAACCTCCCTCCAAGCAAAAGGCGAAGTCCGCTACCTCGTGCAAAAACTCTCCGGCGGCACAACCTGCGACCTCACTGGCCGCCCCCGCAAAATCGAAATCCAATTCCACTGCCACCCCCAATCCGCCGACCGCATCGCCTGGATCAAGGAAATCTCCACCTGCTCCTACCTCATGGTCGTCTACACCCCCCGCCTCTGCAACGATGCCGCCTTCCTCCCCCCCCGCGAAAACCGCGCAAACCCCATCACCTGCCGCGAAGTCGTCGCCGAGCCCGACATCCCAGACTGGCAAGCCCGCCGCGCCGCAGACCTGGCCGGCAAACTCGTCAACTCCGGCACCCCGTCCGGCCGCCCTATCGTCGGCGGCATTGAAGTAGGCGCCATGAACCACGTCGGCAAAGAAGGCCAGCGCCTCGAACCGCCCGCCAATATCCAATCGGGCTCCGGGGGCAACGGCAAAGTCGAACTCCTCGCGAAACAAGACCCCAAGGAGAAAGGGGGGAAGGTGCAAAGAGTCAGCGACGAGGAATTGAAGCGGATGGGGCTGGAACCGGCGCTGGTGGAGGGGGCGAGGAGGGAGCTGGCGGAGGTGGCGGGGGGGAAGGGGTGGAAGTTGGAGGTTTTTGATGGGGTGGAGGGGAGGGAGTTGAGGGGGGTGGTTGAGGGGGAGGATGTGGATGGGGAAGGTGAGGGGGAGGGTGGGGAAAATGGGGATGGGGATGGGGGGGAGGAGGAGGTGGGGAGTGAGGAGGTTTACAAGGATGAGTTGTGAGATGATTGGGTTTCATTGTGATCTTTTATGCATTGGAGGTGTTTGGGTTGGAAGACGGCATATATCGTTTCATATCACAGCATCGAGCGAGGAAGCGCTGCATCTGCTCACGCACGTTTCAATTATTATTCAACCTCCCAGTCCTCCTTCTCTTTCACTCCGAGATCCCCCATTTCGCTTCCATCCACACCCACCTTCACCCTCCTCCACGTTCACCCCCCCACAAAATCCAACAAAACCAAACCCCTCCCCCCACACCATCACCATCGACACCATCGCCGCTCTCAATCTCACCCCCCCACCCCCCCTTCAAACTCCCCTATCAGATAATCGAGGCAATCTCGCCAACGCACTGACGGAAGCGCGAGGGAGCGTAGCTGCGCGGCGCATGCGGGGTGCTGCTGAGAGAGTTCTCGTGGACGTGGACGTGGAGGAGGTGGAGGTGGAGGTGGAGGTGGGGGGGTGTGCAGGGGATGGATGGAAGGTTGGAGGGTAGGGGATGGATGGAAGGGGTTGGATGGAAAGGGGATGGATGGAAGGGGGTGAGTGGGGGGAGTTGGGGGAGGTGGTTGGGTGCTTAGAGAGGTGGGGGGTGGGGAGGAAGGTTTTTGTTACGAGCCCCGGGAGGGGTGGGGTGGCGCGTTGGGGGTGGGTGAGGGTTGTGTACGGTTCTTGATTGCGGAGGAGAGGGTTACTGAGAACATTCGCGGGTATGTGGAGAGGGCTCTCGGAGAGGATGGGCCGGTCGATAGGATGATGTTGCGCGAGCTGGACTTGAGGGCACAGGTCATTGATACTCTGACCTTGAGAGCTCACGCCAGGGTAAGTCCTTCTCCAGATATAACTTCTTGCGCTCGTGGTACGCTGCGTCTCGAACTTACGTCTGTTAGGTTTCATTGGGCAGCCCTATAAAGCCGACCCATACTCGATCAGACTCGTCTATCCGGCATCCGGAAAGCGCTTCGATCTGTTCCTAGTGATATAAGGGGAATGGTTGACAGCGCTCTGAAAAGGCTAACGCTGCAAGAGCTGGCCCGGACGCGATTGGCGATGCGGCTATTAGCCCTGCTCACAGCTGCTCAAGCACCTCTGAGTGCGGGGGATCTGGGGCATGCGTTGGCGATGTTGGACAGGCTTGACGTGGATGGGGAAATGGTGAAAATTAGTAGAGAGGAGGTTCCGGATGCGGGAGCGATTGAAGAGTGCTGTACGGGTCTTATCGCTATCGATCTAGGTAGTGGGACGGTCAGGGTTGCGAGGGTGTGCATGGCTTATCTGTCACTCAGTGTTTTCTCAACCGGTCCTTGTCCTGATAGCGTAGAGAGACCTTTTGCAGCCAGCTTGAAGAGTACCATTCCCTGGATTACGCATCACAGGTCTGGGGCCGTCATGCGTTGTTGCTTACGAGAAACAATGCCGATGTTGTTCGAGATGTCAATCATCTGCTAGGAAAGCGAAAGCAACCTCGAACTGGCTCTTCAGGTTTCTGACATCGATCCTGAGATCTGCGAGGCGTTACTTCGTGGCAAACGGCGAGGGTACGTCCCGCGTGCTGAGGGGTACCAGAGCGTGTCCTTGCTCCAAGTGGTTGCTCGGCATGGACTCACCGCAATTGTGCAGGAACTCATAACGAAAAGCTCAGAGACGGTCTCCAAGCAGGACTCGCACGGCGTGTCAGCATTGCATGAAGCTGCGCAGGTTAGATGAGGGGATCTGGTGGGATTGTTGCTGAAAGACGGAGCACAGCCCTCTTGGACAAATTATGAAGAGAAACCACCTCTCCTCCTGGCAGCACTTAATGGCCACACTCACATTGTTTCCATTCTCAGAAGCCACAACAAACCCTCAGAGCTCGAAGAAGCTCTTTGCGACGCCGCCGGGGCTAGCCACGCAGGCGTTGTAGAACACCTACTACAGGTCGGCATCAGCACAAATTCTTCAAAAACTCAACACCAGCACCGCCTCGTGGTTGGCAAAGACCACAAGGCGATTGTCCGCCTACTGTTGAACGCCAATGAGAGCCACAGCTGTCCTGATCATGCACCGAACGATTTCATCCCTCTTCATCATGCTGTTAGGCTCGGTCAAGTGATATCGCAGCCCTCTTGCTCGACTACGGCCTCAATATCCAAACCCGCGACGCTCTCAAGCGGACAGTGCTTTTTGAAACACTCAGCACGCCTGATCTCAGCGACGTAAACTTGCTGCTTGTGCATGAAATTAACATCTTTGTGTGTAATTACATGGGAAACTTCGTTTTGCACCAAACAGCAAGGAGAGGTTTCGTTAAGCACGCTTCACTCTTCCTTGATCAAGGCATCAAGTCTAACGTCTGGAATGCAGGGGGCATGACGCCTCTGCATCTTGCGACGAAATGCGGACGTTATGAAGTTGCGGACCTTCTCGTTCGAAAGAATGCTGCTGTCGATGTGTGTGGTAAAGCCGACTAAATCTCACTGATGTATGCTGCATCAGCTGGAACACAAAACTATCTCAAATGCTGCTTTGCATGCGGGCATCCGTAGATGCGGCGGGGCCTCAGCAGGACACGCCGCTCATGCTTGCAGCGTCAGCTGGCCATGCTCCAACGGCGGAGTTACTGCTTGAACGGAGAGCAAATGCTAATGCAGTAGGGACTGAAGGGAAAATGCCGCTCGTGGTTGCGGCAGAGGCTGGCCAAGTTGTGGTTGTTCGAGAACTCTTGTACTACGATGAGACTCTAGATTTAAACAGCAAGGATCGATGTGCTAGAACCATATTAGTTGAAGAGCCTGGTCATGGAGAGGCTGTAAGATTACTGAGGGCGAGAGATGAAAGTGAAGGACCAATCTGACTTGATAGAACCAGCTGTTGAATATGGACCTCGATACGGATAGGTGTCTACTGCTTGCCTCGAGTACAGGTACCTTGTGCCTGTATGAATTTAGCATGAGTCCAGAATAGCAAATGATGCACCATGCTCCATTCAACCCAGGTGGTAATCACAGAAACCCAACATAACGGTAGAAAGTCGACTTTTCACTCCTCAACCTCATCTCTCCTCAGATCATCAACAGCCCTCCAGGTCCCCCCACCAGACTTTCGGACCGCAACGCTGTTCTCAAACAAGCAACCACCACATCGCCACCCTGCGCATTTCTTGCATATCGTCCGCTGCGAACAGGTACGAAGCTCGGATGAGAGTCAGTATCAGCTGCCATGGCGCGATCCAACGAAGAGCTACCCGAGAACTAGGTCCTTCGAGTCGTATTGGTCTTGCTATGACGGTTCGGTCTCCGAGACCGCATCCTGCTTCGCTATTGGTAGTCTGTCGTGAGTGCTATGTATATACTACGGCAATGATTGAGTACTCTGCATCTTCCCCTAAAGATAAAATGCCGGATACAATTTCTGATGATTGCTGCCTTGGTTTGTAGCATGCAGATGTCGAAAATATCTTCCAAGCTCACTCTCGTAGTCGTGTTATGAAAATGATTATGGCTATTAGACGGTAGTAGGCTCGTTGAGAATTCATATAGACGCTTTAGTACATAGTCGAGTAAATTGTTGGGAGATAAGTTAGTCGATGATGATCACATTATGGTAATATATCGTACGTCAAGTATGGTTTGGTGTGTATTCACCAATCTTTCAGTAGCAGATTTGCCCGGATTAACGGTTAATGACACAGGTCGTGGCCTCCATTTGCGGTCTGTGGAGGGAGAAACCATTGGCTTTCAATTTCTCGGTCCGCTTTGTGCGTGAAGGAAATGGCGACTTTGATCTGTCCTGAAAAGACCTCTTGCTTCTGGTTCTCCAGTCTTAGAACCTAGTCTTTGCTCCAGCCTCCTCATCGTCAGTCACACGAGTGTTTGTATTATTCGAGTGCTTGAATCTTTCGACGCCGTTCTTTGTCTCATTTTTCCCCGGCAGGTTTACTCCGGAATGATGGTCTTGCAATATAGAAATAAACATATCCTCTGAACTTGAAAACTGTCCTAGATTTGCCTCTTTCCTCTTTCAGTTTGTTAAGACATATTATCTCTTTCGAACCACCACGCATTACGCAAGGGTCTGCACTGTTGCGGTTATCATTGCGGATCTGACTTGCTCTTCCATCCTCTATGCTCTCTGATCTGGCGCTGAAGAAACTCATTAAGCAGATTATGACGTTACGGACTCCCACTACTGACGAAACGCCGAGAAACGCCCCTTCCGATCAAGAGCAATATTTCGACAAACCCCATTTTGGAGGTTTGGTTTCTTGCTAGTCCAATTCGCCCAGGGCTATAAAATGGCTCGTGCCATCATCAAGGCCGCTATATATTGTTGCGAGTAGGCGATCTTATTTCTCGACTAATTCAGCCATGGTCCGTATAGCCAGACTTCGCTTTGCCTTGACCAGAATATTGATCATCAATACAAGCCACTTGAACTCCGCTGGTTCAGCTTCGCTGTTCCAGACGAGCTTGCCCGGCACATCGGCGCAGAGCCTGCTGGCCCTGTTGACTTTGACAAAGCGCCACATCAAGAAAGTCTTTTATGAAGTTGGGATAGAGGATAAGTCTAATCTCATCGCGCTGATAAACTTCGAGAGCGTTGGATCGCAAAGGTTTGCCTCTCGCTATAGTCGGTATCATGGCAGTTGGTGGACTTGATGCGGTTTCTAATCGCCATTGCAATAGCTACCTTATTGTTGCAGACTTGAAATGGGAAGGAAGATGCAGCTTCTAGTGACTCAAAGAGAAGATTTGGCCTTGAAAACATTAATATGGAAACGTTCCAGTTATCGCAGATGCAGTTCTCTTTCGATGTTGACGGCTGGGTGGTACAGATGATCGATAATACGGCGCGGAAGGTACAAGAGATGGGAATTGATGCTTTAAAAATGTCGAGTATTGTGCAACGAGTCAAACTTCAAGCCTGAAAATGGTTCTTTGAAGCTAAGTTAATTTAATGGCAATACTGGACGAAGACAGATAGGTGTGACGGAGCCTACGATCTCAATAGTTTTTGCTATAGGATGTAGAAATAACAAGGACAGGGTTGAACTCTTATGAAGTAATCAATACTTCGAAAGTCCATTCGAATACCTGAATTAAGACAAAGTAATACTCTAAGCCAGTGTTATACCTGTTGAATTAACCACAACAGTGAAGCAGAAAACCAGTCAAAGGCGAGGCGGAAAGTGAACGATTCGACGACGACTCCAGTTGACAGTATTCCGAGTTGCCGAAAGGGAGCACATCACCGATATGCCAAGCGCATCAGAAAGCCGAAAAAGGTAGATGGTTTAGCCGCGCAAATGAAAAAACCTCAAAATATCGATTCGAGTGATGAGCGGTGTAATGATTGGGCACTTAGCGAACATCGCGTGCTGAAAATAGAAAATAGTGTCATTGCCCCCCGGAAAAAATCAGCTATGCAAGGGTTAGGGTTAAGCCGCGGCGTGAAACAGAGGTTCCACCGAGGTTGAACGCCAGGAGATTCTTCCAGTGCCGTGATGATTTTGTATATATTCCGTTGTTGATACAACTAGAAATTAAGGCATTTCCTGTCATTCTAGTCTTCACAGACAGCAATTCAAAGCCAACTGTACAATAGTGTCCTTTCATCTCATCCTTTCTCGTCATGATGTACATATCGAGTCTTGCACTTTTCTTGCTTGCAGCTGCTCCGGGCCTCGCTTCAATCACGTGCCTCGATCCGTCGGCAACAGCGACGGCACAATGGACCAATGCAGACGACCAGCGCTGTACCTGGACTGGGACTGTGGGAAGTAATTTCGGCACCAATGCTGTGACTGGCGGAGAGTGCGTTATATATATCCCAGTGAGACCGAAGCACTTGGATCTTGCTGACCTTCATTCAGGTATAGCTGCAATGGCCGGTAATGAAGCCGCCTCTTCTCGCAGAAGAAGATGCCATTCTGACTCTACGATCTTCCAGATGTGGTGCCGGATGCACAGGAGCAGCATTCGGGAATGTCTAGTAAATCTTCCTAGTATCTCTTTCGGTCTGTGCGACTTTGCTAAAGCTGCTTCATCAAGCACTCAAGATTGTTTCTCCCACGATATTTGCTCCTGGTTCAACAATGCCAGTGGCGGAGCTAGGTACGGTGAATCGCTCTTTGATAGCTGAGGCCTAAAATCTGAATCTTTGGGTTGGTACTGACCAGTTTCTGTTCGTAGTGACCCAAATTGTGGAGCGGCGTTTGATGCTGCGATTGATGACACCACCTTTGGCGCTGTGGCTGGATGTTCAGCGACAAACCCGACAGATGTCGCACCTATGGCACCTGACGTTCAGCCAGTGTGTACTTGAATATAATTCTGACATTTGGAGAGGATATATCCCCATTAGTAGGAGACCTTTAGCAGAATCTCCATTCCTACCGAGTTGGTTAGCATAGCCGGCGGGTCGTCAAGGTTCGACAAAATCGAAGGGCGCAGGATAGTTGACATTGCTCGGTCATAGCTGTCTCGAGACTGAAGCGATGTTAAAACGACTCTCTTGTGTTTCTTCTGCGCATAGTTCTAGTAAAGAGTGGTCTAATACCAAACTTTCTCTTCTCATGTTGTGGTGAAGCACAACAAGTGTCAACGTTATTTGCATTTCAAGAATGTATATCATTGCGCTAGAAGACCTGAGGCACGCAAGTCGAGTCTGTGAGTACATGAAGGTCAGAAGGAGTATGTGCATGTGTATATATTGGTTGAACTACTCTAGAAAGTAGGAACTAAAGGAGGTGAAAACTCTGACTCCCGCGCCCTATAGGGCTAAGCGAGATTGCCAACCACACAGGGGTAACAGTATCCAACAGAGTCGAATTAGACAACAAGCTCTATTGATGAAGGCATGAGAATACGACTCGGTCTGTCAGGCAAAAAATTGCCGTGTTGGTACCCAGGGCGCCATGGTAGTGAATAGCTCCTGACTTGGAAAGGAACAAGAGACATGTTGTAAAGGGCTTCAACTACCGGTATGCCCATCCGACTTACTGCACTCTCAACATGTTTTCGGGCTACTAGGTACGGAGTGATTTATGGTTCCGTCGAGTTTGCGCACTGTGCGATAGGCGCTGCATGTACGGACCGTTGCATGCATGCCCGATGGAAAAGCCGCCGCGCGGATAAGGTGGTGGTCACCGCATAAGTGGTGTAACCTTTATATCAATCGATTCTCGAGATTCGCCATCTCAGGCCCGTCCCGAGTTAATGGTTCCAGTCGCTCTCGACATCTTCACACGCTCTAATGGAACACAAGTGGAGAAAGATGTCTGACGCACCACGCATGTTCAGAGCTTCTACCTTATGAACTTGCCATCAAGTCCCGTCCATGATACTGAGGTTAAGCGGCTGCATTGGAGTCTCGACATTGGTTGTTGGTACCTACCCGCGGAATGTCTGGGGTTTGGCCTAGCCTCGTGGTATACCGTAGTCTATTGGAAGAGTGTTGACGGACGTTGTCGATCGAGGTTCTGCGGAGTTCTAAAGCATGAGAACAAGGGTTCTTCCTCAACCGTCAGACTTGAGTGCTGACACCGAATTCGAGCAATAGTACGGTGATAAGAACAAGAGGATGTGTGCATAGAGACTGAAGGTCTACTCCACGATGCAATTACTGACGACGGCGCAATAGCGGCGACGACAAGACAAGGTCATGGTTCATCATAGCCAATTTTCCCCCCCGCGGGATAGTTTGATTCAGGAAGGCCAGCATGCAGCCTATTTTCTCTCTTAGTACCTGCTGAAACCTTGGATGGTACATTGTGTCCCTCATAATGAAACGATACGTATATTCGTACCTCACTCTTGGATTGCTTTGAAACTTACCACGCCTCGTTGTTCGCTATTTGCGGAGATTATGACGTCATTGTAAGGAGTGGCTGACGGGGCTGATGTCCTATGTACCAAGGTCCAACGACCTTCGACACTGTACAGA
>JAABUL010005544.1_pt1 | contig 15581 bp, 7 predicted proteins | sample 5559151 | NCBI WGS metagenome assembly JAABUL01 (sample SAMN10711876, study PRJNA513368) | rock metagenome | isolation source: Antarctica rocks | place: Antarctica: Victoria Land, Pudding Butte sud | reverse complement strand
TTCGCAAATAACAACTTAAACCCATTCTTCAACGCGCGCATATCCGGATACGCATGCCGCTGCAGCTCAAACGCATTCGGAATCACCTTCACCGGCCAGGTGCTCAGTGGCGCGTGCTGTCCGGCTTTGAAGCACAGGTCGAAGTAGCCCGGGTGTTTGGCGTTGATGCAGAAGGCGTACATGCTGCGTTTGGGGTTGGCCTCCGTGTAGGTGGTTAACCATTGTTCTGTGGCACAGTGTTAGCAAAAGTACGAGTAGAAAAGCTGCGCCTGTGGTTTCTTACCAGTCTGCTGCCGCGAGCCACCCTGATATCGCTCATCCCCCATCATCTCCTCAACCTTCCTCGCCATAGCCACGACGTGCCTGTTAATCAATTCATCGAGATCAGTGTACGTCAATTTCCCACCCACCTTCAACACCCTCCCCACCGAAAACTCATTCTCCTTGTCCAGCTCCAGCACATCCAAATGCTGATACAACCCCTCGTGCACCTTCCACGTCACGGCTAGGTGATCGGGCCCCTTGCTACTAGGTCTGATCACACAATCACCTCTGCCCTGCGTCGCCAGGAACTCCTCCGCCTGCCGCGAGTTGAACGGTCGGAAGAGCGGATGCTTGATCACCCTCGCGGCGCGCGACGTGCCAGCGTCGATGAGCTTGCGCGCGTCTTTGCGGTCGCGGAGTTCGAGCTCTTCGTCCCATTCGTCTTGTCCGTGGTCCATCGGTCGACGGTACGGGTCCCGCATAGCGGCGTCGCGGAGCGAGAGTTGCGCGGAGAATTTCTTGCGGTCGAGGAAGGTGAGTTTTGCGCGGACGATTTGGTGGGGAGCCCAGAAGTTCTTGGGGTCGTTGCCGGAGTTGGCCACTTCTTCTGGGTACTCGCCTTCGGAGATGCCGCCGTCGACGCCGCAGTCGAGTTTGACGTCGATGTAGCTAGGGAAGACGCGCTTGACGGAGACGGGGATAATCATACCCTCGACCAGCGATTCGCGGGTCTCGCCGGTGAGCATTGTGAAGGTCTCATCTGTCGACAAGAAAGCGAAGTTCTGTCGTAGCTCTTCGTACGGGTTCTGCAGCTCCACGCGCACCAATTCGAGAGTGGCGCGCTTGAGCTGGTTCATCAGTCGCTCGATTTGCTCCGCGTACTCCTCCAGCACGAGATCGTTGACGTTCTCCCTCTTGTCCTCCTTGAAGAGCCTGCGGACGACAGCGTTGGTGCCGTTCTCGTCCGTCTCGGCCTTGATGTCCTCTTCGTCCATGTCTTGGGCATCAGCAGCCATCTTTCGCGCAAGCTCGTAGTCCTCAGGATGAATACGCGTGTTGTCGAGGTAGTCGTAAGTCGGGTCCGAGTCGTCGTAGGCAATGTAGATGAAGCTGGCGCAGTTCTCCCACACTTTTGGGCTGACTGCCTGTCTTTTCCCACTGTCTACGTCGCCGACCAGTTCTTCTCGGGTTGCAATGTCGCCGCCGTTCTGGTTGATGACCTTGAGCATATGGGCGGCCTTTCGAGGTCCAAGACCACAGATGTAGGGCAAGAGGTTGGCGGTGTAGGAGTCGTTAACTGCCTCGTTGATCTCCACACCGACCAAGTTCACCATATCGACCATTGCAGATTCGAGATACTTCATCAGCTTGTCGTCCGGCACAAGCGTTTGGTTTGGGTCGAAAGATATGCTCAGGATGTCCTTTCCCAATGCCGCGTACTCCTTGAGTGGATTCTGCATATATCTTGCCAGAGCAATGGCATATCGTGTCAACGGTGGCACACCTGGATGCTCTTTCGCCGCACGATCTGAAGTGTGATATGGCCGTGCGACTTCATCCGTGACCATGACCACGTCAAGCGGATCCTGCATCTCCTCGTCACGCTCCTCGTCCTGCCAGGGCGTGCCGAGAAGACGGTTCCTCTCGATGATATCCTGTAGGTCCTTGTAGAGCCGGCGCGCTTCGACTGACATGCCTGACACAGCGACGACATCTGGCTTGCGGCGCTCCACGAGCTCGACAAAGATGCCAACATCTGGTGGATCCGGAATGGGAACTGGACGGTCCATGTCTCCAAGCCTGAGATCGCCGAACTTGCCATTTTCCAGCGTGCGGCCGTTCTCGTCGATATAGGCCCAGCAGATCGCATCGTCGCGATTGCCTCTGCCGTTGGTGAGCGCAAGCACTCGCGGAGTCGTGCCCAACACCATGCCCTTCGGCTTGAACGGCGCCTGGTCCAGCTTCATGTTGTACGTCTCCCTGCACTGTCCTGCAATCTTGTTCTCGCACTCGTTCTTGAGATTATCTTTGACACCCTTCGCGATGATCTTGTGCAGCTTCGCGATTGCCACATCCAGTGCTTCACGACGGAAGACGTTCCATGCATCCGCCACCTCGGAGAAGTTGTCGGATTCAATGGCCTTCTGGAGGTCTTCTCGTACCCTCTTCTCGCCTTGCAAGCGCACGCGCACCTCTATCATGCCTTCGCGTTCGGCTTGCAGCATGCGCAGAAAAGTGTCGGGCCGGTCAATCAGGAAGTCTTCCACCTTCTGGTTGCGTAGGTACTTGAAGTCGTAGTAGGGGTGCTCCTCTGTGATGGATTTCAGGCCTTTCTCGGTGCGATGAACATCGAAGCGAATAGACAAATAGAACAGCTGGCGCATGTGTCTCCGCATACGCGGGTTCATCGTGATCTCCTCGACAAACATTGCACGCGCGGCATTGGTGACGTCTTGACCAGTCTTGTAGTCCGGATCGCGGACAAGTGTGTCTGCCATATCATCGGGCCGCATGTCCGGATCATCAGTGTATGTCCTGCCACCAGACTTGTCCGCGTTGACTGCAAGCTGATCTGCTGTAATGCCGAAAGCACGAACCAAGTGGTATGCTGGGCCCTGTCGAACCTGATCCCAACGGCTGCGCGCGCCCCTAGCACGCTTTTGCATACCGTTCCACTCAGCTTCGGCAATCGCGGCTTCCTTGAGGTTGCTAGAGTACTGGAAGTTCAGGTAGTCTTGGATATCCTGCAGATCATCCAGCTGTTCTGCTTTTGGGATCAAGTCGTCGAAGACTGTGTCGTTGAAGTCGGGTATGATCTCTTTCAACGTTTCCACGCTTTTTTGAATAACCAGCCTTCGCTCTTCGAAGGCTCGGAACTTGAGGTCGTGCTCGAGCAGATCCCACAAGTCGGCTTGATTCAGCAGCTTCTCGGCTCTGATCTCGTAGTCGGGTGCGTTGGGTCTGTCTGGGTCCGGGCTCCGGGGCACCTGCTCGGAGTGGATGAGGTAGTCTTTGCGGTTCTGGAATATGAATGGTGGCTCGAGGTCATCGATGTTCATGAACTGCAGCACTCTCTTCACCGCATCCTCGAACGGCCCTCGAAGGCTGCCAGCGAGACGCTTGCGTGGGACCAACAAGTTGGAGATCCACTTGGCTTCTTCCGTTGCACGCTCGGCCATCTGAGTCTCGGAGAGGTCAGAGAGGTCCTTGTACGGCTTGCGAGCGAGCTGGAACCGCTCGGGAATGTCGGTCATGCGAATCTGATTGTCATCGTCGGTGAGGAGCCTCTCGATGAGCTGAGATGGCTCGAAGACATCCTTCAACTCCAGCTGCTTGTCTGGGTTGATCTGGTCATCATTGTGCTCGGCCTCAACATCCAGCGCCCACATGAATTCCTCTCCATTGCCGAAAGCGTCGCGCATCAGCTCCATGTCCTCCTCGCTCAGTCCAGAGTCCTTCAAGTTTTGCAGATCCGAAAAGCCAGGCCTCCTGGGCGCCCTCACCCCCATGTCATCATCCACCTGCTCACCCTCTTCATCCGGAAACTCGTCCTGCTCGATAAAGTCGTCCAAATCATCACCACCAAAGCCGAATGCACCCCTCCCACGCGTCGCACCCACCCCCTCCGCTCCATCCTCCTCATCGGAGAAAATATCCTCAACACCCCTCGACACCTTCTCCGTCCTCTCATCCCTATGCCCACGCTTCAGCCTCTTGAACTTGCTCTGCGCCGCTTGCCGCCTGTCCATCTCCGGAAGCAACTCCCCAATCAAGTCCAAGTCCTCCTCATCCAGCACCTCATCCTCCTCCCTCTCCTCCCGTCTCCGCTTCTTGCGCTCCCGCTTCCTCTCGCGAGTCGCTTCGTCATCTTCGTCCTCGTCGACGATGAAGCCTTCGCGGACGCGGCGCTCTTCCTCCTCATCATCATCCTCCTCCTCTTCACTAGAGTCTTCGAGGTTGCCATTGGGGTTGCGGGGTTTGCGCGCGCCGCCGCCAAGTGGCTCACCAGTCTCTTCGTCCAATTCTTCTTCGTCTTCTTCGTCGTCTACGGCGGCGGAGCGGTCAAAGAGGGCGTCCATGGTCGTGAGCTAAAGTCGGGAAAGGAGGTCTGGGGATGTACTGTCAAGGGGTGGATAGGGAGATGTCGAGAGAGGTAGGGAGTGACGAGAAGGCGATGGCAGAATGTGGGGTAGGCACGCTATGGATGGCGGAGGTGAGAGAAGATGAATAGGTTGTCCATCAACACATTTTACTGTTTGGAGACGCGCTTGCACCGTGCCCTCGGAGATCGGCGTCGGTCACGTGGCTTGATGCCTTGGTGCCTGACTATCAATTTGAACAACTCCTCGCTTTTGCAGGACGGTTAAAGTGTCCTACGTATACCGCAAACTCGCCCTGGATGTTTGTGAGTGAATAGGAGACGCATGGCCAGATCATTCCGCTCTCATGAACTAGCAACCCATGTCGATGTGTCAAACGCTGATGGTCAAAATCGAGTTTCAACTCTGTCAATGGGCAGTCTCGAAACATCAACGTCACTCCACGTCTCTCCTGTTCACTTGATGTATACTCCTATACACCGCTCTCCTTCGCCCTCCCTCTTGTTCTCAGAAGGTAGTATTTTTCTTCGAACCAAAAATAGTTCACAATTATCGTACCCTCGACACTATCGACCGTTGGCTCTATCGATCCATCCACCCCACATCGGGCAGCGTCGGACCCGTCACAGCGACCTGCATTTGCACCATCTTCATTCAATACCGACACCCCTCAACTGCCACACTCTCGTTCCTCCAGAGAACGGCCAAATAGGTCGAAAGCATTCACCACTGGGAAGATCCCTCCTTGCGGCCCATCATCGTGACCAACCCATGTTCCGTGTTGGCTCGCAGGCAAACCATTGGCCGGGCTGGACTGCAGAGCCGCCGGGGGCGGGATTGGGCCAGCTGGGTGTGATTGACTGACGACAACTCAGCATACGATACCACCCCTCCCAACCTCACCCTCCGCCAGTCAGCAGCCCTCCACCCCACCACCGCCCAAGATGGGCGACCAATTCAAGGCGCGCACGATGAAGCGCAAGAACGTCAAAGGCCTCGCTCTCTCCGCCCCGCCACCGCCACCCGCGCCCTCAGAAGCCGAGAATGGCCAGGGTGGCAATGACAATTCGCGAGCTGACACCCTCGAGATCGGGGTTGAGTTCCGCTTCGACCTCCGCAGTGAAGACCTGGAGATGATCAAAGAGCTGGGCGCTGGAAATGGAGGCACAGTGAGTAAAGTACGGCACACAGGCTGGAATGTGGTCATGGCGAGGAAGATTATCCACGTGGAGGCGAAGAAAGAGGTGCGGAAGCGGATAGTCCGAGAGTTGCAGATCATGCACGAGTGTAATAGTCCCTACATTGTCAGCTTCTATGGCGCCTTTATGAATGAGAGTGGCGATGTTACCATGTGTATGGAGTATGCCGATTGCGGGTAGGCAAGCTTCGAGAACTGCTCATACGTGGAAGAAGGCTGATGTGGGTGTGACAGCTCCCTCGACTCCATCTCCAAGAACTTCGGCCCTGTCCGCGTCGACGTCCTAGGCAAGATCGCAGAAGCAGTCCTCGGCGGCCTCAAATACCTCTACCTCGCCCACCGCATCATGCACCGCGACATCAAGCCCTCCAACATCCTCGTCAACAGCCGCGGCCAGATCAAGCTCTGTGACTTCGGCGTCAGCTCGGAATTGGTCAACAGCGTTGCCGACACTTTCGTGGGGACCGGGACTTACATGGCACCAGAGCGGATTCAAGGGAGTCCATACACAGTGAAAAGTGACGTCTGGAGTGTTGGGCTTACTCTAATGGAGCTCGCGATTGGCAAGTTTCCATTCAGCATTGATAACGAGGATGATGAGGATGGGGAGGGGGACAGTGCCGGACCACAAGGCATTCTGGATCTGCTTCAGCAGATTGTGCTGGAGCCGGCGCCGGTGCTGCCCAAGTCGGACGCTTTTCCGCAGATCCTGGAGGATGTGATTGCGAAGTGTCTGATGAAGAAGCCGGATGAGCGACCTACACCGCAGGAGCTCTACGATACCGACCCTTTCCTGCAGGCGGCGAAGCGGACACCGGTTGACCTGGAGCAGTGGGCTGTTGGCATGATGGAGCGACACAACCGAAAATCCCATCTTGCACCACCTCTATCTCCCGCAACTAAAGCGCTGCTGCGAGGGGAGGATACATCACAGTCTCGATCAGCGCAGAGCGCAAGGCTGGCCGATCGAACACCCACGACTGGCGAGATCCCTATATCCGCTTCCACGACCGCATCTACATCTGGCTACGCTCCCACAACCGCAAGCACACCCGGCTATGCCTTCGCAACCGCAACCACACCAGGCTACGCCTCCACACCGGCAGCAACACCCGGTTACGCTTATCCGTCATCAATCTCCAACGGCTCCATGCCCACCTCCGCCGCCTCAACCGTCTCCTCATCCGGCTCAACACCTCGACCGTTCCCGCAACGAACCAGTAGCGCACAGACCTCCGTCCCGAGTTACTCACAACAATCGCAACCATCGAGCTACGCACAACAAGCCCAGCAGTCGAACTACTCCCAATCCCAGCAAATGCCTTCTTACTCACAAGGCCAGATGAACCTCCCCATCCGACCTGTGCAGCAGACATCGTCGCAGGCGTCGGCGCAAGCTCCCTCGCCGTACTTTAATGCGTCTCAAGGTTATGGTAGTGCAGCGCAAGGCTACGGTGGTGTGGCGCAAGCGCCACCACAACGTGCTGCTTCACCGTATGGGCTACCGGCGAACCCGAGTCCGAATTTGAGCAGGGATCCGGCGCTGGCGGGGGCGAGGAGTCCGAGGCCAGGGACGGCGGGGAGTGGGCGGGGGGAGGATCCGTATCGGAGGGTTGGGGCGCCGCCGGCTAGGACGGGGTATGTGTCATGAGGCGAAGATGATCCAAATGGTGGAGTGCCTATGAGTGAAACCGGTTGGCTGTGTGCAAGAGACATGAGCCTACCCTGGCTTGTTGAATGGCCAGAGCGACGAGGACGATCCGCTCCCGGGCCACGAGCATGAAACTCGACAGTCCCTGTGTTGACTGAGTACGACACGACACGTTGTTAGCGTCGCCGAAGTCGACCTCCACGACAGCAAGGGTCAAACATTCGAGGTTGCATGAAGGACTTCAAATTGTGTAAATAGCGTGCAGGGCAAGGCAGGGCAGCATTGTCGGTTTAGCGCAACGGAGCTTGGTGCGTATGACTATTATTACTACCGTTCACACATCGACACCTTCTACCTTAACTTCTGCTTCTGGCGCTACGGTCTGTTCCCAGGTCGTGCACAGAGGGTCATCAGCAACGAAAGACGAAGACGGCCAGACAGTGGAGAGGGCTACCAAATGCTGTATCCCAACATACCGTGGCAGACTTACATCACCAATCTCACATCCGATGAAGCGAAGAAGGTCAAAATGGGCACCTGACGACATCGCGGACCTCAAGGGCCACGGTACCATGGTCGCAAGTGTAGTGGGTGGCCTTCTGTCGGGTGTCGCCTCGAAAGCTAACCTAGTGCTTGTGAAGTACAAGCAGGCAAGCCTCAACCCTCTGAATCCAGTGCTGAACGTATGGTTTGATCGAGCGGCCACCGAGGCAGGAGTTCGCGATGCATGGACCTGGATCGTCAACGATGTCATACAACAGCGAAGCAACGGTAACACCGGAAAGTTCATTGTCAACATGTCCGCAGGTAGTCAACACCTGTATTCACTTGCATTTACAGCAGAACAGTACTAATGGACTAATGAGGTTCCAGGCATCAACACCAAGCTTGTTGACAACGAGTCAGACACTATGAATGATATTCTGCGCGAACGTCTTGAGTCAAGTTGGCAGAACGATATCATTACCGTGGTCGCTGCGGGAAACGAGGGCCGCCCTCTCGATCGAGTCACACCCCAAAAGCTCGGCACTGCGGAGAACGCCCTGATAACTGTTGGGGGGGTCAACAACAAAGGCGTGCTGGATAGCATCACGAACTTCAATGCTGGGCGAGGCGGCTCCCTCACTGTCTACGCGCTATCCGATGGAGTCCGTGGAGCAAAATGGGATTCCACTACCGAACTTCGGATCGACGGCGGTACATCTCTTGCTTGTCCAGCAGTAGCTGGACTCGCTGCCTACTTTGCCTCGTTACCGTCGCTTGCTGGCGAATGGACTCCTGGCTCGGTGTCCGGTGCAATGAAGGCCTACATCACCCGATATGCCTACAGAAGGACCCCGAACCCGATTCCGGACGATTTGCCATCGAGTTACACTTCGGTCCCACCAGCGGATTCAATCATTGTTGCGTACAACAGAGCTCCCGAAGGTTTGTGCTCGGCAAAAGCAGCAGCCAAACGCAACGTTGTAAAAGACAAACGACCAGACATCGGAGTCAGACAAGAATCAGGAGATTTCGACGTTGTGATTTCTGGCGCCGTCGTTGCGACTATTCTGTGCCAGTCTTACTGCGCTGTGAGCTCAACACTACTGACGTCGCCCAGCACCATTCCCAAACCGGCATCAACCTCTGACTTCGTCACCCTGACAGGTCTTCCGACACTCTCTTCTGCTTCGTACTGTACCGAGGTGCTCAGCAACGGTCGAGAGCTCTTGCACACCAAAACCGGGTCTGTCTGCACATACAACACCGCCGAACCAACCAGTTCCACCGAAGCGCCGCCTGCACCAACACGATATGTCAACGAGGGCATCCTTACATGTGGCACCCGCACCGATCAAGGCAGTGCTGAACACTGGTTCACACGTGGTGACGCATGGCATGCCAGGAACACGTTTTGCGCAAACATGACGCAAAACGACCCTCCGATTGTACTGGAACCTGGAAGCCACGTCAACATGCTTGGGACATATGTTGCTCTCGACAACGTCGATTATCCGATCAGTTTGTCCGCCAAATGGGGTGCGCTGGACGATTCCGAGTGTCCGACGTTGAATCTCGGTACTAACGACGATGCCGGGAGTCTCTGCTCTGAACGGATTGCTACTATCATCAGCAACTGTAAGTTAGTATACTCCGTGCTTCCTTCGTCGACACTAATTTGTTGGTGATAGAGGTGACACTGAGTCTCATGGGAAGAACTTCTGGAAGCAGGGCGGCAAGTTCTTCAGAGATTGTATCACATGGGAGATCACACAGTACGGCTGATAGATGTTGGAGTTGAGCCGCGCTAGGGCGCTTCATTTCGAAGTTGTGCATTGGCAGTCAGTTGGACTGTGGACGAATTTACCCTTACCTTACCTCGCTTGCGTTCTGGCTTTAGCTTCAGGTTTCTGCGGTTCGGCCCGCCGGACCTCAATCGGTCCGAGGGAGCCTTCGTCCACATCAGTTCTCGAACTACTCGCTTTCGCAGTCCTCCCCTTGTCCCGTACCTAGGCTGATTATCACCAACTACCACCTTCTAACCACTCGGCCAGTGTTGTCGCGTTGAAAGGAACGTGGGTGCGATGTGCCGACATTCCCCTCGGCCCCAAATATCTCTCGGTCCTCGTACGTAACTTCTGCTGTTTCGATTCCTTCGCTAGACAGCGGCGACAGGTAGGCTGCAACGATTTCGACGCGCCCCTCCTTGACAGTGGTGGGCCCCGATCTTCGCGTTGCTCGAGTGCAGAACCCAGGCGTACCACCACTCTCCGATCGACGAAATCTCAAAAGACCGTGGCCCATTATTTGGTCACGGGTTCGGGCGAAGCCGTGTAGTTATACGTACGCAATAGACCACTTCGATCCTTTGGAGTTTGGCCACAGTGCTGGACGCCTAATGATGGACGGTGTGACATGTCCTGCATGCATCCCTAATGCAGCTACTTTCAACATACAACAGCAGACCTCGCAGACCCATGCCAAAAGCAGATGAATATGTCCAACTAAGTCGAAATAGTTGGGACAAGACCACGGACCAGCAACGCACTCAGTTCAGGCATACATATATGGCACTTCCACCACCAAATCTCGCAGTTCCGTACAGTTGCAACAACCGTCGACCGATATTACTACACCCTGCAAAAAGCTTTACTCGACCGTCCCATCACAATGAATGTCCATTCAGGATCGCACGTCCTCGCCCTGGCTGCATTCGTCGTGTACCTTCCGTCTGTCGCAGCAAGTGCGTACAATCTCAACTTCATGCACATGATCGTCTAGAACCTAGGCAGCTACTTTGCGACCAAGTCCCACTAAGTCTTCATTAAATCCCGCAAGTGTCTTCGCGAATCCTATCAAACTCGAATCCAAGCTAACGCTCGTCTCTTGTAGCCGACGGCGATCACCCTAAGGCAGCCCTCGTCGCTAGCTACTATCCTATCTATTAATTAGTTTACTAAGCTCGTAATAGAGCGTGTCGTTAGTAGTAGCGTTATCTATAGTTAGATAACTAAGCCTATCTTTAATACCGTACTAATTAAGTACCTTAATAATAACCTAAGTAACTTCTACGCTACTATAATCGTTATAGAGCTTAAAGAGCGCTAATAGAGCCTTATAGAGCCTTCTATTGTTATTAACGAAGTAAGAGGTAATAGACTATAGCTCCTTATAGTTTAGTAACGTCTAAGTATTACTTATAAGGTAATTAAGGCTACGAGCTAACTATAATAGCTATTTAAGCTTAAACCGGCGTATATTAAAGGTCTAAGTAACTCGAAGCGTTATACTTTAGTAGCTCCGCTATACTCCGTCCTTAGCTTAGTAGTTAATACTATAGATAAGCGTATAAAGCTCTAGCTACTCTATAGTAGAAAGAGGGAGGTCGTAATAGATAATAAGATAGAGGATAGCCTATTAGATAGTAGTTAGATTAGCTATAAGACGGAGGTATTCCTTAACCTTATAGACCTACCTCTTATTTACGTCTTCTACCTACTTACTTATATAAGAGCGTAAGTCTTACTATATTACTACCTTTACTATTATAATAGTAAGCTCGGTAGTAATACGATAGATTAACTAGAGGTATACCCTTATATTTACGATAGATAGTACCTTATATCTCTCGTAGCCGGTAAAGCTATAGTACTAGATCTTTTAGAGCTCCTTACTAGACTACTTACGTAGTAGCTTAACCCTAAGTAGTAGTATACGTACGTAATTCTATACATTATCTTGCTTACGCCGCTTAAGAGGTTAGAAGGTAGAGGGTATAGTAGCGGCGTCGTCTACACTATCTAAGTCTAAGGAGATACGCGATATAGAGTCGTTAAGGGTTAAAGTTAGTAGTCCGTTAATATAGGGGATAGTAGGGCCTATAGTATAACGTTATTAACGCGTTAATTAAGGTAGTATACTTAAAGAAGTAGGTAGAAGAAAGATTATAGCTAGCTAGCCCGCTTCTAAGGTTTAGCTAGCTAATAGAATAGCTTTAAATCTACGATACCTTCTTAAATTATATAGAAACGATAAGTATTATAGGTAGATACCCGAACTATAGGTAATTAGATAAGAGTATTTAACGCCTATCTATATCTTACTATCCTTCGAGCAAGGTACTATAGAAGTTATATAACGGTACTTAACTACTTAATAGCGAGATAATAAGTACTACTCGACGCTCTCGTAGTAAGATAGTCGAGATAGAGATACTTACTTAGGTATATAGAGACTAAGAATATCTTCGATATACTTATATTTAACTTATATTATAATCTTACTAAAAGGTCTATAACTATTTCTAGTATATTCGAGTTATCTTACCTAAATACCTACTACTACCTACTCTTTAAAGAAGTACTTACGTAATACTACCTCGTAGGATCGTAATAAGAAGGTACTTAAATACCTTAAATTATAAAGGGTAATAGAATAGTATAATAGTAGGCTAGTAGTACTAAATTAGCTCTCTAAATATCTAGCTATATATTCTATCTATATAGGAGGTATCTATATTCTATCTAAGCCTTAATATTATAGATACTAAAAAGAATAATAAATATCTAAATATATCTAGCTAGTACTATAGAATACTAAGTAAACTCCTAACTAATAATAGCTATTATAGGATTATCTTTTAGCGCCTAAGTATATATTCTACGGAAATCTTTTAAGCTAAATATAAGATCTTTATATAATATCCGCCGATACTCGTACGCTAGAAGGATTAGGATTTAGTTTAGGTATAACTCTATATCCTTATACGTTAGTACCTACTTATCCTTATCCTATTCCGCCTAGTAGCCGCTTATATTATCCCTTAAGATCTAAAAGAGTAGTAAACGCTATCGTAATATCTCGTCTATTAGGGTTTTAATAGTTTACTATAGATATCGCTTATACTAGTCTTTAATAAGCGAGAGCGTATCTCTATACTCTTAAAGCGCTTTTTAGATATTACCTTAGAACTTATTAGAATAGAGCGGAGCCTTAGCTTAGAGGTTCTAAGCTAATTAGAGCGGGGATAGAGATTAGTTTAATACGCTCTAATTATAGCTTAGAGCTCTATTAGAACCTCTAATAGAGCTTAGAGAAATCCGTAGAGACGCCTAATCGTACTAAATATTAATAGGATCTTCGCGTAAAATTTTCGCTTATAGGCGATAATATTACGACCGTCTATACCCCTCGAACGTTAACGACAATAAAGATACCTATTATACTATATGCCGCTAGTAGTACTCGTACGCTAATATATCTAAAGAAACTAGGAGACGATTACTAGGGCGATTATAGTAATAGATCTATATACGGTCTATCTAACGGCGAATAAGATAAGGATAAATAAGACGAGGACGAATAAGACGAGGACGAATAAGACGAGGACGAATAAGCTAACGACGAAGAAGACGCTAACGACGAAGACGCTAATAATAAAGATAGCGACTAATAGAGTAAAATTCCGACTAAGAGGAGACGGTAGTCTAAGAGTACGAGGGTTAGATTTAAGAGTATCTTAGATATCGAATAAGACGTAACTACGAAAACGAGTTGTTATAAGGTAGTAAGTATAGAGATAATACGATTAATATCCTATAAACGAGTAGCTATAACTAAACTTATACGACTATTAGGAGTCCTTTTCTATAACCTAGGAGTAAATAACGGCTACGTAGTACCCTAACCCGCTTATTCTCTCGCCTTTATTAGAATACTACTAGGTCGCCGCTAAATCTACTCGCTAGGAGCCCTCTCGTAGGTAGGAGTAGCCCTCCTTAAGGGATACCTAACCTACTCTCTTTACCGCCTCTATAACTAACCCTAGGAATAGGTCGTTCTAGCGATAACTATCTCCGAAGTAGTATATTAAGGTTAGGACGAGGTACAATACTACCTTTTAACCTCGACTCTTAGGATACTACTTTTAGTAGCTATCCCGCCCTAGAGATAGATAACGTCGTTAAGGTAGTAGGCCTATACCTATACTAGGAATCCTATAAGACTTAGTTTATAATATAGTATAAGGGTAGTAAGTAGTATAAATAGTCTATTCGGAGTAGTAAATAGGTAAAGAAGTTTATATAGGGTAGTAAGAAGTAGATACTAGCCTAGAGAATATTCGAGGAGGGCGCTAACCTATCCGGTAAGCCTAGGCTTATCTATAAGGTCTATAAAAGTATTATAGGGTATCTAGGCCTTAGTAGTAGGTTAGGTAATCTTAGTAAGTACCTTAGGTTAATAGAGTATAAGAAAGCGGCGAAGAAGTAGGCGTTAACGCGAGAGGTAGAGAAAGTATTATAGGTACGTTTATTTTAAAATATACTAGCGAACGATTATATTAGACGATTATATATAGCCGTTAATATTACGGTACCTAATATTAGAGAGGCGAACTAAATAATTATATAGACGATTATACCTAACGATTATAAGTACTAATAAAACTAGGAGCGTTAAGGTAGATATACGGGCGAGAAAAACGAGAAGCTATTAGCGAATAACTTTTAGGAATACTAGACTAATATAATTATCGCCTATTCGCTACTACTTACGTTCTTCGAGAACTACGAAGTACGACGAAGCTACCGCTATTTTACGAACGACCTAGTATTCCGCTCCGTAACCTTATAACGTAAAAGTATAATAGTACGTATAATAGAGGTAAAGGATAAGATTCGATAGCTTCTTAAGAGGGCTAACTAGGTTACTATTATAATAGACGGGTAGAGCGCTAGAGGTATTAAATACTCTTTTCTAGTAACGAAGACGTACTAGATTAATCGGGATTAGGTTTACTATAAAGAGCTTATCGACTTCCCTATACTCGCTAGGAGGTATACTAGTAAGGTATATACTAAGTATATATAAGCTAACCTTTAGGATATAGGAATATAGAAAAAGCTATTAGTAGTTACGACTAATAATATAGGTAATAACGGGATAATAACGAGATCTATCCGTAAAGCCCTTCTTAAATTAGATACGGATACGGTAGTCGACGTTAAGATACTAATCGACCCTATACTAGAAATCTCTATAACTAGGCCTAATAGTAACGAGGAGAGAGTTAACGACGGTTTTAATTATAATACTATTAGCTATTTCCCTTATATATTATACGTCTTCTAATTATCGGTTAAAGATATATTTAGTATACTAAGGATCGAAGCGTAGAACAAAGACCCTACGAAGGTCTTCTATATAACGCGGGCTAAGGCGTTACTTACGAAGGCGAGGGTAGTAGAGGGTAGTTTAGGTATACTATTACTACTAGCTAAGGTAAGCTAAGGCTTTTATATATAGTTATAAAGCTATTATCGACGATTATATAACGATTATATCGACGATTATATTAACGATTATATCGACGATTATATAACCTTAGTTCTCTATATCTACTAACTTTATACCTATCTAGATCCGGAAACTAACTATTAACGTTAACGCGAGCGACTCCTAGTCTACTATATTCTAGAAGTTATTTAATTAGTATATCGCTAAGGGGGTTATTAGTAGGGATAAGAAGAAAGTACTCGATAAGTAACTTCGTCTTATATAAGACGTTAAGACTAGGTAGGACTCGACCGTAAGGATACTTATCCGCTATTTTAAGGTACGACTAGTTATTAAGCGATATATCTAGGTAGAAGGCCTAACTTATCTATTGCTTATAGAGGTAGAGTAGGCTTAGCTAGACTACCTTATTAATCTCTTACGACTATTCGCTCTTTATACGTCCCTAATCGGATAGAGTCGAGGACTAACCCTATATTACGTTCTCGGCTTCTATAGTTAACTATTCGATATAATTAAGTAATTAAAGGATAAGTTAAAGAGGAAGAGGAAAGTATAGAAGAAGAAAATACTCTAGGCCTTAGAGGTA
>JAABUL010005543.1_pt1 | contig 15598 bp, 14 predicted proteins | sample 5559151 | NCBI WGS metagenome assembly JAABUL01 (sample SAMN10711876, study PRJNA513368) | rock metagenome | isolation source: Antarctica rocks | place: Antarctica: Victoria Land, Pudding Butte sud | reverse complement strand
CTCCTTCCGGGCCGCCCGCCACGCCGGCCAAGACGCTCGCCCCTCCGGGGCTCCCGTCCTGACCGGCCGGGCAGCCAGCCGCTGGTCGATCACCACGACCACACACACTTCATCGGACAGACCCGGCGCCGCGTGTTCGGGGTGATCTCGGCAATCTGGGCGACATAGCCGAACTCGGTCATCTTGCCGAGCTTGCCCTTGCGGATCGGCCGCGCGTCGGGGTCGCTGATGGAGACGAGCCGGTCGGTGATCTTCACCCCGCGGGCGCGTCGACTGATCTGCTCGGCGATCTTCTCGCAGTGCTCGGCGATCCTTTCGAGCTTGGCGGCCGCGCGCAGCTTCGCCTGGGCGCCGCGGCCACGCGCCGAGCGCTTGGCGCGGGCGGCGAGCTTGCGCGCCTCGCGCGCCGACTTGGCGATCTGCCCGCCCGCCTTGGAGTTGAGCTCGATCACCTTCGCCTTGGCTTCCCCTGTCCGCCTGGCCAGCGTCCGGGAGATCTGCCGGACCGTCTTGCCGACCGACCGCGACCTGTCGCACACCGTGCCCGCGGCGCCCTTGAGCATCCCGACCAGCTTCTTGCCCTCCCGCGCGAGCGTCCGCGTGCCCTGCAGCGCGAGCGTTGCGTCAGTCGGATACTTGATGTCGGCCTCGATGACCGTCGAACCGACCCGGACCGCCCGCCCGACGAATCGCGTCTCGCGCTGCGCCTTGGCGATCACCAGCCTGGTGATCTCGTTGACGACATCGGGGCCCAGACGCCGCGTCAGCTTGCGCACCGTCGACTCGTCGGGCACCCGCTCGCTGATCGCGATCAGGCAGAACCGCCGCAGATGCAACGAATCCGACACCTCCCGCATCAGCGTCTCGTACCCCCAGCCACTGCGCTGCTTGACGACCATCAACCGCACATAGGTCTGCATCGCGATCGTCGGCCGGCCATGCCCCACCGCCGACCGGCCACGCGTCTCGGCGTCGGCCTGCCAGTGCGCCGCGATCGGCTCCAACAGTCCCGAATCGCCGAGCAGCGCGTCGAGCTGGCGCAGATCCTCGGGCAGCTCGCGCACCTCGATCGGTAGCACCTCGTCCCACAACGACTGCACCTGCCCCGCTTGAAGCCGCAGCACCACAACCCCCGAAGATCGCCGACAAACACGCCGATTTGCAGGTAGATCATCCCATCCTGACCGGACAGAAACCGCCACCAACCCAGCGACTATTTCCGGGGGAAGTAGCTAGGTCCGCGGCGTCCGCGGTACCAGCCAGTCCACCCAGTGGCCGCACGCCGCGCGGACCGGGACGAGCCGGGGGCGATCGTTTACACGGGTGAAGGCTGCCTCGTTCAGCGTCAGCCCGCCCGGCGAGTACTTCACGTTGGCCGGGCGTGGCGTGCCCAGGAGGCTGCCGAAGGAGGTCCGCGGCCGGGCGGTGACCCGCACGACGGTCGTGCCTCCGTCCGAGCGGACGGCACCGGCGAGCCAGTAGGTCCCGATACGCCCGAGGTAGGGCGGGAGCTGGGTGCGGAGCCCGGGGCCCTCGACGTCGAGCCCGGTCTCGTTGACGTACTGGACCGAGAAGTTCCAGCGGCCGGGGGGGAGCTTGAGCCGCAGCGTCGCGCTGGCGCCCGGAACCAGCGGCTGGCCCTGCCAGGACCTCTGGCCGACCACGATCGGGGCCGGGCGGACGGCGGCGAGGCGGTCGGCCAGGAGCGCCTGCCAACCCTGCGGGCTGCGGCAGTCCAGCAGGGCGCCGGGCCGGCCCACCGGGTCGAGGAGGTCGCGCGACACCGTGGGCCCGATCCGCTGGTAGAGGACGAAGGACGGGGTGGTCCTGACCGCGTGGAAGTTCGAGGGGATCGAGCTCGCGTACGCCGTCCGTGGCGCGATGAGCCAGTTCATCGCGTCGAGGTCCTCGCGCGCGAAGTTGTCGACGTCGACCGGCGTGCCCGGCCGGGGAAGCTTGTCGGTCCGCAGGTGGACCACGAACGGGTTGTAGAGCTCCGCGCTCGAGTACGGCCGGGTCTTGCGCAGCATCCACTCCGTGAAGTGGTCGCGCCCGAGGAACAGCGTGTTCTCCCCCCGGGTGTCCTTCGCGAGGGCCTGGAGCTCGCTCGACTGCGGCCCGAGCCCCACGGACGCGTCGCGGAGCACGGAGAAGGAGGAGATCGCCCCGGCGACGAGGAGCACCGCCCCGACGATGCGCACGACGGTGAGCGGTCCTCGCCCGCGGCCGAGCCGGGCGTCGCGCCGCCAGGCGGCCAGGAGCGGCGCGCCGATGCAGACGACCACGAGCGGCGCGAGTACCGGCAGCCCCTTCGCCGCGTTGTAGAGGTTGCGCGTCAGCGAGATCTGGACCCACACGAGGACCGCCATGGCGAGCGCGATGGGCAGCCCGAGCTCGCGCCGGCGCCACCACCAACCCAGCCCGGCCACGAGCGCGAGCGCCGCCAGCCCGGTGAGGACATGCGAGGGCCAGCCCGGCGACGGCGAGCCGCGGAAATCGCCGACGAACGAGACGCCGAGGGCCTTCGCGGGAGACAGCGGACCGGGGAGGTTGCCCATCCCCATCGGCGGCTCGTGGGCGAAGAAGGAGTTCGCGAAGACCGCCATGCGGGTGACGTCGGGCGCGGCGAGGAGCCAGAGCCCGAGCAGTCCGCCGAGCAGGCCGGGCACGGCGTGGCCGACCAGCGTCTCACGCCGGTGCCCGCGCTGGCGCAGCACGTGCACGGCGAAAAAGGCGACCACCGTGGCCAGGGGCCAGACCATCCCGCCGTAGGAGTAGACGTAGACCGCGGATCCGGCGAGCAGTCCCAGCGGGATGCCCCGGCGGAAGGCGGACGCCGGCCCTTCGCGTGCCCAGTCGCCCACCGCCACCGCCGTACCGAGGAGCAGCAGCGCCTCGATCGTCTCCTTGAAGGAGGCCTGGGCGTAGTAGGAGATGAAGAGGTACGAGGTCCCGGCGAGGGCGGCGACCGCCCAGCGGCCCATGCGCGGGCCGCGCCGGAGCGCTCCCAGGGCCACGAGCGCGACGAGGGCGGGAACGGCGAGCTGCACGGCGGCGAAGGAGCGCTCGTCGCCGATGCCCTGCAACCCGAGCGTCGCCGCGAGCCCGTGGGGCCCCACCGGGTAATCGGCGGTCTCCAGGGGTCCGCCGACCGCGGCCACGGGCAGCCAGCCCGCATGACTGCGCAGCCAGGCGGCCTGGCTGAGGTGCTGGGCCATGTCGTTGGAGACGTTCACCCCGAGGATCCCCACCCGCCCGTAGACGAGGTAGGGGACGAGCGCGGCCAGCAGCACGAACCCACCGACGGGCAGGGCGTCGGGGAGCGCCTCGCGCAGGTCGCGCCGGATCCGGGGCACCAGCAGCGCTCCGATCACGAGCACGGCGATCATCACCGCGAGCGTGCGCGCACGCTGGGGCAGCCAGACGATCTGCCCCCCGATGGCCAGCAGCAGGCCGTAGCCCACGGCCGGTGACCACCACCGCCACCCGCGGTAGCCGCACATGACAAGCACCGCCTGGCCCAGCACGGCGGAGGCCACGACGACGCCGGCCCCGAGAATGAGGGTCAGGAGCACGGCCGCGGGAGGATAGGCAGACGTTCGTCCAGGTCGGCGACCGTGACCTTCAGACGTTCCACGGCTCATCCGATGAACAGCCCTATGCGCCTCCCTCGCCTCCTTGCCCTCGCCCTGACCTGCCTCCTGGCGACCCTGGCCCTCGCCGGGCCCGCCCGAGCGGACCTCCTCAACCCCCTGCGCGCCATCCCCTGGGGCATCTTCCACTCGCCGACGCTCGACCCGAGCAACGACGCGCCGAGCGCCTACTTCAACCAGGCGCAAAGCGCGGTGGACCGGGCCACGCTGAACAAAGTCCCGGCGACGCCGCGCTTCCGCTGGTTCGGGTCGTGGATCGCGCTGCACGACCAGGGCCGGGGTGCGCGCTTGCGCTGGGGGGCCTACCGCACGGTACGCTCCTACATCGCCTCGGTGCAGCACGGGAACCCGAACGCCCTGGTCGGGCTGGCGATCTTCCGGCTCGACCCGTTCGAGCGCGAGGCGTCGCGGCGCCTGCCCACCGCCGCCGAGCAGGCGTCCTACCGGGCGTGGATCCTCGAGTTCACCCGCGGGATCCGGGACTCGGGCGCCCGCGTGGTCGTGCTCCTGCAGCCCGACATGCCGCTGGCGCGCAAGCTGCCCCACCACTCGGGGATCGACCTCGACCTCATCCGGTGGACCGCCGGGATCCTCGCCTCCATCCCGCGCGTGACGACCTACATCGACGCGGGCGCGTCGGACTGGGCCCGGCCCGGCGAGATGTCCGCGATGCTCCGGCGGGCGGGCGTGCAGAAGGTCCGGGGCTTCGGGCTGAACCTCACGCACTACTCCTCGACCGCCGACAACGTGGCCTACGGCAAGCGCATCGTCGCCGACCTCGCACGCCACCGTGTGCGCGGCAAGCACTTCGTCGTGAGCACCGGGATGAACGGCCGGCCGTTCACGTTCCAGACGGCCAGGCGGGCCTTCAGGGAGGGCACGCTCTGCGCCACCCGGGCGTCTCGTCAGTGCGTCACCCTCGGCCACCCGCCCACGACGCACACCGGCAGCCGGCTCGCCGACGCCTTTTTGTGGATGAGCCGGCCGTGGTACAACAACGCGACGATCCGGAGCTATCCCGAGATGCTCCGGATCATCGGCACCTCGCCGTTCTTCTGAGCCTGGCGCTACCCTGAGGCGCCGCCGGATGGGGACGCGACTCCCCTCCGTGCGCGCGTCCGCGCGCCGTCGGCCGACCGACACCGTCCGAAGGGAACGAAGCCCGAATGAAGATCCTGCTCCTCGGGGGCGACGGCTACTGCGGGTGGCCCACCGCCCTCTACCTGTCCGACAAGGGCCACGACGTCACGGTCGTCGACAACCTCATCCGCCGCAAGTGGGACGAGGAGCTCGGCACCCCGACCCTCACGCCGATCCGCTCCATCGCGGAGCGCATCGACGCCTGGGAGGAGGTCTCGGGCACGCGCCTCGCCCTCGAGATCGGCGACCTGCAGGACTGGGAGTTCGTCTCGCGGATCTTCACCGAGCACCAGCCCGACGCGATCGTCCACTACGCCGAGCAGCGGTCGGCGCCGTACTCGATGATCGACCGCGAGCACGCGGTCTTCACCCACCAGAACAACGTCATCGGCAACCTCAACGTGCTCTTCGCCATGAAGGAGCACACGCCCGACGCGCACCTCGTGAAGCTCGGGACGATGGGCGAGTACGGCACGCCCAATATCGACATCGAAGAGGGCTACATCGACATCGAGCACAACGGTCGCAAGGACCGTCTGCCCTACCCGAAGTCACCGCCGAGCTTCTACCACCTCACGAAGGTCCACGACTCCCACAACATCCACTTCGCCTGCAAGATCTGGAAGATCCGCGCCACGGACCTGAACCAGGGGATCGTGTACGGGACGATCACCGACCAGACCGAGCGCGACGAGCGGCTCGTCAACCGCTTCGACTACGAGGACGTGTTCGGCACGGTGCTGAACCGCTTCTGCGTCCAGGCGGCGGTCGGGCACCCGCTCACGGTGTACGGCAAGGGCGGCCAGACCCGTGGCTTCCTCGACATCCGCGACACGGTCCGCTGCATCGAGCTGGCCTGCGAGAACCCGGCCGATCCCGGCGAGTTCCGCGTGTTCAACCAGTTCACCGAGCAGTTCTCGATCGCGGAGCTCGCCGACCTCGTCTCCGAGGCCTGCGGCAAGATCGGCATGGAGGTGAAGATCGATCGCGTGGACAACCCGCGCGTCGAGCTCGAGGAGCACTACTTCAACGCCAAGCACACGGCGCTGCTCGACCTCGGGCTCGAGCCGCACTTCCTCTCGGAGTCGCTGCTCGACTCGCTCGTGAACATCGCCGTCGAGTACAAGGACCGGGTCGACCAGGACCTGATCCTCCCGCGCGTCAACTGGCGCCGGAGCTCGAACTCGCTGCAGCCGGCCGGCGCGGCGGCGTAGCGAGAGCTACGCGATGGCGTCGCTGCTCGTCACCGGCGGCGCCGGGTTCATCGGGGCGAACCTGCTCCGGCAGCTCGGCGGCGCCGGTCATCGCATCCGCGTGCTCGACAACCTGGCCCGGGGACGGCGCGAGCTGCTCCCGGAGTCCGGGGTCGAGCTCGTGGTCGCGGACATCCGCGACCCCGAGGCGGTGACGGGGGCGCTCGAGGAAATCGACGTCGTCATCCACCTCGCGGCGTTCGGCTCGGTCGCCGAGTCGGTGAGCGACCCGACCGAGAACTTCGACATCAACGCCCGGGGGACGTTCGAGATGTTGCGCCACGCGGCGGCCGCGAAGGTCGGCAAGTTCGTCTTCGCCTCGACGGGCGGGGCGATCATGGGCGACGCCACGCCGCCGATCGACGAGCGCAGCCTACCCTGGCCCATCTCCCCCTACGGCGCCAGCAAGCTCTGCGGCGAGGCCTACTGCCACGCGTTCGCGGGCTCGGGGGGACTGCCGGTCGTCGCGCTGCGGTTCGCCAACGTCTACGGGCCGTACTCCGCGCACAAGAAGGGGGTGGTCACGAAGTTCATCCAGAACGCCCTGCGCGACCAGCCGCTGGAGATCTTCGGCGACGGCAACGCCTCGCGGGACTTCCTCCACGTCGAGGACCTCTGCCGGGGGATCATCGCGGCGATCGACGCGGACCTCTCCGACGACGTCCTCCACCTCGCCTCCGAGCAGGAGACGACGATCGACGAGCTCGCCGGGCTCATCCGCGACCTCGTCGGCAAGCCCGACCTGCCGGTGATCAACCACCCGCGCCGGGCGGGCGAGGTGGAGCGCAACTTCGCGCGGGCCGACCGGGCCCGCGAGGTGCTCGGCTTCGCGCCGACGTTCGACCTGCGCAGCGGCATGGCCGACACCCTCGAGTGGTTCCGCGCGCTCGAGGACACGCCGGCGGCCTCCGACCGCGCCTGAGCAGCGGGGCGGGGTCTCAGCCCTGGCGGCGGCGCTTCGCGCCGCGCGCGCGCCAACGGGTCTGCAGGACCACGCGGCCGAACTGGAGGCCGTAGAGGACGTTGCGCTGCTTCTTGGACTTGCCGGACGTCCGGCGGCGCATGCTGTTGGGGCGCTCGACCACGCGCCACCCGCGCATGATCGCGCCGATCATGAGCTCCGAGGCCTGATACTGGGGCTCGGTCAGCGGGACGTCGGCGGTGAGCTCGGCGCGCATCGCCCGCAGGCCGTTGGCGGGGTCGGTGATGCGGGTGCCGGTGAGCAGCGTGATGACCTTCGCGTAGAAGCCGACGCCGACGTCGCGGAGCAGATCGTTCTTCTGGGTGGAGCCCAGGCGGCGCGAGCCCGAGACGAAGTCGGCCTCGCCGGCGAGGATCGGCTCGAGCAGGGAGGGGATCTCCGCGGCGACGTACTGGCCGTCGGCGTCGAGCGAGACGATGTACTGCCCGCCGCCGTCGCGCGCGAGCCGGTAGCCGAGACGCAACGCGCGGCCCTGGCCGCGGTTCACCGGGGCCACGCAGACGTGATGACCGGCGGCCTCGACCCGGCGCGCGGTGGCGCCCTCCTGCTCGGCGGGGTGGACGCCGTCGACGACGACGACAGCCGAGGTGCCGAGTTCGAGGACCTCGGAGGGGATCTCGGCCAGGACCGTCTCGATGTTCGCCGCCTCGCCGTAGGCGGGGATGACGACGACGACCGGCGCGAAGTCGGGCGCGCCGTGGCGCGCGTGGAAGTCGGCGAGCGCCGCCGCGTCGATCTGCGCGTCGGTCGGATCGGCGGGGAGCGGCGGGGGGTCCGGAGGCGTGCGCTCGAGTGCGGGTGCGTGCTCGGGCGCGGCCGTGGAGGTCTGCGGAGAGACGTGGGGCATGGAGAGGAGCCGCGCGCCGCGGGCAGTGCGCGACGAATGGACCGCGGGAGTGTACCTTCCGTGCCATGTCCCGATCGGTCCTCGTCGCCGCCGCCACCACCCTGCTGTCACAGTAGATCTGGGCCGCGTAGGCGTAGGCGGCGAGCAGGACGTCGGCCGTGCCGTACGCCCCCGGCACCCCGAAGACGGGGTCGACGACCGTCCGCGCCAGGAAGTCGGCCAGCACGACCTTCTTCACGAGCCCGATCGCGACGAGCGCCACGCCGGCGCCGAGCTTCACGTCGGCGGGATCCCGCGGCGTGGAGAGCTGGGGCAGGAACTCCCGCGCCCGCACGATCGGCCCGGCTACGAGGTGCGGGAAGAACGACAGGTAGACCGCGGTGTCGAGCAGGGATGCCGGCGCGACGAGCCCGCGCCGCACGTCCACGACGTAGGAGATCGCCTGGAAGGTGAAGAAGCTCACCCCCACCGGCAGCGCGAGCGTGAGCAGCGGCAGGGGCAGGCCGAGCCGCAGCGAGTCGAGCACCCGGTCGACGTCGGTGGCGAAGAAGCCGTAGTACTTGAAGAGGCCGAGGACGCCGAGGTCGACCGCCACCGTCAGCGCGACGATCCGCTTCGCGCGGCGCGAATCCACCCCGGAGCGGTGCGCGAGCACCGCTCCGAGCTGGTTGACGAGCGTGATCCCGGCGAGCAGGAAGCAGAAGCGCCAGCTCGCCGCCGCGTAGAACGCGTAGGAGGCGAGGACGATGAACGGCTTCCACGCGTGCGGGCGCGGCATGAGCGCCCACGAGAGGGCGAGCACGAGCGGGAAGAAGACTCCGAACTCGACCGTCGGGAACAGCACGCTGAGGAGGTCCTACAGGAGGCCGTCCCGTCGCAGCGCCCCGAGCACGAGGCCGGCCACGATCGACGCGCCGCGGACGTTCAGGTGCACGCCGTCGGCCTGGCGCACGCCCGGACGGAAGATCTGCCCGGGGGAGATGGTGCGCCCCGTGTCGATGACGCGCACGCCCCCGAGGCCGCGCGCCGCACCGCCCGGTTCACCGCCGTGAAGACCCGGCGGAACGCGGCGCCGCGCGGGGTGGGGAGGGTGAGCCAGTAGACGCGGCCCGCACCGGCGCGCGCGTAGGAGCGCATCATCGCCCGGGCGCGCACGGCGTAGGCCCGGACCCACGCGGGTCCGCAGCAGCCCACCGGCCCGAACCCGAAGCCGTCGTTGGCCCCGATGAACATCACCGTCACGTCGGGCCGGCCCACCGCCGCGGCGTGGCGCGGCCAGTCGAGCAGGAAGGGCTTGGAGAGCCCGGTGGAGATGTGGTCGTCAAAGCGGACGGCCCCGCCCGACGACCGCAGGCGTGAGCGCAGGAAGCCGTCGACGATCTGGATCATCGAGTCCCCAGCGGCGAGGACCCGGAGGTGGGGGATGCGGTTGACGTGCAGGACGTGGGGCCGCCCGAAGCCCTGCCGGGTGCGCAGCACGAGCCGCCACGCGCCCTTGCGCCAGAAACGGCGCGAGACGGTGGTCCGGGACTTCCCGCGCGCGAGCCCCACCCGGCGGCACGTTCCCGGCCGCCCCGGCGGGCGCGCGCAGAACCGGGCGGCGAAGCCGCCGGAGCCCCAGGTATCGCGCACGCGCAGGCGCGTGACCCGGCCGGCGCGGACGCTGCGGGGAGCGTCCAGGGCGAGCCGCGTGCGGCACGACGGCGTGACCGTCGTCGCCCGTACGGTGGTGGCGCCGTCGTCCGCGGAGAAGCTCCGACGCCGGGTGCAGGTCCAGCGCGCGGCGTGGGGGAGGACCGCCCGGCCGTCGGTATCGAGTGTGGGCCGGGCGAGAACGCGCTTCCCCTCCCGCACCGTCACCGCCGCGCCGCTCGCCCCGGAGACCGTGAGTCGCACCCACCCCCGCTCGGCGGAGTCCGCCCGCAGGGTGAGCGGCCCGGCGGCCCTCGCCGCCGGAGCCGCGAGGAGGAGGAGAAGGAGGACGATCGGCGCGCGGCGGAGCACGGACGCGGCAGCCTAACCCAGAGCGCCGGTTACGCTCCGGGCATGGACGACATGGAGCAGGCCAAGCACGATGCCGCCGAGCGCGCGGCCGCCCTCGTGGAGGACGGTATGCGCCTGGGCCTCGGCACGGGCTCGACGGTCGCCCTCCTCCTGCCCGCCCTGGCGCGCCGGGGGCTCACGAGCCTCCGCTGCGTGGCCACCTCCCCCGCCACGGAGCGCCTCGCCTCCGGGCTCGGCCTGCGCCTCGAGACCCTCGACGAGCTCGGTGGGCTCGACCTCGCGATCGACGGCGCCGACCAGGTCGCCGCGGACGGCTGGCTCGTCAAGGGCGGCGGTGGCGCCCACACCCGCGAGAAGATCGTGGCCGCCGCCGCGGCGCGCTTCGTGGTGATGGTCTCCCCCGACAAGATGGTGGCGCGCCTCGCGCCGCCCGTGCCGCTCGAGGTCCTCGCCTTCGGGGCCGGGACCACGCTCGCCGCCCTCGCCCCCGCCGCGCTCCGGCCGGACACGGCGCCCTCCCCCGACGGCAACCTCATCGCCGACTTCCGCGGCCCCGTCGACGTCCCCGCCGCACTCGCCGCCCGCCTCGACGCCACCCCGGGGATCGTCGAGCACGGCCTCTTCGCGCCGGAGATGGTCTCCGAGGTCGTCGTGGGCGTGGGCTCGCCGGGCTGAGACATGTGTCGCTTATCGCGACTGGGGACCCGCCTCCGGCGACCATTAGACCACTCGGCTTCGCCAAGCGGTGCCCTCCGCTCCGGCACCCCTAAGCCTGCGGGGCGGGGGCGCCGACCGAGCTCGGCGGCGCCTCGGCCCGGACCGCCACGCGCTCACCCCGCTTCGCGGGGCGGCGCACCTTGAGGTGCTGGGCGAGGAAGTACGAGCCGATCACGAAGACCGCGGCGAGGAGCTGGGCGCCGATCGTCTCCCAGGTGCCGTAGACCTCGAACCACGAGCCCATCCAGCCCGGGACGGCGAACGGCAGCGGGTGGCTCGGCAGCCACCCCAGGTACTGGAAGGTGAGCGCCGTGCCGCCCGTCATGACCACGAGGACGAGTCCGATGAGCACGCCCGTGAGCACGAGCATCTTCTTGTAGGGCAGCTTGTGGTGCAGCCAGAAGGTGACAAGCCCGACGGCCGCCGTCCCGCCCAGCCCGATCGCCGTCCCCTCGAGGACCGCGCCCGTGCCCTCGCGGACCTTGAGCGGCCTGGAGGAACAGGACGCTCTCGAATCCCTCGCGGTACTCGGACAGCGGGGCTAGCCTCCGCTTGGCGTGTCCCCCTTCTGGCTGTGGACCCAGGCGTTCATCGTCGTCTTCGTGATCGTCGCCATGGTGATCGCGATCGTCAAGCTCGCCTGAAGCGGGACCGCCCGCTCCGCCTGAGCTTCACGTCCGGCCGCGGCGGCGGGTCCTCCCCGGCGAGGATGGCGCCCGGCACCTGCGCGGTGAGCCACGGCACGAGCTCTCCGAGGCCCCGCAGGTGGCCCTCCGCCGCGGCGAGGGGCTCGCGCAGGCCGGGGGGTCGCCGCTCCGCGTCGTGCGCGTCGGAGGCGATGTCGTGGGCGAGGCCGTCCTCCACCAGCTTCAGCGCCAGCCGGCGCGAGGGGCTCCCGAACCGCCCGGTCAGCGCACTCGCGGTGACCGAGCACACGGCGCCCCGCTCGACCAGGGGGAGTAGCCGCCCCGGCTCGCGCAGGAACAGCGGCGAGCGCTCGGGGTGCGCGAGCACGATCCGGAAGCCCCGGTCCATGAGCTCCTCGGCCACGGGCTCGAGCGAGAGGTCGACCGGCTGGAGCGGACACTCGAGGAGCAGCCAGTCGGAGTTCCCGAACGCGACGGCGCGCAGCTCGTCGTCGGAGAGCTCGGCTGCGCGGGGGGCGGCGAGCTCGCCCGCCGCCACGAGGTACAGGGCGATCCCCTCGGAGTCGAGGTCGGCCTGCAACGCCGCGGTCCGCTCGGCGACCGCGAAGGGGTCGACCATGAGCCGGTGCTCGATGTGCGGGGTCGCGCACAGGATCTCGACGCCGGTGGCGACCGTGGCGCGGGCCAGCGCCAGGGCCTCGTCGAGGGTCGCGGGGCCGTCGTCTACCCCCGGCAGCGGGTGCGCATGGAGGTCGATCACGGTGCTTCTATGATCGCGCCGCGCTGAGGTACGGATCGATCCTCGTGGGGACGGAGGGCTCTCAGACCGCGCAGGAGGCGGTCCGCCGGTCCCGCGAGGGGGGGGATACGCCCGACGCGATCGTCATCGTCCGGACGACGTAGCGCGCCCGGCGTCCACGAGCCCCGCGCCGTAGGTGCGGTCGTAGCCGCGCGGCCCGAGGGGATCGGCGGTGCGCTGCAGGCGGCGGATGATCGCGGCGGGGGACGGGTGGCGCCCGAGGACGCCCGAGGCGATGACGAGCGCCGCGACCCCCGACACGTGGGGCGTGGCCATGGAGGTCCCGATGAAGTAGCTCGGCAGGAAGAACGAGGCCGGCCCGCAGGGCCGCGGGTTCTCCGCGCAGGAGCGGAACGTGAGCTGGTAGATCGGGCGCTGGTGGCGTCCGGGATGGCAGTTCGGGTCCCCGCGCCGGCGGGCGTCGCGCCCGCCGCCCGGGGCGACGAGGTCGAGCCCGGCACCGTGCTGGGAATAGTAGGCGACGCAGCGGTGGTCGGTGGTGGCGCCCACGCTGAGCACCGAGCTGTCGCGCGCGGGCTCGGAGACGGCGATGGCGCGCGGCGCGCGCGGCTCGATGTTCCCGGCGGCGCCGACCACGAGGACCCCCCGGCGGCGCGCGCGGCGCACGGCGGCGATGACGTCGGGCAGGTCGCGCGGTCCGTAGTTCGCCGGGAACTCGAGGGAGAGGTTGATGATGTCCGCCCCGTGGCGCACGGCGTAGTCGATCCCCCGCGCGACCGTGAACGCGTCCCCGGAGCCGTCGGCATGCAGGACGCGCACGGGCATGATGTCGACGCCGTAGGCCAGCCCGGTCACGCCCACCCGGTTGCCGGTGTTCTCGGCGATCGTGCCCGCGACGTGGGTGCCGTGGCCGCTGTCGTCGACGGGGTAGGGATCGTCGTCGGCGATGTCGCGGGGGGCGACGAAGCGCGTGTGGGCGAAGTCGGGGGAGCGGCGGTAGGGACCGCGGTCGAGGTAGGCCACCCCGGTGTCGAGGACGGCGACCGTGACGCCGCGGCCCCCGGGCCGCCGGGCCCGGATGAGGTTGCGCCAGGCGGGCTGGACGTTCACGCCCGCCCGCGGGAGGAAGTTCCACTGGAGCGCGGCCCAGCCCGAGCCTCGGCCCGGGTCGCGCGGGGAGAAGCCGGCGATGTGGGCGAGGTAGTTCGGACGGGCGGTCCGGACGCCGGGGGTGCGGCCCAGGCGCGCGGCGGCGGCGGGAACGGACTCGCCCGGCTGCGGGGCGACGATCCGGGCGGCGCCCTGGGCGGGCTGGAGGACGACCTCCCGTGGCGCGTAGCGCGCCGCCGCGGAGGCGCCCGCGGGCGCCAGGAGGCCCAGCAGGCCGAGGGCGAGAGTGAGGCGGCGCACGGATCGTTCAGGGTAGGTGGCGATGAGCGGTGACGAGCGATGGATGGACGAGGCGCTGGCGGAGGCCGCCCGGGCTTCAGAACACGACGACGTGCCCGTCGGAGCGCTTGTCGTCCGACGTGGGGAGGTCATCGGCCGCGGGCGCAACGAGCGTGAGCGCCGGGCAGACCCGACCGCCCACGCCGAAGTGCTCGCGCTGCGCGAGGCCGCGGCGGCGCTCGGGTCCTGGCGCGTGCTCGACGCCACCCTGTACGTGACCCTCGAGCCGTGCGCGATGTGCGCGGGCGCGATCGTCCTCGCGCGGGTCCCGCGCGTGGTGTGGGGCGCTCCCGACCCGAAGGCGGGCGCCGCGGGCTCCGTCCTCGACCTCCTCGCCGAGCCGCGGCTCAACCACCGCCCCGAGGTGCTGGGTGGAATCCGCGCCGCGGAGTCGGCGGCGCTGCTGCGCGCGTTCTTCGCCGCGCGCCGCCGCTAGATTTCACTACTCATCTGAGGAGGGGTGCCGGAGTGGTTGAACGGGGCGGTCTCGAAAACCGTTGTGGGCCTTCGGTCCACCGAGGGTTCGAATCCCTCCCCCTCCGCTAGTAGTGCTTTGTTGGTTTTCACTCGTTCTGGCGGGGTGGGTGGAGCGGGAGCTGGTCGTGTTCGACGGTCTGGTTGCAGGTCTGGCAGCGGCCGGTCCAGCACTTGAAGAGCGGCTGCAAGAGCAGCACGGCCTTCGGGAGTGTCAGGCCGGCCGCGGGCGATTTGGGTGCTGCCGCTCCAGGGTCAGAAAGCCGTGCGCGGCGGTGACCAGCGCGGTGTGGTGGTGCCAGCCCAGCCACGAGCGGCCTTCGTAGTGATCGAGGCCGAGCTCGCCCTTGAGCTGGCGGTAGTCGAGCTCGATCTTCCGGCGCAGCCGGGCCAGGCGCGCGAGCTGCTCGGGCGGGGTGTCGGCGGGCAGGTGGGAGATCCAGTAGTCGGTTGACGCCTCGGCGTGCTCGGGCCACTCGGCGATCAGCCACTCCTCGCGCGGCGGCCACGGCGTGGCCTGGCGCCGGTCGTGCGCGGCGCGGACGCGCACAAAGCAGAAGCGCGAGGTGATCGGCTCGCCGTCGGGCCCATCGCGGAACGTGACCGCCGTGAAGTGCTCGCCAGCGAGTCGGGCGATCAGCGCCTCGATCGTCTCCGGCTCACGGTCGGGAAGCGCGCGGCTGGGTGGGCGGCCGCGCCTGCCAGTCGGCGCGGGCACCTCGAAAATCGTGGCGGGCGCGAACACCTTGGTGGCCGCACCGACCGCGAGCACGTACTCACGTCCGGCGTCATGCAGGCGCTCGCGCAGCGCGGTGTTGTCCCCATAGGCCTGATCGCCCAGCACCGGCGCGCCCGGCACCTCCCAGCCGGCCGCGCGCTCGACAAGCTCCACCCCCAGCTCGGGCTTGGTCTGAAATTCGACCGCGTCAGGGATCTTGGCCCGGCGCCGGCGCTCGGCGTCCTGACACCACTCCTCCGGGAGATACAGCGCCCAACCCAGCGGCACGGTTCCCTTGGCGCCGACGGCGTGGACGGAGACGCCGATCTGGCAGTTGCCGATCTTGCCCAGCGTTCCCGAGTACTTGGCGCTTGACTCCTGGCGAGTCCTTGCCGTCCTTCGGGAACCCCGTGTCGTCCAACACCCACGCCTCGACGCCGTCGCCGGCGCGACCCGCTCGGCCATCGGCGCGCACCACCAGCGCCGGATCCCACGGACTATCGGCCACAAACTGCGGCAAGCTCTGATAATCGGCCTCCCCACCCAGCCGCGCCACCAACGGCTCCAGCGACTTGCGCGGACCCTGCCCGATCAGCCCCCGCAGATACAACCCGCCGTTGACCACCTGCACCGGCCGATTCATCGCCTCGCCGAGCACCTCGACCGCGAACGCCTCCAAGCGCCCCCTCACCGCCGACGGCCGTCGACCTCGACCCGCGAACCCACCACCACAGCCTCCATCATCCCTCCCCACGTCCAGTACCCATGACGCGGAAGGGCTTCGCCGCACAACGACGAACACCTACCAACCAGCTAACAAAGCACTACTAGCCCGGATTGTGCATCAAGCGGCGTGATGTGAGTGTCGGTGGCCGTGCGTGGGTGGCGTCGAGGGTGGAAGCGGTCGGGTGGGAGGTTGAGGCCGTTGTTGGGCGCCATGGCTCCCGGTTGGTG
>JAABUL010005542.1_pt1 | contig 15599 bp, 5 predicted proteins | sample 5559151 | NCBI WGS metagenome assembly JAABUL01 (sample SAMN10711876, study PRJNA513368) | rock metagenome | isolation source: Antarctica rocks | place: Antarctica: Victoria Land, Pudding Butte sud | reverse complement strand
ATATAATAACTCTAAAAAATAGATACTTATTACCTTTAATTATTAAGATATTAAATTATCTAAGTAGTTTTAAAATCTTTATAAAGTTAAATCTTAAAGATACCTATTATAAAATTTATATTAAGAAAAGTAATAAATAAAAGACTACTTTTTATATTTGTTATAATTACTTTAAGTACTTAATTATACCTTTTAAGTTTATTAATATACTAGTTATATTTTAAGCCTATATTAATAGGGCCCTTATAAGACTTATTAATATAATATATTTAATATATTTAAATAATATCCTTATTTATAGCTCTAACCTAGTAGACTATTAATAGTATATTTAATAAATATTAACATAGTTATATTAATTCTTATTATTTATTAATCTTAAAAAGTATTAATTTAATATTAAGAGGATTAAGTTTTAAAGATTTATTATTTTAACCTTTAATATTAAGATAGATCTTAAATATATAAAGACTATTAAAGAATAGCCTTAATTTAAAACCTATTAGAATATATCAATCTTTTTAGGCTTTAGAAAGTTTTATTATTAATTTATTTATAGCTACTCTTATATAATAGAGCTACTTATAAGCTTACTTAAAGGGAATAAGGATAATAAAAAAATTAGATTATTAAATTAAATAAAAATTATTAAGGAGGTATTTTAAATATTATAAAATACCTTTACCTTAATATTATTTCTTTATTATTATAGCCTTATAAAGGTACTTTATATAAAGATTAATACTTTAAATTTTATTATAAGGATAGTTTTATTATAATAGGATAAAGATAAATATTAATAGTTTATTATATTTTAATCTTAAAAATTAATTAACTTAGAATAAAATTATAAGACTTATAATTAAGAATTACTTATTATTATAATAATAATAAAATAGTAGTAATATTACTTAAAAGGTAGTAAATTTACTATTAAGATAGAAATTAATTATAATAACCTTAAGGGGTTTATAAAGTAAAAGGAACTTAATTTTAAATAAATATAATAGGTATTAAAGCTTACTATTTATAATTTTAAGATATTCTACTACTTAAGGAAATTAAATCTTATAGATATACTATCTTATTATTTTAATTATAAAAGAAAGTCTCCCTTAAATATAAAGTTATTATTAATATTACAAAATAAGCTTACTCTTTAAAGGAATAAAAATCTTGAAGAAGTTAAAGATATTATTATAATTATAATACTTATATTTTACATTATAAGTATATAGGTTATTAGACTTAGAAAGTATATAAAAAAAATATTAAAGGAAGCTCTTTATAATAATACTTAAAAGCTTATAAAGACTCTTATTAAGAATATTCAAAAGTATAATATGAAGTAAAATTATTCTTAAAGGTATTAATAATATATTATTATAATTAATTATAAGTCTAAAGTTTAGACTTTAAGGGGTTATTAATATATAATAATAGCCTTTATATTTCTAGGGATAAAGTATTATAAAGTAAGCTTATTTATTATTATTATAATAATCCTTTAGTATATTACTTTAATACTAAGAAGATATATAATCTTCTTATTTATAAATATTATTAAAATAGAAGCCTAACTTAGATTATTAAATATTATTAGACTTATAATATCTATTAATAAATTAAATTACTTTACTATTAAGCTTATAATAAACTTAATTCTCTTTTAATTTTCAAGAAGCCTTAGAAGGAGATTTTTATAAACTTTATTATAAGTTTATCTTTTAATAAGTATAAGAATATAATTTATAACTTAATCTTTATTATTATAAATTAATTTATTAAAATAGTAAGATATATTCCTATTAATATAATAATTAATACCGCGTAGCTAATAGAAGTATATTATAACGAAATAGTAGATTAATATAATATATTAAATAGTATTACTAATAATAGAGGCTTTATATTTATTAATACCTTTTAATTAACTATTTACTTTTACTTTAAAATAAAGAGGCGCTTTAGTATTACCTTTTATTTATAAATAGATAAATAGATTAAGTATTAAAATTAGATACTTAAATATTATTTATATATCTTTATAAATAATATTTAGATTATTTAGGCTAAATAGTTATTTATAACTAAATTTATATATATAAATAGTTATTATTTTTCTATTAAAATAATACTATTTTTTCTTATATATAATTACTATCCTTAAAAATTTTTAGGAATCTAAGGATAAGTCTTTAAAGGGGGAGGTACCTAATATAAATAAAAGGATTAGACTATTATAAGTTATAAAAGATAAAGCTATTAAATACCTTTAAATTATATAAGAATCTTAGATTAAATATTATAATAAGAATTATAAATTATAAATATATATTATTAATAAATTAATAATATTAATTATAAAAAAATTAAAGTAAAGATACTTAAATAAAAGTTTATCTTATAAGTTTATAAAACCCTTTAAAATTATAGATAAAATTAGAGTATAAGTATATTACTTATTATTATCTTAGACTTATAAGATTTATAATATATTTTATATCTTATTACTAGAACCTTACTATCTTTATAATTATAATAAATTAATAGATACCTTTATATAAGCCCTTAAACTTATTAATAATAAGAAATAATAAGAGGTTAAAGAAATTATTAATAAGATTAATAATAAATAAGGTATCTAATATAAGGTTAAATAAATAGGCTAGGATAATAAATATAATTAATAGGTACCTAATAAAGACCTTAATAAGGTATATAAGTTAACTTAATCCTATAATATATAAGTAGGTAATAAGTATAAGTATAATAAAGATATTTAATTAATAATATATATAGCTAGTAAATAATAGTAACGTAATAAGTTATAAGATAAAGTAGGTATATATCTAATAAGTCTATAATATAATTATACGCCTTTATATAATTATACTTACTTATATAAGTAGTTTAGATAGGAATATACTTTTATTATACTTATTTATATAATTATAATAGTTATAATATATTATATTTAAAAAATACTATTAATCTTAATATAATCTAATAAGGATATTAGGAATATATTATTAAGTAGTAAGCTTAAGTACCTGATATCTTATAAAGTCTAATATTAAATAAGATATATTAATAAATTATTTATACTAAGGTATAATTATAAAGATTAATTAATTAAAGCCTTTAAATTTAGGTCCTAACTTAGTATTAATATCTTAAGTATATTTATTAAGGCCCTTATTAAATATAAAGCCCTATTAAAGATTATATAAGCTTAGTCTTAAAGGCTAGAAAGAGAAATATTAATAAGTTTCTAATAATATTAATTCCTCTTTATACTATTATAAGCTATTAAATTTAATATATAAGACCTCTACCTAGCCCTTTAGTTCCTTAACGCGTATATTTAAAGTATTAATTATAGCTTATATATTAATAATTATATTAGGTATAGATCTAATTATAACTACTATCTATTATATACTTTATATTACTAGGTAATTAATTTATTAAGCTTCTTTCTCTTCTTCTCTTATACTATTATTATATTATATTAGGTAATAATATTAATAGTCTACCTTATATAATAATATAATACTAGAGGAATCTATTATAAGTTAATAAATACGCTAATAGAGAGCTATTAGGAGACTTACCTCTATATAATAATTAATACTATAATAGCTAGTAATATATTAGGTATAAAGAGGGATCTAACCTCTAATATAATTATTAAGCCCTTTTAAAAGATAAGTCTTATAAGGTAGATCTAATATACTACTAATATTAACACGCTATCTTAGAGTAGACGCGTATAGATATATATTAAAGTTAAAAGTTATAATTCTATTATAAGTTAGCTTATTAATAAATAATAATAGTATAATAATAGTATAATAGTATACTTATAAAGTTATAATACATATATATAATAATAAGATATTTATATTATATATTACTATTACTATTACTACTATCTTATAGCTTATATAAGTATTTATAAGAGAGGTTATAAGAGTTATAAAGAAGATAAAACTTTAAGATAGGATATTTATTAATATACTACTATATTAATATATATATAACTAAAGTTATATAATTAGTAATAATAGATACTAACCTTCTATCTTATTCTATATTAGAGATTAATAGAGATTAATATATCTACTTAATAGGAGTTACCTATTATAATATATTATTATATTACTATAATACTATTCCGCTACTAATATAGGTTATAGGTATAATATTATAAAGTACTTTATAAAGATTTAGTCTACTACTAATATACGCCGTAGTTATAATATCTTTACTAAGTAATAATAGTTTTATTCTACTACTAGTATATATTATAAGGGTAACTATTATAGAATAAGTAAGATATTATTATTATAAATACTTATATACTATCTACTTATATAAGGTTATATTTAATATACATTTACTAAATAATATTATTACTACCTTATAAAGGTTTTAGTACGCGCGTATCTTATATATAATAGCTAATACTATTATAATAGTAATATATTAAATAACTCTTTTCCCTTTTTTTTCTTACTAGGTTTTAAGGTTTTTTAATAAGTATTTATATTACTATATCCCTAAGGACTAAGGCCTAGGAGGGGAGGTAATTATTAGGCTATAATATATATACGCCTTATATACTATTATATAATCTACTTACTAGATCTTCCTTATAAATACGGGGTAATATTAGTATAATATTAGGCTGTATCTTAGCGGATATATATTATCTAGGTACTCCCCTATATTTTCCTAAGTTCCTTAGAGATTAGTTCTAGTATATATACTACCTAATATATTAGTATATTATAGCCTATATTAAGTCCTATTACTTAACTCTACGCCTTTTATATTTCTAAGCCGCTAGCTTAGAGCTAGCGGTATCTAGCCTTATATATACCTATTAAATTAATACTTATAATACTAACTTAATATACTTTTATATAATTATATTTATAATTATAATTATTTATAATATTATCTTAATTATTCTTTTCCTTTATACTCTTATTTAATTTTAAATTAACTATTAATATTAAATTACTAAGTGTTCTAACGTATTATATATATAGTATACTAGTATATTATATATAATAATAAAATTCAGTTTTCATTCTAATATTTTAACTTAAATTACTAAGAATTAGTAAATTAGTACTCTTAGTAATTCTATATTACTACTCTATTTACTTTTAAGGATAAAGATCTTAACCTTTAATATAATTCTTAAATTACCTTATAGATTTTTAACTTTAAAACCTTTCTAAGAGTATTTAGTAATCTTTATAAGTAATATACTAAAATTATTTTATAATATTCCTCTTGAAATTTCTTTAAGATAATTATGTTATAAAACTAGCTTTTATAATCTACTTTAATCCTAATTTATAACTTATAGAAGGTATTATAAATAAGAGTACTTACTATCTATATTAATAAGGATTTCTCCTTAAATATTATATATTCTAATATCTTTCTTATTTCTAATATAATACATTAAATCTATTATTATATTAATTAAATAAGCTAGCCTTATAAATCTTTCTAATAAGATTATTTATAAGTATTATATATAATAAAGATATATAAAGTAAATCCTTCCTAATTTAAAGATAATATAAGAATCTATTTATAAGTAATAAGATAGCGTAAATACCTTTAGATATCTATAATCTTATAAGTATTATTTATAAGAATAATAATTAGTAAAATTAATATAAGATTTATATATAATAGCTTTATATTCTTATATACTTTATATTATAACTTAATAATATATTAGAAAAGTTAATAAGGATTCCTAATATAATCTTAAAGCTTTAAGATTAATTAGTCTTCTATATAATATTTTTTAATACTCTTTTATATCTCTTATAAATTATATATTATTCTTTAACTCTTCTCTCTCTTATTCTTAAAGATAATAAATTTTTTAATTTATATTAAAGATTAATAAAACTCTATATCTTTAATTAATAGTTATTAGGAATAAATCTACTTATATTTAAACTCTAGTTTATAATAAGAGTAATAAAATATTTTATAATTAGTAAATTTATATAAATAATTTTATATTATTAAAGAATAATATAATAATTATCTTCTTCTTTATTATAAAGGCTAGGAAGAAGTAGGAATAATAAAAGATCTAAAATTACTAGCTAATAAACTTATATAATAAAAGAAGATTTAGGAAGAGAAGTTTAGTAACTAGTTAAGAAAATAAGAAGAGGAATATAAAGAGAAAGAATAAATAATAAGTAATAAAGTTATAACTAGCTCCTCTTATATTTAAGTAGATATTATCTATTATTTAAAGTTATAAGATTATATAAAGGTATTATAAAGTAGATTATATAAGAGTATATATTATAAAGGAAGTAAGAGGACTATTAAGAAAGTAAAAGAGAGTAAAAGAATAAAATAGGCTTTAATATAAGAGTAAAGTAGTAGTATTTTAGTAGTATATTATGTATTATACTTAGTTTAGGGAAACTATAAATATTTATTAAACTCCTAAACTAATGGTAACCTGTAACTGTCCGCTGCCTTAAGGTGCCGCCATTTCGCTCCCCTACTGAAGACTGTTTCGTGCTTCTACTCCCGAGATCCACTCTTTGCTCTTTGGTACCGCCTTTTTGCTCTCCCGTACCCTCTCGCACTCTTAGTAACGTTAGATAGATAACATATCATACTACCAAATTTCGACCCTTCAAAGCAATCCCAAACCGCGAAGCTCATATTCATCAAGTTCCTCAGGATCAAGATCTGGCTCCTCTGACCTCCGGGTAGGATTCTTATTCAAATATCTTCCGTTCCTCCACAAATACCGCGCTGTCATAAGTATAGCCAGTGCGATGGTTCCATAGGCCGTATACGTCCATTCAATTCCAATCAGCTCATCCAACTCTTGCCCCAAAAGTGGAAACCAGCCCCCCAAAAATGATCCTAGGATATTGCTAGCATTTCTAGCATCAGGGTAATCACGAACAAATACATCGGCAAGATACGCTCTATCGTAAGTACCGTCAGCGACGTTCCAAGGCTCACCAACAGAGTGGCAACGAGAGGCACGATAAGGTGCTTCGCCTTTACCACGCTCCATCCAAAGCCGACAACTCCACAGCAAATGATCAGACTGCTGGGAACCAATGGTAGTTGTTCATATTGTGCTATGGTTTTGCGGCTCTTTTCCATCTTCTGATCGATCCTATCACGGGCCCACCGAAACAGCACGCAGCCAAAAAGACTGCCGATGATACTCCCGATAAAGATTGCTAAGAACGCGAGACCCGCCTTTCTCGGGCCAAGGTGCCACTTTGTTGCATAGCTATAACTGGATGTTAAGACTGGCGTAAGAGTCGTGTAGAGGAGGTACATATAGCCCTTCATGAGAGCCAAGTAATGGACTAAAATGGTCACTATGTGCGAAGACTTCAGTAGCCTAGCTGATTGGCGGGTAGCCTGAAACGAGGGAAAGCCGAGAGGAAACAAATGCCGAAAGGCCTGATAACGCGTTAAGTTATGATCACGTGCCATTGACATCCGGAGCATTGTTCGTTCGTTGGTTTCAGATATCCAGGCCCAGGAAATAAATTCAAGGAGTCCACCCTGCCTCTAGGTCAGGAATTGGTCGAGAGACGTAGAGGTGAACTGACTCACCAAAATTGCAATAAACCCGAAGACAAACCGCCAGGTTCCATTCTCTGCTAAAGAGCCACCTAGGACCGGACCAATGCTGGAACCAAGCATTGAAGCTATTGTAAGAGCAGCAGCTGCTTGGTCTCCATTCTTAAAAAGGCGTCCAGGGCGTTTGACGGAGCTATGGTGGTGTACTAGGATCTCTTGTCTTTGATATCTCTTCTTATCAGGATACATCTCTTCCATGGATCTGTACCCAAGGGCGAGGGGGCAGCCAGCAGCGCAACCCGCAAGAAAACGGAAAGCTATCAGGGCACTCGTGCTTTGTGCCACAGCACAACCGATGTTGAAGATGATGAATAATATACTGCTGATGTGGTAAACAATGCATCGTCCATACATACCTGACAATGGCAGGAGCAGAAGCGGCCCAGTGATCTGCCCAAGCACGTAGACAGAAACTATGAAGCAGCCTGACATATGGTTGCTAAAGCGAAGATGTCGCATTATTTTTGGAACGCCTGGGGCAATCACAGTAGAAGCCAAGCTAGTTAGAAAAGTGAGTGAGAAGATGATCAAAAAGTTTTGGCCTCTCTTCCTCGAGGTCCATTGCCTAGGGTTCCTGAGATCGCTTTGAACACGCCTAAGTATTGTGGATTTGACGTTATCCTCATGACTATAACTCTCGGACTCGAAGGCATTTGTAGGGCTCCCACCCGTAAGTCCGTCAGGACGACGGCGCGTCCTAGGCAAGATCGAGAGCCAACCGACCTTTGGCGTATGTGAACGTGTATTCTTACTTCTTTTAGCAGAAGGCGGGGTCTCCAAATTGATCAGAAGTGGGATTTCATCGTAGGCCACCGAAGCTCCCAGGTGCCATGCACGATTCTCCCTCAAGTTGGGAGGTGAGCTGAACGCCCGTCGTACAATTTGGCTCCTCTTTATAAGATCTTTGAGCTCACAGCCAAGCTTGACTTTCTTGCCATGGAGAGTCTCCATCTCTCTGAATGCTAATTCCATAGTAACCATAAAGCAGGACCGCCCTGATCCGGCCAAAGCCACAACATAACCACAGACGTTGGTTTCACGCACAATCCATGCCCCAGATGCCCCAAATGAAAGTGGATTGTCACGTAAGACTTCTCGGACATCCATCACCGCCTGCCCGGTATGAATAGAGGCACTGGTCTGAGTGAGATAGCCTGTGCAGCGTGAATTTACAGTGTCCAGAATCTGGACATCACCTGGTTTAAGTTCCAGCGCTGGAATTGCCGATGATACATTGGTAGATGTGGCAACTTTTGATAACAGTGGATGCGTTTTTGAAACTTCGAATAGAGCCCAATCTGAGCTTGACGGATCAAAGCTTGTAGAATTCCCCATCGTTGCGACTTCCCCAAGGAACGAATAAGCTATAGCAGCCTTGATCTTCGATGTCCATAGCGAGGCGAAGGTCATGGTGCTGTGTGGAGGGCATGGTACCGAGAAGAGGGGATCTTCTGCAGGATCGGCATCACTGTCGGAGTCAGAGCATGGATCTGGACGACTTATACCATCGGAGCTTGATACCTCGCTCGTGCGACCTATATCTGCGAGAAAGGTATGTGCAGTAGTCATGATGAATATGGCTTCGTCTATGCCTATGACGCCACCAAGGGTTGCGTAGCGTTGCTGTACAGTGCCATCCTGCAAAATATCGAATTTCATCTTGAAGCCCGAGAGAACTGGCATGTCGCTTTGCTCGATACAGACATCTTGAAGGTTTAGACGCCCAATATTAGATTCTCCGGGTGGCGGCTCTACCGTCGACGAAGCTGCCCAGGACGCTGGCTGAGGCTGATAGCGAAACACGATCGGGTGATCGAAGGCAACGAGGTGGTGCAACTTAAGTTTGTTGAGTAGTCCAGCAAGCTTCTTCTTGCAGTCCTTGGTCCCACAGCTAATGACAATCGTAGGCTTCGCCAGCAATGTGTCGTCATGTTTTCTGCCGACCATGTTGAAACGAGTAGTGGAATGGATGTTATCCTTTCCCCCATTCATGCCTTGAATAAGGACCTTCACTTCCAGGTCGAGCATTGGTTTGATGTTTTTGCTCCACACATCGTTCAACGCATCTGGTATCATTGCTGCCATGTCCATGTAGCAAATCCCGCTCTTGCTCAACTTCTCTGTAGAATGTTCGTTGAAAGGGATCTCGACAAGATGGTGCGTAGTGGCCGGACTTTCGACATTCTCATCTACTAGGATTGGAGCTGCGGTAGGAGCTATCGATGGGGCGGCGGCCACTTTTGACGGCACACCATCGAACTGCGATACGCACTCGTGAACGCTATTCCGTACACTATCACCATTTTCGGCTGTACCTTGCCGAGATTCTGCCTGCAGGACTGGTACCTGTGTTCCTTGCAGGTTTGACTCGGTCTGTCGAGGCTCGGTTGAATGCTCGAGTGGCAGCTCTCCACGGTCAGGGAGCTCATAACGCTGCCCGATTGTTGTAGGGAACCCGTTCAGAGTATCGTTTTTGCCTGCGATTGTTGACGGCAATTGTGGTGGTGATGTAGATATTGGGGTATCAGTCAGGCCAGCGCCCGGCTCGTTAGCTGGAGCTTTCAGTAGTATCAGCTGCTGATATACATTTGAGAGGCGGGTCCAGATGCGGCTATGGATGGGGAATTGTTCAAGATTGTAGGGTTTTGAGGAGAATGTCCTGGGTGTGGTGATGGTCGGGATTAGCCTTTGTCGCGTGGCGGTCGCGTCCATCGATCACATCTCCACTCTGCCTCCCTCAATCATGTCAGTTTTACCATGTCTTAACCTTCGGCAACCTGCTTCGAAGAGCATGATGTCTGCTGCTTTCGGGCGACATCAGCTCGCCCCTTGTAAGTGCTACGCCATGGGCTTGCTGGAAACCCAGGAATTCCGGTATGCAAGATACTCGAGAATCTTGATATGAATGGTCCGCCTATTTCGCATCCCATCCCCGCATTTCAGGCGTACGGCCGACTTTCTCCCGGAAATAGGCGGTGCCAGGGATTCTTGCATACCGGAAAAGGCTGCACTACATCCCCACCTCAGCGCGCTAACGAGGCTGCAACGTTTGCCTCGTCAATCAATACCTACTGTTCTAGGGGCATCAATTCTTCCACCAGTAACTTCATCATACTCTGCACTGGACATCTGCCCAGCTCATCTTATCTAAATACTGCGGGCTACCCTTTCGACTATGGCCGACATCGCCATCTTCATGCCGGGCTTCGTGGACCACAAGCACCGAATGCAGCCGCTAGAAATCCAAATACAAATCTACATCAAACAGGTGTTTTGGCCGCGTTCGAAGGCATCGATAGCCGAGTATACTTCATACTTCAAATTTTTCCAGTGGGCCATATCCGTCCTCGCTTGGCCAGATGGCATTGACTATAACGAGCAATTCGCAATGAAGACTTACGGGGACCTTGCAAAGATAACAAAATGCATGGAAGCGAACCATGACCTCGATCGCTTGCTGCTTGCCACAAACTACAACGCGAGTTTCCAAGCTCGACTGAAGGACAGGTTCTACGTTCTGTGGATCTCATAGCTCGTTTATGGTTGAATCTGCACGTCCGATCTGGAGATTATCCACTTGGGCCAAGTCTTTCAGACATGACAGATTTGGAATGGATGGGGCAAGCATCCCTAAAAGAATTGATCCGGGACTGCTTCCAGGCCAGCGGTTACGCATCCAATGAGCAGCATAAATACATCGATACTGCCTTTACCGTGGAGAACCTCCGAAAAATTTGTCGCGTCAACGTGCAATGGACGGCGAATCTCAAAGATCACTTGAGCTACGACCGCTCAACATCAACGCTCCATCTATTTCCGCACAAGATCTGCCTCATAAGCCACCTCGAGTCATGTCATGTCCTGCCACATGACTTTGTATCTGAGACCATACAAACTCTCGATCTGCTTTTCCCGTTCGGCCAGGAGGGCACTCGAAAGTATCTGGACCAGACAGGCCAGACATTCTACCGGACATCCTCCCGAGATTTGTCTCGAGCCACGGACTTTGGGGAATTCCGCTGCTGGCGCAAAAGGCTTGAGGATCTACACGACGTGTTTCATCAAACACCACGAAACATTTCGCAGTTGTGGTATGATAGGAGGAACCCTTTGCAGTGGTGGACGTTTTGGCTCGCCGCACTCATTGCGCTATTAAGTATTGTCTTTGGTATCATATCAGCATATACTTCTTTTCAGCAGGTGGCACTCGCGAGGAAAAATTATGAGCTTTCCGTCTTGCAGGCTTGCTCACAAGGCAATTTCTCTGCGGATATTTGTGGAAAATAATCCAATATGACAATTCGTTCTTCGATCAAAGTACAGCCATCAAGACGCTTAGCTCGCCATTTCGAAGTTTAGGGTGTATATGCATATATATTATATATACCCTGAACTTAAGATTAAAGGTTACCGTTTTAGTTTAGGAAAGAGAGTAGGACTACTTTAAAGAGAGTAGTATAGGAGTAGTAGGGCGTAGTAAGAGAAGTATATAAGTAGTACTCCTAGAAGCGATCTCTTAGCCTCTAGCTTAAGCTATCTTTATTATAATTTATTTCCTTAAGACTCTTATATCCTTTAAGACTCTATATTAACTATCCTTAATACTAGTTATCTTTACTCTTCTTAAAAAAGAGAGCTATTTATAAGATTAATTTAAGACGCGTATTAATATATATTAATATATAAGGCGTAGTATAACTAAATAATAGTAAGTTTATAACTAGAATAAGAAGATAGTAGAAGGTTTTTATAAATTAGAAGAAGATAAAGGATATAAAGATAAGTAAAAGAAAGTAAATTAATTATTAAGTTAGATTTTAATTCTAACTTTTAGAATTAACTAAATACTTAGAACCTACTTTAGGTATTAATTTAGATACTTAGTACTAACTTATAAACCTCTTAATTCTTTAGTAATTAAGTTAACTTAACTTAAATTACTAAGATATTAATAATTAGTAAGAGCTAAAAAGAAGATCCTAAAGATAGTAAAATTTTAGATTATTTTTATTATTAATTCTTATTCCTTATTTTAAGAGATATATATTACCTTCTTATATTATCTAGAAATACTATTAGAAAATAATACTAATATTATTAAAATAATATTAAAATAGTACTATTAATACTAAAAATCTTACTATTTTTAGTAATATATTATACTTACTAGTCTTACTAATTTAGTCTCTAATTCCTAAGTATATATATTATCCTTTTTTATTACCTAGGTAATAGTACTAAGATGATTAGTAATATTAATAAGAATAATACTAGAAATAGAACTATTAAAATTAAAAATAGTACTTATTTTAGTAATATATTATATATATTAGTCTTATTAATTTAATTTATATATTAAACTCTTTATAATATATATTACCTTTTTATATTACCTAGGAAATAGTACTAGAAATATTAGAAATCTAATAGATAATAATAATAACTAATAATCTTATTAATCTTAATAGTTTAAGTTAGATTACTTTATATCATGGAATAGGATAGAGTAGAGTAGGTAGATACCCTTAGAACTAGGCTTAGTAATAAGATAGATATCCGCCCCTTAAAGTAAGGTGTTACGGTTCACTCCGTCCGTGGATAGGATAGACCTATGATTAGTTCTCGTGAAGAGGAATATTAAGAAAGCAGGGTAAGTAGGCTTATATTAAACAGGTCTAGTACAAGGTATTATATTTAGTACTTAGGAGATTACTAGAATTATAATATAAGTTAAGTACGGAGCTCCTATTTACTTAGGAAACATCGCTATCTATATAGATATAGGAAATCTGTATTAAGAGGTATACTCGCCATGCTCGCTACTAAGTAGGATGACTGGTACTTACTTTACTCGCTGTTAAGTAGAGCGAGTACTACTCGCCTGTCAAGGAAGCTATTATATAGGTAATCGTTCCTTGAAATACCTACTACAGTATAACACGTACTACTTAGTATAGCTGGTTATAATATTACCCCTCCTTCCTATTCATCTTCGTCCCGAAGATTCTATCCTTTTACTATGTCTTGTTAGTAATAAAACCGTCTTCGTCTTACCGCCGAAATTCAGTGATATAGTACTACTATCAACTTTGCTTACGACCGTTATTTATCTCTTAAGAGCCTTTATATTACTATAGAGGATTCTTAGTCTCATCTGAAGTATTCCGAATGCGTCTGGGCTAGGAAGCTGTATATAAATATATTATAATAGTTATTAGACCGTACTCGTAAGGAATTATCTTCTAAGGTGGCGGAGGATAAGAAGGTACTAGTAATAGTTATAACCCGACTATTACGTAATAAGAAAATATTGAAGGAGATTAATTTAAAGGTATAAAGGAAGACTTAATACCTATTATTTAAAGTAGATACGGAGGAAGACTCTAATCCTCTTAATTATCCTACGGCGGACGCGCTTATTAGTCTATCCCTAGCTATCTAGTCGTTAATAGCTATACTAGATGACTTTTCCAGCTTTAATAATACTGCTAAGTCTGCTAGGTCTAGTGGAATTAACGCAGAAGCGTTTAATAATTCCGAAGGTATCTAATAGGCTCCTAGGTACTTTCTAACTTATTATAGTCTTTCTATTTAATAAAGTACTCCTTACCCCTTTATTCTAGGATTCTCTTAACTTTATACTCTTCGGTCTTAGCCTTAAACTTCCATTCTTTTTAAAGTAATATCCTGGAGTCGGCTGGTTCTAATAGAGAGATATAGAATACTAGGTATACCTTAGTATTAGGTAGTAACTATAACTTATAATTAATAGGTCCCTTAGACTACTTAATTAAAAATGGTCTAACTTTAATATAGTCTAGTTTCTTACTTAGTCTCTTACTCTTTAAGTTTTTTATATAAAGGTATACTTTATCCCCCTTCTTTAGTTAAGGGTATATTTTTCTTTTCTTATTAACCCGTTACTAAGTTTTAATATTAATCTTACTAATTATTTACTACATATTATTATGCAGTCTTTTCATGTTAGATACTAACACCGTCGCCTTCTCTGCCCTAGAACCCTCCCTTGATTCTAGAAATAAGTTAGCGTGTCTTCTATAGTTCGTAAAGAATGGAGATAGTCCGGTCGTATCTAATCTCTTATTATTAAGTACTAATTATGTTATAGGAAGTAGTAAGACCTAGTTATTTTACTTGTAACTAACGTAGTACCTTAGGTACGCTTCTATTATTTAGTTTATACGTTCTGTCTAACTATCTATTTCTAGATAGTAAGCGGTTAATATTCGTAGCTTCGTTCTAATTACGGCGATTAGAGTCTTCTAATAGTAAGACGTGAAGAGTCTATCTCTATCTAATATAATAGATTCAGGTATACTATAATCCCTTATTAGCCTATCAAGGAGTATATACCCTAGCTGATCTACCTTATAAGTTTCCTTATAAGGAATTATAATAGTATACTTTATTAACTTATTAATAATTATTATAATTAAGTTGAAGATATCTTTCATAACTGGATCTCTTAATTTTAGTAGTTTAATAATAAAGTCTATAGTAACATCTTTCTATAGTATATCTAGAACAGGCGTAAACTGTATTTACCCGTATTTAACGTGGCGTGTAGAGTTGTTCTACTAGTATTAAATATATTCCTTGATGTATTTCTTAACGTACGTACGTAGTTATAGCGTCGTATATTCTCGTTATAAGAGCTCCACCGTCTTGAAGATTCCTGGATATCCTAATAAAGGATTATTATAATGATCCTAGATTACTTTTTTAGCGTATCTCTTAGGCAAGTATATCCTCCCTTTATACTAGAGTAATCTTTTGTTACGACCCTGTCGTCTTGGAGTCGACTGGGGTCTAGGTTGATCTCTTAGAGAGGAGTGTCAAGGACGAGATAGGCAGGCTTCGTGCTAGGCTGGTCTGGTACAAAGTGTATTGTGTTCAGTGTC
>JAABUL010005541.1_pt1 | contig 15612 bp, 12 predicted proteins | sample 5559151 | NCBI WGS metagenome assembly JAABUL01 (sample SAMN10711876, study PRJNA513368) | rock metagenome | isolation source: Antarctica rocks | place: Antarctica: Victoria Land, Pudding Butte sud | reverse complement strand
TGCAGCCGGTTGACAACACGGTGCGTCGCCTATTGCACGAGCCCATCATCGGCGACGACCTGCATTTGACCATCGACGCGCGCATACAGCGGATCGTCACCGCCGCCATGGGGACCGGGCCCGGCGCTTGCATCGTGGCCGACCCGCGCACCGGCGAGATCCTGGCTCTGGAGAGCCAGCCGTGGATCGACTCCAACAGGGTCGACGAGCCCGGCTACATGACCACCATGCAGGCGCGCACGGATAGCCCGTTCGTCGATCGCGCCATCCAGGCCGCCTACGCCCCCGGCTCGACCTTCAAGACTGTGACCCTGACCGCGGCCTACGACACGGGGACGTACGACACGACGACAGTGCTCAGCGGGACCGATGCCGTCGGACCGCTCTACGAAGATGGCGTGCTGCTGCCGTCCAGCATCAACAACCTGCCGCCCAACGTCTACGCAATCACCACGATCGACGCCTTCAAGTACAGCGACAACATCGCCTTTGCGGCCATGGGCGTGAACCTCGGCCCCAAAGTGCTGCTGGACTACGCCGGGCGTTTCGGCTTCGGACAGACCATCCCGTTTGAGTTGCCGGTCACGCCGAGCAGTGTGTCACCGCATCCCGGAACCATGTCCAAGCTTGACGTGGCCTACAGCGCGTTCGGCCAGGACGCTGTGCTGGCGACGCCGCTGCAGATGCTCTTGACGGCTATGGCGGTCGCGAACGGTGGCGCCGAGCAGCGGCCATATGTCGTGTCCAAGGTGACCGCGCCAAACCATGAGGCGCTACAGCAGAACAGCCCGAGCGTCTTCGCGCAACCAATGTCGGCGGGGACGGCGGCTAAGATGACCCAGGCCATGACGGCGGTGGTGGAGGCGCCGGGCGGCTCGGGGTTTGAGGCGCAGGTACCCGCTGTGCAAGTGGCCGGCAAGACGGGCACGGCGCAGGTGACCCACGGCGTGCCGCACGCCTGGTTCATCGGCTTCGCACCGGCTGACAAGCCGCGCCTGGCCGTCGTTGTGTTCAAGCAGAACGGCGGCGAAGGGTACTCTCAGGCCGCGCCCATCGCCGGCGCCATTCTGCGTCAGGCGCTGCCGCTGGCGCCCTAACCGTCGACCGCCGGCGTTCGTTCCGATGCCAGGGCGCGTGCATTATATAAACCTGCGACCGCAGTCGCAGGCCCACGAGCGCCAATAATGCACGAGCCCTGGGTCCGATGAGGGCGAGAGTCGCGGGAGTGCGGGCGGGGGTTCTATAATGAAAGCGCTACAGTCGCGTGCTAGGGGCGAGAGGACAAGCGATTTCATGTTGCGGCAAAAATCGGCGCAGGACTCGATGGATTGGTTGCTCCGTACCATGAATCGGATGCTGCACTGCTATGACGTCGACATGCTCGTCGACCTGGCGTACGACGCTATCCGCGACGACCTGGGATACGACCGCGTGGGTCTGCTTCTCGTCGACCACACCCGCCGGACGCTGGTCGAGCGCGTGGGCACGGACGCCTACGGCCAAAAGTTCTATCCGGCTGGCCGTGTGGCGCGACTGGATGACGGCGGCTATTACGCGCGACTGTTGGCCGCGCCGCGCTTGCAAGCCGATGGCCCCGGTTTCATCTACATGAACGACGCGATGAGCGAAGTCCCACCGGACGTGCGTCCACGTCTCGACGGCCATCCCGGCCAGACGTTGCGCGTTTCGCTGCGCACGAACGATGGCATTCTTGGCCTCATTTCGGTCGACAACCTGACCAGCGGACGGCCAATTACGCCCATGGACGCGCCGCCGCTGGTCACGTTCGCGACGGCGCTTGCCACGGCCGTAGAGAACGTCTTTCTGCTCGATGAGCGGGCGCGCCGTATCGACGATTTGGACGCCAATCTCCATCGACGCGTGCATGAGTTGACGCAAGCGCAGACGGAGCTCGGTCGTCGGGTGCGGGAGTTAGAATGGCTGCGGGATATTAGCCAGCGCGTCAACGCGGCGGATTCTCTGGACGCCGTGCTCGACATCGTCTATGATGGTATCCGCGATGGGCTGGGCTACGACCGTGTCGGCATCCATTTGCTCGACCGGGCGCGCGGGGTGTACGAAGAATGTCGTGGGACGGACGCGCAGGGACACAAGTTCCACCCAGAAAATCGGCCGCTACTACCGCTGACGGAGGATAGCCCTATCTGGCAGGTTCCCGACCTGGCCGCCCTCTTGCGCGGCGCGGAGTACTATTACCTCGCCGACGCCGTGGCCGAGACACCCCCCGCGCAACGGTATCTGCTCGACGGCAGCCCGTCGCAGAACCTCGTCGTGCCGCTGCGCACGGCGGACACGCTAACGGGCGTCATTTCCGTCGACAATCTCCTCAGCGGCCGGCCCATTCACCCTGACGACGCCGGCCCCCTCTGCGCGCTGGCCAACCACGTTGGGACGGCGATCGAGAACGCGCGGCTGCACGAGCATGAACGGACCGAGCGCGCGCGACTGGAAATCATGGCAATGACCGACGCTCTCACCGGATTGCCCAACCGCCGCCTGTTCTTCGACCGCCTGGACCAGGCCCTCCGCATCGCGCAGCGTGATCATAGCCACATCGCTCTGCTCCTGATAGATTTGGATCGCTTCAAGGATGTCAACGATACGCTGGGCCATCACACGGGGGATCTCCTCCTGCAAGAAGTTGGGGCGCGCCTCCAAAGCACGGTGCGGCAATCAGATACGGTGGCCCGCCTGGGCGGCGATGAATTCGCCGCGCTCCTCCCCGCGCCCGGCATGGCCGGCGCCCGGCGCACCGTACGCGCGATCCTTGCCCGCATCCAAGAGGCGATGACGCTCGATGGGTGTGACGTGACCATCGAGGCGAGCATCGGCATCGCCATCTATCCGGATCATAGAATCGACATGCCGACCCTACTACGCCACGCGGACGCCGCGATGTATAGCGTCAAACATAGCCGTAGCGGCCACGCCCCATCTACGCCAGAGCCAGACCGCCTATAGTAGACCAGGTAGCTAGCGCAGGTACGTCGCGTACCAGTCGCGCAGGCGCGTCAGTAGGTCGCGCTGGTGGTGGCGTTCGCCGACCTGATGCCCCTCACGCGGGTAGGTGACGTACTCCGTTGGCACATCCAGGTGGCGCAGCGCGCTGTAGAACTCGCGTCCCTGGCTGACCGGCACGCGGTGGTCCTCCTCTCCGTGGACGATCAGCGTGGGCGTGCGCACGTTAGCCACCCGGCTCAGGGCCGAGCGCTCCCACAGCGCGGTAGCGTCCGTGACCTGCTCCGCCTCGAACAGCCGGTCGCCGAAAACACGGATGTCGCACGTACCGGCGAAGCTGACCCAGTTACAGATGCCGGCCCCCATCACGGCACAGCGGAAGCGATCGGTCTGGGTCAGCGTCCACGGCGTCAGCGTGCCGCCGTAGCTCCAGCCGCCGATACCCATGCGGTCCGCGTCGACCATGCCCCGGTCAATCAGCATGTCGACCCCGGCCATCACATCGCGGTAGTCGCCGCCTCCGATGTCGCCGACGTTAGCGCGCGCGAAGCGGTTGCCACGCCCGGCGCTGCCGCGTGGGTTGGGCAGCAACACGACGTAGCCTTGCAGGGCCAGCCACATGCCCCAGTCGTGCCAGTTGAGGTGCAGGTGGTCGGTCCACAGCCAGGTCGGACCGCCGTGGACGTTGACGACGAGCGGGTAGCGTCGCCCCTCTTCATAGCTGGGTGGCGTGATCAGCAGGCCCCTGATGGTCTCGCCGTCGAAGCTCGCCCACTCGATCTCACTTTGTCGGCCCAACCGCTTGTCGCGCAGCCAGGGGTTGACGTCGGTAAGTTGGCGCGGCCCCGCGGCCGCGTCCCACACCCATAGGTCGTCGGGGCGCCCTCCGTCGGAGCGCACCATGGCGACGCGCCGGCCGTCCGCCGAGACCGACACATCCGTCTTTGATACGCTGCCGGCGCTCTCGACGCCGGTCGGGAGCAGGTCGACGCGCGCGTCGTCGGGGCTGACCTGGTACACGGGCGTATGGCTATCGCGCCAGGTCACCAGCAGCAGGTCGTCGCTGTCGCGCGGCCGGTCGAGCAGAATGGGCGTGGCCGGGAGATCGCCCAGCAGGTCGCGTGGCGCGTCGCCGGAGAGCGGCCAGGCGCGTAGATAGGTTTGGGGGAAGTCTTCGGCCGCGCTGCCCAGGGCATAGATGGCCGCGCCGTCGCGTGACCACGTCAAGCCCTCCGCGAACGGCGCCGCTCCCAGGTCACATGGCTCCGTTTCAGCGCTATTAGCCGCGTAGACGACCAAGCGGACGGCGCCGAACATCTCGTTCCACTCCGGCGTGTCCGACGCGATGACCGCGAGCGCCGTCCCGTCCGGCGACCACGCGTGCGCCCAGACGTGGCGCCCCTCGGGTGTCAACGGACGCGCCCCCGCGCCATCCGCCCCAATCAGCCACAATCGCTGTCGTTTAATCGCCTCGGAGGCCACATAGGCGTCGTCGCGGTCCTGTTCGCGCCGCTCCTGCTCCTCGCTCTCGCCATCGATGACAAGGTAGGCCAGGCGCGCGCCGTCGGGCGCCCAGCGCGGGTCGGCCACGCCGCCCCGCTCGTCGGTCAGCCGCCGCGCCTCGCCGCCGGACAACGCGATGACGTAGAGCTGCTTCACGCCGGCCTTGTCGCGGTCCGACGTGAACGCGAGCGGCGCCCCGTCGGGCGACCAGCGCGGCTCACCGTCCATCCCGCCACCGCTTGTGAAAAGATGCGATTGCCCGGCGGATGAGCCGTCAACTGCGACGAGGTGGATCTGTCCCTTGGGGTGCTCGCCCTCTTTGGACACGGTCGAGAGCACGTAGGCCACGGTCCCGCCGTCGGGTGAAAGCGCGATCTGCGAGACCGTCTTCATGGTCACGACCTCGTCCACGGTCACCGTTCCCGGATCGCTACCCATATGCATCGTCGCCCCATCCGTATTGCTACGTGTCTCTAGCTGCACTGACTGCTCCCTTCTTGTCTTGACGCTGTGTTCGCGGTTTGAGTGTTCCCCCCAATGGTGAGAGGCGGCCTGACCTTGAAAGGTCATGGCAGAGGACGGACCTTGAAAGGTCTATGCGGGCGCGACACGCGCGCCGTCCATCGGTAGGACGCCCGCGGCGTTCGTCGCGGAAAATCTTTTAAGGCCCTGTCCCTGCTGTTGGGTGGACACCGCGCTGGTCGCAGGGAGACCTTTCAAGGTCCGGTTCCTGCCATGGTCTTTTAAGGCCAGGCCAACGGAGTCCACCATCATAGCAGAGGTTATCACTCCGATGCGGGTCCGTCGAACATGGGGCGCCGCTTCTCGCGGATAGCGGACACGCCCTCCCGGACGTCGGGGCCGCCAAAGCCCATGAACTCCAGTGCCAGCGAGGTGTCGAAGGTCGGGCCGGCCAGGCGCAGCCAGTTGTTGAGGCTGTACTTGGTCCAGCGGATCGCGCTCTGCGACCCCGCCGTGAGCCGGCGCGCCACGGCAAGCGCGCGCTCGTGGACCTCCTCGTCCGGCACGCACAGCGAGACCAGCCCGATGCGCTCGGCTTCCTCGCCCGACAAGGGCTCGCAGGTCAGCAGGTGGTACTTAGCCTTAGCCATGCCGCACAGCAGCGGCCATACGATGGCGGCATGGTCGCCGGCCGCGACGCCGAGCTTGGTGTGGCCGTCGATGATGCGCGCGGAACGGCCCGCGATAGAGATATCGGCCAGCAACCCCGCGACCAACCCCGCGCCCACGGCCGGCCCCAGCATGGCTGAGACGATTGGCTTGGAGCAGTTGAGGATGTTATAGACGAGGTCGCGCGCCTCGCGCAGCACGCGGACGCGCACGGCGTAGTCCTCGGCCATCTCCTGCACCAGCGCGAGGTCGCCGCCGGCGGAGAAGACGTTGCCCTCCCCCGTGATGATCGCCACCCGCGTGTCGAGGTCGCGGTCGACCGCCGTCCAGACATCGGCGAGCTCACGGTGCATGGCGGCGTCGGCGGCGTTGAGGCGGCCCGGCGCGCTCATGACGATGCGCAGGACGTGCGGTTCCGGCCGCTCGAAACGCAGGCTGGTGAATTGAGCGTATGGGTCGGGCATGATAATCCTCCTCTACACTATTATAAGCCGCATCGCATATGGCACGTATCCTGATGATGTGACGACGAAGCTATGAGGAGGCGCCACAATGCCGAGAGGAACCTGGGTCTTCAGCCCCAATACGGGGGGGCAAGACGATCCCTTTTATACCTCCAATAAACCGCATGCGCGTCAGCGTGGCGTCCGTCGATACAACAGTCCTCCGCTCATGCGCCGCCGACCGCCGCGCGCTCTATCGCGTCCGACACGGTCGCGAACCTTTGGGGGCGGCTGGCCAGCCACACGCCGCCGACGATACATAGCCCCCCGCGAGCGTGGCCCATGATGGGCGCTCGCGCAGGATCAGGACGGCCAGGAGCGTGCCGGCCAGCGGCTGCAGGAACAGCGTGACGCCTGCGCTGGCCGCGTCGACGTGGCGCAGCGCGGCGAACCAGCCGGTGTAGGGCCGGATCGTCCCGCCGATAGCGAGGTAGAGCACGCCGGCCCAGGCGGCGCCACTCAGGTGTGGCGCGCCGTCGCGCGCGACCTCGACCGCCGCGGCCGGGATCCACACGACGAGGCTGCCGATGACGCTGCTGCTGAGGATGAACAGCCCTGGGTAGCGCGCGAGACCCCGCTTGCCGAGGACCGTGTACAGCGCCTCGAACACGAGCGAACCAATCACCAGCAGGTCGCCGAGCGCGCGCGTCCCGCCGCCCAGGTGCGGCAGCGTCAGGCCTTTTTCGACCACGACGTAGACGCCGAGCGCGCCGACGAGCAGCCCGCCGACGGCGGCGCGCCGCACCGCCTCGTGCAGGATAACCCAGGCCAGGACGGCGGTAAAGATGCTTTCGCTGGCGATGAGCAGCGCGGTGTCGGAGGCGCTGGTCAGGGACAGGCCGGTGTACTCCGCCGCCTTGGTTAGGACGAAACCGAGCAGGCACAGCAGGGCCAACCCAGGCACGTCGCGCCATCCGATGTGCAGACGCCGCCCGTCGCGCCACAGCAGCGGCGCCAGCAGTAGCCCGGCCACGCCGAAGCGCAGCGCGTTGAGTTCGACCGGTGAGAGCGCCGCCAGCGCCTCTTTGCCGGCCACGTACGAGCCCGCCCACAGCAGGTTGGTCAGCACGAGTACAAGCATGGCGCGGCGCCGTGTCCAGCGCATCGTTACGAGCCCTTCCTTACTCTCGTCTCCACGTTATCCGCACTTTGATGCTACGGCAGCGCCCGCGCCGACGCTAGAGCCTGTTATGCACTTTTCTGCCACAATCGCGACGGATCGTTAAGATGGAAAGCATCGAAGCGACGAGAGGAACTCCTGAGCCTATTCACTGCTATCTGACAAGCCGATGCACGACGACCTTGGCCTGCGGATGCGCCTTTTCGACTCACTTCAAGCGTAGTCGCATCATTTAGGGCGAAACGGTTGCTTTAATGATAGCGGAAGTTCATAACAGGCTCTAGGGTTCGCGTCGTCTCCATAGTGTCGCGCTCCAATAGTGGGACGTCAAAGACGAATCTATAATTGGTCGCGTCAGAGTGAGTAGAGTATGTCGAGACCGCGCCATCTGTTCCGACCTATGTATAACAGGGGCCTGCGGAGAGCGCCCGCGCCTTCCTCGTGCCCGAGGCGACCACGGCCCAGCGCATCAGCCGGGCTAAGCGGACCATCACAGCCAGCGGCCTCCCGTTCCACATGCCCCCCGCGCTCGAGGCGGCGGAGCGGCTGCGCGTGGTCCTGCAGGTGCTCTACCTGATCTTCAACGAGGGCTACACTGCGAGCGCTGGCCCCAACCTGCACCGGACCGACCTGACCGGCGAGGCAATCCGCCTCACCCGCACGGTTCACCGGCTGCGGACGGACGATGGCGAGGTGGCCGGGCTGCTGGCGCTCATGCTGCTCACGGACGCGCGACGCCCAGCGCGCACTGGACCCTATGGCGCGCTGATCCCGCTCGCCGAGCAGGATCGGGGACGATGGAACCGGGATGCGATCCGGGAGGGGATCGCGCTCATCACCGCCGCGCTGGCGCGGACGCCGCTCGGCCTCTACCAGCTCCAGGCGGCCAGCGCGGCGGTCCACGCCGAGGCGGCGCGTGCGGAGGAGACGGACTGGCCGCAGATCCTGGCTCTGTATGCGCTGCTTGAGCGGGTGGCGCCGGGTCCCATGGTCACGCTCAACCGCGCCGTCGCGGTCGCGATGGCGCAGGGCCCACGGGCCGGACTCGACCTGCTCACGGCCCTAGACGCCGACGGCCGGCTGGCCGGTCACCATCGCCTCGACGCCGTGCGCGCCCATCTCTTAGAGATGGCTGGCGACGCCGTGGCGGCCCGTGCCAGCTATCGGAACGCGGCCTGCCACGCCACCAGCCTACCCGAACAACGCTACCTCGAGAGCCGTGCCGCCCGGTTGACCGGCGGCGACGCGTAGAACTCCGCTGCTGTACGCTCGTCGCTCCGCAGCACGTCAAGGTCGACCTGCTGCTGATCGGGGACCACCGCGTACAGGCGCAACTCGCCGCCGAGCGCGCTCATGTAGTGACTCAACGTGGACACATACCAATCGTCGTTGCGCTCGATCTTGGACACGGAAGGCCGCGAAACGTCCATGGCGTGCGCCAACTGCTCCTGGGTCGCGCCGCGTTGCTCGCGCAGGTCCGCCAGCCGCAGCACGGCACGAGTCAGGCGCTCGTAACGGTCGACCAGTGCCCTTTCCTCCGGCGTCTTGGCCTCTAGTTCGTCGAAGTTGTGGTGTCCGCTCACCGTTTCCTCTCTTTCTTTGCGCGCCCTTTGCCGGTAGCGCCTGTGGCATCCTCCGCTTTCTTCGCCGCGGCTTCGAGCGAACGCAGATGTTCGGCATAGAGGACATCGGCTATCGGTATGTTATCGTCGTACCATCGGTTCCGCTGGCCCGTTTTGTCGCCACCGAGGAGCAGGAGAGGGCTGTGCGACGCGGGTCGAACGCAAACAGGATGCGTATGTTCGTCGCAACCGGCCGTAGTTCCTTCTACTTTGGAGACGCCTGGACCATACTGATACCGCCGTAGGGCCTGCTTGTAGGCGGCCGGGAGCCGCGCGTCCGCCAGCGCCAGGAGTTGACGACGATGATGGCGTCATACCGTGGCATGGACAACCCGCGGAAGCCACGCCATGACGTCCAGCCGGCGGGCGAAATGCAGCAGGGGGGGCGTGTCGGGGAGAACGAGGCGCAGCGGATCGACCATTGTATTACACGCGATCTCCGCCTCGGCCGGCTGGAGGGGCCACCGTGTGTGGTCGATGTCGGCGCGCCAGACAGCCTGCTTCCCAGCCGCACTATAGAGACAGTAGCGCTCGGTCAACCACGCGTTGATCGACCCGTCCGTGCTGCGGCTCACGGGGCCGGTCGGCCGGTACCGCGCGGCGAAGGCGGCCGGCGGCGCCCCGTGATGCGTCCGTGTGCTCGCATAGGCGACGGTTCGGCCGCTCCGCGACGCGGACATGTCCGCGTCGTAGTAGGGTAAGCGGAAACCGAGGCGAGCCGCGCGTACCGCGAGAGGGTTCGCGGCATCGAGGCTGAAGAAGTAGACGCCGGCCTTCCCCTCCGTCGTCACGTACGTCCGCACATTGAGTTCCGGGAACGTCGAGGTCCCCGGCAGCGGCGGCAGGTAGCGGGCATGGACTCCCGCCATCGTAAACGGGACGACACCTATCCATGCACATCCATCAAACGTGTCAAGCGTCAGACCGGGTGGGATCAACGGACGGAGCACGGCCACGGGGAGGGGCCAGTGCATGAAAAGGAGATCATGCCACTGCATCGCCATCACCGCTGGCCGCGACGACGCCGGCCACGGACGATCCGTGCGTCCCGCTCTCATCTCTAGAACCCTCCCAGCGTCCGTCACGTCGTCGCCTCTGTCGGTGGCGTGAGCGATACTCTTGTTGGAGTATACCCGCATGCTCGCCGGCAGAGGCTCTCGCAGGGTCGAGTTCATGATGACGGATGGAAAGCTCCGCTACGACTCCCTTGTGAAGGCCACGCGGTCGGACGAGAGACCGCCGCGCGTCGTTGTCGCGCGCGCTACGAAGGGCGCGCTCGCCATGGCGCCGCCGGTGACGCGCCGGCGTAGCCCCATGAAGAGGCTGTAGATGACCGGTACGACCACCAGGGTGAGCAGTGTGCTGGTGAGTAGGCCGCCGATGACGACCGTGGCCAGATTGCCCGCGATCAGGCCGCTGCTCTGGGTCTGCGCCGCCAGCGGAACCAGCGCCAGGATCGTGGCCGTGGCCGTCATCAGGATCGGGCGCACGCGCGTGCGCCCGCCTTCGATCAGCGCCTGGTGCAACTCCGCGCCCGCTTCCACCTTATGCTGCACCAGGTCGAGCAGCACGATGGCGTTGGTTACTACGATGCCGATCAGCATCAGCATGCCGATCAGCGCCGAGAGGTCGAGCGTCTTGCCTGTCACAGCTAGGCCGACCAGCGCGCCGATGACGGCTAGCGGCAGCGAGAACAGAATTACGAACGGGATCAGCAGCGAGCGGAACAGCACCACCATGATTAGGTAGACCAGCCCGATCGCCACCAGCATGGCGATGCCCATGTTGATGAAGCCGTCGATCAGTTGCTGGCCTACGCCGGCCTGTCCCACGGTGATGTTGCTTTTAGACCAGGTCGCGGTTAGCGGTTTGATCGCCTTGGCCACGTTGCTCGTGACCGTGCCGGAACTAGCGGCAGGGTCGACGCCCGCCGTGACGTCGCCGATGTTCTGCTGGCCCTGTCGCGCGATGGACACCGGGCCGAACGTGGGCGTGACGCTGGCGATTTGGCCGACCGCCACGGGCGGCGTCCCGATGGTCAGGCTCTTGATCTTCGCCGCCGTGTTCACGGCGTTGGGATCAACCTGCACGTAGATGTCGGCGTCCTGGTTCTGACCCTGCAGGCGGACCGTCGTGGCCGTCTGCCCGGTCAGCGCGCCGCGGATGGCGAGGGCGGCCGTGGCCGGCGTCAGGCCGTGCAGGAAGGCATTGCGCGCGTTGACCGTGATCTGTAGCTGCGGCTGGCGCGCCTGTAGGTTGGACTGCAGGTCGGTCAGGCCCTTGACCCGCTCCAGGCTGGTGAGTACCTGCTGAGTAGCGGTGGTGACCTCGGCCTGATTGGCGCCCGTCACCTGCACGTCGACGTTGGTGGGTGGACCGTTCTGCACCGCCGCGCCCTTGATCGACACGCCGCCTGTATTATAGGGCGCGAGGCTATTGCTCAGGCGCTTGATCGCTTGCGTCATGTCGACGTTGCTGTTGTAGACCACCAGCATCGTTGCGGCATTGTCGGCGCTGCCGGTCCCGGCGCGCTGCGCGCCGGCGCTGTCGTAGCCGATGATGCTCTCATATTCCTTGAGGCCCGGCTGCTTGGCCTTGGTGAGCACGCTTTGCTCGACGCGCGCCACGACGGCGGTGGTGCGCCCCAGCGAGGCCCCGGCGGGCAACGCGACCGACACCTGAGCCAGGTTGGCGTTGCTCGGCGGCAGGAAGCCCTTGGGGATGCCGGCCGCGAGGCCCAGGCTGCCCACGAAGAGCACGAGGGCTACGACAATGGTGATGGCGCGGTGGGCCAGCGCCCAGGTTAGGATCGGCGTGTAGACGCGCTGGATGACTGTCTCCCGCTCCACGCGGACTTTGCGCGTGATGAACAGGCTGCCCAGCGCCGGGATCACGGTGAGGGCCACCAGCAGCGAGGCGGCCAGCGCGAAGGCGACGGTGAAGGCGAAGGGCTGGAAGAACTGGCCGATGATCCCGCCGACGAAGCCGATCGGCAGGAATACGGCGATGGTGGTGACGGTCGAGCCGATGATGGCGCGTCCTACTTCGCGCGTGCCGTTGACGACGGCGTCGAACCGATCCTCGCCCTCCTGGACGTGTCGGTAGATGTTCTCTAGCACCACGATGGCGTCGTCGACCACGCGGCCGATAGCCACCGCGACGGCGCTGATGGTCATGATATTGAGCGTGATGCCCTGCCAGCCCAGGATGAGCAGCGCGGTGAAGATGGAGAGCGGAATGCTGACCGCCGTGACCAGTGTGGTGCGCACGGTACGCAGGAACAGGAAGATGACCAGGATGGCGAAGAGGGCGCCGAAGAGCCCGTCGCGCACCAGCCCGCTGACCGAGTCGACGATGCCGGTCGAGCTGTCATAGAGGGTGCTGATCTGGAGTTGCGGGTATTGCTTCTCCAGATCGTGCACTTTGGCCTGTACGGCGTCGGCGACCTTGACGATGTTGGCGTCGCTGTTCTTGCGGATAGTGATGGAGATGGCTGGCTTACCATTGAAGCGTACGATGCCGGCGATCTGGCCCGGCGTATTGCCCAGCACGTTGACATCGCCCGCGCCCTCGCTGACCGTGGCCACGTCGCGCAGGTAGACCACGCGCGGCTGGACGGTCGCTCCAGTGCGGCCGGCGGCGCTCGTACTCCCGGTTTGTCCGCTCCGCGTGGCACTGGAGGCGCCCGCGCTACTCACGCCGGACCCGCTGCCCGCGTAGCCGCCCCGCGTGGAGTTGGAGGCGCCAGATTGGCCGCTCGTGTAGCTACCGGAGCCGCCCTGGCCGGACGCGCCGCTCGTCGCCAGTACGGTGATAGGCAGATTACGGATCGCGGTGAGTGTGGTGAGCGCGCCGTTCGTGACTACCGGCTCGGTGACACCATTGTTCGTCACGTTGCCGCCGGGGATGCCAACGTTGTTGGCTTGCAGGACCTGGTTGACCTGCGCCGGCGTCACCCCGTACTTAGCCATCAAGGTGGGGTTCAACGTGACGGTGACGCGCGGGTTGGCCCCACCGCCCACGTCGGCCGCGGCCACACCGCTGATCTGCTCGAGTTGCGGCTTGACCTGGGTATTGACCAGTGTGTAGGTGTCCTGCAAGCTGGCCTTGCCGTTGGTGTTGTTGACGCCGAGGTACAGGATCGGGAAGGCGCTGAAGTCGACCGTGGAGACTTTGGGGGCCAGCACGCCGGTGGGGAACGGCAGCCCCGCGACGGCGGTCGAGATTTTGGACTCGGCTTGGTTGATATCCGTGCCGTAGTTGAACTGTACGGTCACGACCGAGGCGTTCCGCGCCGAGGTCGAGGCGAGCGTGTTGATGCCCGGCACGCCGGCCACGGCGACCTCGACGGGCTTGGTCACGTCCTTGAGCACCGTGTTGGGGGAAGCGCCGGGGTCGGCCGTCACCACGGTGACGGTATTGAAGCTGACGTTGGGCAGCAACTCTTCCTGCAGGCGCGTAGCGGTGAAACCGCCCGCCGCCAGTAAGATGAGCGCGAACAGGATCACCGCCCCCCGCTGGCGGACGATGACGCGGATGAAAGAGGTCATAGGTGTCCTATCCTTTACTCTCGACTCTCGATGGCGGCCGCGGGATAGCCCCGTCCGGCGGCGTATGGCAGGTCGGCAGGCCGTTCACGACCGTCGCGGCCAGGGCGCGCATCCCTTGAGTCAGCGCCGCGAGGTCATCGGGGGCGAGGCGGCCTAACAGCGCGCGCACGAGGCGGCGCTCGCCATGCTGGAGCTGCGACACCAACTCTTCTCCCTGTGGGGTCAGCCGTACGATCGTGCGACGGCGATCACTCGGGTCCTCAGCCCGTTCGACGAGGGTAAGCTGGACCAGTGCCTCGACGAGGACGCTCGCCGCCGGCTTCCCGATGCCGAGGAGTTCGGCCATACGTCCGACGATGAGGGCGCCTTCGTCCGCGAGGACAAACAACCCTTTTAACTGCGTGATAGTGAGATCAAGGTGCAACCAGTGCGACTCCGTCGTCGCGTGGAAAGCCTGAATAACCGTTTCGTAAGCGCTCAAAGCCTCTTCGACGAGACTCTCGTCGTGTCGGGGCATGGACAGTCCTTTCCGTTCACCACAACTCTACCATGATAGTTGCGATTTGTAAATATATTTCCCTATCCTAAATAATTACCTAGTAGCGCATAAATAGATTTCTGCGTTACAGTGCCACTGCTATATAATTGGCGCGATATGGCGGTGTAGGAGTACAGTGAGAGGAGCGGTCGGCGCTCCCCGGTGGGCGCCACTTTTCGGCGTGGCGCGTCGTATCTACTAGGAGCGCCGGCTTCTAGCCGGCTTACGGTCGCCGCCGCGCGGTGTGCCATTACGATACGCGTGCCCTCAAACGTGTGCCGGCTAGACGGTTAGCGGACCGACGCCGGCACTCTCAGTAGATGGTTGAAATGGAGCACGACACTGAAAAGCCTATGGGAGCGGCCGCCTGAGGGGCGCGAGGGACGTGTCATCCCCCTCCACCGGCTTGACGTCCACGTCGAAGCACGGCGCTTCGGCGCGGCGCTGCTCGACCTCATCATCCTGGTCATCGTCACCATCTGGCTCGGCGACGTCTTCGGCGTTACTCATGTAGCGAGTGGCACGGCGCTGCGCACGGCCGTGAGCTTCCCCTACGTCGCGATCGCCAACACCCTCGATCCACCGTGGCTGATTCTGATCGTCGTCGTGCTGTACTCCGTGCAGGAGGCGCTTTTCGGCGCGACATGGGGCAAGCTCGTGGCGGGTCTGCGCGTGGTCGACGCCGAGAGCGGTCTGCGTCCGACTATCGGTATGGTCGTGGTGCGCAACGTCCTGCGCGTCGTCGAATATTACCCCATTCTTTACCTTGTCGGTAGTGTAGCGGCGCTGACCTCGCCGCGCCGCCAGCGCCTGGGTGACCGCCTGGCCGGAACGCTGGTGGTGAGCGCCGCGTCGGCGCCGCTGGCCTATCTGCCGGCCTCCCAGGTGCGCCGGCGTCTATTGCTGTTGATTGTGGGCTGCGCCGTATTCGCCCTCGGCTGCGGCGCTTTCGCCTATGTTGGCCGTCCGCCGCTGGTGATCCAGAGCCTCGTCAACACCAACAGCCTGTTCGACCGTGACAACATCGTCGCGTACACTCTGGGCGCGCCGCACTGGGGCTCCGGCGTCGTGCGCTACTCCATCGTCTACCGCGACATGGCCCACTACCACGCCGGTTGTCACGGCACGCTCACGCTGCGCTGGCACGGTTTCTTCGCCCTCAACGGCGGCTGGAGACTCGACCCCGCCGCGAGAGCGCGGACATGCCGTTGAAAGCGCGGTACACGCGCAACAGTTATAGGCTCGTCACACCAGTTGGCGCCCGCAAGGCGCCGGAATGCCGGACGCTCGTGATGAACTGCCGGGGATCGTCCGGTAGCTTATCGAGGAACAGGACGAGGTTCCAATGAAGGGGCTTGTCGAGCATAGCCACTGAGGGCACAAGTAGTGCTTGGGCGTCCGTTATCCGTCGCACGTACCCGCCGACGGTCTGTGCGACAGCTAAATCCAGGAAGCAGTGGGGCGCATCGGCCAAGCTAAGGTCGGTCCATACGGCGCTATCCCGCATATCCAGCACGCGCGGGATGTCGAGTGTGAGTTGCCAGACCGTGCGCCTCACGGGGACCGTGGCGAGCGCGGGATCGGTGTTCTCAACGAAGTGGCGTGACCACTCCGCCAAGGCCACACCCATGTCACCGGCTAGATACAGGGTTGGTTGTCCCTTAAC
>JAABUL010005540.1_pt1 | contig 15615 bp, 18 predicted proteins | sample 5559151 | NCBI WGS metagenome assembly JAABUL01 (sample SAMN10711876, study PRJNA513368) | rock metagenome | isolation source: Antarctica rocks | place: Antarctica: Victoria Land, Pudding Butte sud | reverse complement strand
GCGCACTATGGCTCTTGAGCTTCTCGATCATTGGAATCACGAACGCTGCCGTTTTGCCTGACCCTGTCCTTGCCATTCCCACAACGTCTTGGCCGTCCAGTACCAGCGGTATAGTCTTCCGCTGGATCGGCGTAGGGACCGAGAATCCTTTGCGTGTAATGGCCTTCAGCAGATGGGCGTTCAAACCCATGGCCTGGAAGCCCCCACCTTTCTTTACACTTTTGCCTTTTAGATTGGAAGCTTTGCGGTTCGAAGCTGCTTGCTTGTCGGCAATGAAGCCTGCATCGTCTGACTCGCTTTCATCGTCGAAGATTGTCTCCGCTTCGTCCATTCTGGCTTTGCGGTCCGGATGTAGGGTTGGAGCTTCATTGTCGGAACCACTGATGCTGCCACCGTCGAAGAGAGAGCGGGAGATGTCCACCTCGTTCTCTGATTGGGCGGGAGAAGGGGCTCGATGCGGCATATTGAGCTTTGGGTGGCTGCAGGGGCTGCAGTCTTTTCGCTCTTCAAGTGACACCCAACCTGACCCAGAAGTATAATTGTTATTAATGTTGTGGGTTTGCCATGATATAAAACCCATGTTTCCGGGCCGGGAATTCCACCGAAGCAAAACGCGCCTCGCGAACCACTTGGCGCGTTGGTGGGGCTTTTTATACTAGAGAAAGTCAGTTAACAATCACAAATCGTATTGATTCGCCAAAGAGAAGCTTCCACGATGGGTAAGCGGTGCATGCCCCTTGCGCTGTGCAGCAGAAGCTGACAAGCTCAGACTACGGCGGCGGCTACTCAACGACCTCCTACGGCGCCCAAGGCGGAGCTGGCGGTGGGGGGTTCTTGACCGGTTCACAGGGTGGAAGCCAGGGCGGTGGAGCAGGAAAAGTAATTCCATCATTCCGGTGTTGCAGCAACTTAGCTGATAGATCCTCAGGGAACATATGGCAAAGACACCTTACGCCCCGTAACCATCAAACAAATCCTCGATGCCAACATACCACACCCCGACGCAGATGCCAAAATTGACGATGTCGAAGTCACACAGGCAAGCTTTCCTGTCACTAGCTTTGGACTCGAGCTGTTGGGGGAACTAATCATGAATATATACAGCTCACCTTCGTCGGCCAAATCCGCAACATCTCCACGCAAACCACGAACATAACCTACAAACTCGACGACGGCACCGGCACCGTTGAAGTCAAGCAATGGATTGACGCCGACGCTGCAAGCGAAATGTCCGACCCCTCTGCGCCCTCGAAACCGAAACTTGTAGTCAACGAATGGGCTCGTGTCTGGGGACGTTTGAAAGCATTCAACGACCGAAGACACGTTGGTGCGCATGTCATACGGCCGGTCGAGAACAAAATGGATATCTCGTACCATTTGCTGGAAGCAACTTACGTGCATCTGTATTTCATGCGAGGGGATCCGAGCCAGTTTACGAATCCGGGTGGGCAGCAGGCGGCGGATGCACAGGGGCAGCACGATGGTGGATATGGAGGTGGGGACAATTTGGGGATGAACGGCAGGCCGATGCCGAATGTGTCGGTGAATGCAAGGAAGGTGTATTCGGTGCTGAAGAATAGCCCACAGAGCAATGAGGGGTTGCATGTCCAGAATGTGGCGGCGAGCTTGGGGCTGGGGATCCAGGAGGTGATGAAGGCTGGGGATGAGCTGTTGGGTCAGAGCTTGATTTTTACGACGGTCGATGATAACACCTGGGCTATATTGGAGTTTTAGTGCGATAGGAGAATGTTGTTCTCGAAAGCTGAGAGCCTCTGTGTGATTGATGCTATGATGTGTCTCCGAGCTCCGTCTACTAGGTGCCGTCCAGCTAATATAATGTGCCTTCGGCCAGCCTCAGGAATGAGCCTTCTCAGGCATGATCCAGGGAGCCAGAGCGAAGTGAGACGTCTTCAATGTGTGAGCTCCGAGAAATCTGCTCTCTGGGGTTTGCACTTACTGGTGATTCCCTTATCGCAACCCCTGTATAGGTTAAGTAGTGGATCTTGTACGATAGGTATGGAAATTGAATTAGTCGTAAATGTGCCACGAATGATCTCCCTTATTGCCTTTCGTCCCTTCCCGCTCCCAGAAGTCTTCGCTTGGGATCGAACAGTCTCCGCCATGTAAGATGTACCGCTGGATCCGATTGCGTAGTGTGTCTTCGTCATCGCAGACTCTGGGATCCGCCTGATTAGTGCATTGTTCAGGGGAACAAGTCCCCCATTTCTTGTTGGTGCCGTTGCCCAGTCTCCCTTCCAGAGCAACATGACTAAGCTTCAGTGTCGACTGCAAGAATTTAATGATCGATACCCATGAGGACCCTGGCCGTTCGTCGATATCACTGTCGCTGAGCAGATGAATCCATCCAAGCTCCAACGATCGAAGGGTTTCTGCTTGGTGTGAGATGATGGTCTACAGCGTAGTTTCGCGGCATGCCATGGGCTGTAGCACCAATCGTTTGAGGCCTGCGACGTTGAGACACCCTTCAGGAATTACTTTCAGCCCGGACCGTGATACTTTTTCTGAGGCGCCTGCAAGGTCCAAATCAAGCGTGGTCAGATTGCGACGGAATCTTGCAAAGTTCAGAGAGTGGAGTTGTAACGAGACGAGGTGTTCGGCGGCTCCGAACAAGACATGCCACTGCTTAGGTGCCCGGGAGAACAGCTCCCACGGTACGTAGTTGGCCTTGAAAGTCTTGACTTTAGCCCGAGTCGCAAGGGCAGCCGTAAATACTGCCATTATTTGCTTAGCGGCGCGAGCTGAATCAGCATGAAGACGCCGATCCATGACTGTTGCTCGCATCAGAGGTGTAAGACCTTTCGTTCCATCTAGATCAAGGATCCCCATTCCTCCAGACCTCTGCGCTGCGTATCCAAGACGTTCGAGCTTGGGCAAACGCCCCAACATTGTCTTGAGCCACCTTATCTCTCGATGCCCCTTCCGAAGGGCAATTTGGCTTTGCACGTGAGCCGTGTAGACTGAGTAGTGCCTCTCAAGCTCCGCATGGGAAAGTGTTCTTTGGAATAGAGTGGCGTAGTCGCTACTATTATTCACAACCTGTCCTATTCATAGCCGCCAGTCCGCAAACGTGAGTGCTTCATCGGTGAAAGGCTCGTCTTCGTCTTCAGGGAGCACGATACCACTGTAGGTGATGCCTCTGCCATAGTGTGAGAAACGCGGATGCGTTGAAACGTGATCAAGTCTTTCAAAGCTGCCAGTGTCTGCATAAACGAGCAAATGACGAAAGAGAAACTCCTCGGCCATCCGGTTCAAGGGCGCGCACGCGAGCTCGTCATCGTGTCGGAAGATCACATAAGATCTGTTTCTGCAGGTCACACGGCAGAGCCATGAAATTCAAAGTCATTCCTAAGATCAGACAAGCTGAAGGCTTGTCGGGATGTGCAACGAATGAGAGATCTTCAGCATAGCTTACTGCCGGCTCCTGCGCGTTGTCGATTTGCCTGACAACTTCCTTTACTTGGGGCACAGTATCGTGCGTCCGGTTAAGCTGACCAGTCGAAGGTTCCTGCCGAATGGCGACGACACATTTAGGCTCGGCTGTGAAAGCGACCTTCGACCTATTATTCACGTCGTTATTCACGTCGCTGCGCTGCGAGAATGAAGAAGGAGCGTTCGCTAGCACCCTATCTAAGCCCGGACGGGATTTCTAGGGTCTATTGATCACGTGGATCACGTGCCGAGCATTGTGAACTCACCTTAACAATGTACCTCACCAAATACTGATCATTTTGGGCCATGATCCTAGAGACACTTTGGCGATACCAAGGTCTCGAGATTGATCGAAGAAGAATCGCACCTCATGCTTTGATCAATTGATAGGGGCACTAATCAGGTAGATAAACAAAGCCTTCCGTGGATCTGCTCCCATTGAGTACGAGCTTCCCTTGGGTCTACTAGGCTTCAGGAACGAAGACTCCTTGACAGTGTGGCTCTCTAGCCATGATCCTCCACCGTCATTGGTCCATCGTCTGTCTGCTAATCCCATCGGACACGGTTCTCGAAGATTGTAGCACCATTCTTGCCCACGCATGGAATACTATCTAATGCATGCTGGTATAGAGTCCTTGGACACAATTAGTCACCCCACACCATACTCTACATATTCTGAAAGTACGTACGGTCAAAGGTCCGCGGCCATATCAGCGACAGCTTGGTCCAAGAGTGCGCCCACCGAAGTCTCACATTCCGCATTATCCCGGATCGTGGAGGCTATCGCCTCCTTTTCTCTGCAGTCCAGATTCGCTTTCCACACGCCAATACCCTTCAGCTCTTCCTCCAAATCCTCCTTCATCACCTTCTTGGTCTGCTTCAGGTCTGTTACAACAGCGTAGATTTCCCGGTACAATCGATCGAGTTTGGCCGCTCGAGTCGTATCTTGGAGCGCACCCACGAGCCTTCCAGCTGACATCACCAATTCCAGAACTCCACTCGCCGTTCGGGGAGTCCTGTGTACTGCCGTATGTCGCACCCAATCATTGAAGGTAATTTCAGAATCGCTGAGTGTGTCGAGGCTGGTACCGAGAGCGTCCTCGGAAGGAGAGTTGCGAGATTGGACCATGGTTTTGGTCCATACTTGGAGCTCGATGGCTTCGGGACAGGTCCATTTCTTGTCCAAAAGCACGCCGGGCAAGGTTGTCTTAGTGAAGTCGAAGCAAGCTCGTTCCAGTAAGGCTTGTGTGGCAGTCATGATGCGGTGTTGAGTTGGAAAGGGGAGGTATATGGGAAAGAGGCTTGGGGCTTGGCTTCTTGCGGATCCAGTTTCATGGGCTTTTGAGCTTGTTGTCAGCCATGTTCAGTGATGAAGATAGCATGGAGTAGAGGAAAAAATCATGGTGTAACGAACCATCGGTAGGCGGATCGATACTTTCCTCTCTTCCATCCTCCTGTTCACCTCTCTCTGACGGCTCGGAGGGCTCTGGAGATCCGTTTTTTGCACGTCCGAGGAAAGCGCCGCGCTTGAGAAGATCTTGACAGCAAAACACAACCCGATTATGGCCATATTTGCCCACAAGAGGCTGGAACACCGCTTGGTTCTGTCTGACAAGTCTTTGGATCGGCTTTTGTTGCCGGATGCTTGCATTCGGCCCTGCAAAGACAGTTCGACAGCGTTCTAGCAAGTCCCTTTCCAGAACCAAAATGTCTAAAGTCATCACAGTAGAGCAAGATGAAAAAGTCAAGCTTTATGGGTAGGTACTAATATTGGCATAAGTACCAAGCCGATGTTTTTGTGTTTGTTTTCTTGCTTGCAAGCGTGCGGCCGCTAAGCTTCTAGTATACGACATGTCTTAGATCGTGCCTGGCTTTCAGTTCAATACTAAACAAGACACTGGTAGAGTGCTTCGCTTCAACAACATAAGGGAATGACAATAGGCATAAAGGAGTACACTCGAGAATGACGGGAGCAAACTCCTACCCCTGGTTATTGAGACCAGTGAAGTGAATGCCTCAGTGCTGACTAAAAGAAGGTGATGTGGTGTAGAATGAAAGCAAGGATGAATTCTGATGGAAAAATGCTACAGGGATATCCCACGTAAATTCAGTGCAGGAAGGCAGAGTCGCACAACACCGAGCAACAAGCCAGTAAGCTGCCTTTTCCCAGGTACCACTTGTCCCCAAACCTTCGTCTAACTCCACGAAATCGCAGCAATATGGCAAATAGGGGCAGCGGTCTGATCGATCTACCATGACCGAGCTCGCTGTTTTCGGCGCTTCATCGCCGTGACAGGGTTCTATCTTTGACTCTTCAAATTCCTCCGCTTTGGGCTTACTCCTCCACCTACATGACCACGCACTTCCCTCCACAGCAGCCAGCTGAATCCTCTTTCTCCCCATACGTTTCTGCATTCCTGGAATTGCGAGGCCCACCCGCTGCAGCTTGGGCATGGGGGTTGTATGACGACATGTCCTTGTTGTACCTCCTTATCTCCCGAACGATGTTGTGAAAGGCATTATCGACATGCATTCGTGATTTGGCAGATGTTTCAATGAAGGCGCAGCCGAATTGGCGAGCGAGGTCTTCACCTTCTGTATGGACAGGCGCATAAGTCATGATCCCAGCGATGCCAAGGAAAGTGCAGAGCACGAAGGGACGTACCTTGCCGGGACACCTGGCGCTCCGTGTCCAGATCGCACTTGTTACCAACTATGATGATAGGGAAGTAGTCCTTGTCTTTTACCCTCAGTATTTGTTGTTGGAATGTCAAGATCTCTTCAAAGCTCTGCCGCGACGTGATCGAGTACACCAGGAGAAACCCTTCACCAGTCCGCATGTATTGTTCCCTCATCGCTGAATATTCCTCCTGGCCTGCAGTATCCAGTACATCCAGTAAGGCGACTTCGTCGTCAATGACGCACTGCTTTCGGTATGAGTCTGTGACAACATAAGTAAGTAGAAGCCCCCACCCCAGAGTAGAGAACGGGTGCCGCACCTTCTATCGTAGGATCGTACTCATCGACGAAATGGCTTTGGATGAGTTGTATGGTCAAACAGGACTTCCCTACCCCACCGCCTCCCACGACCACGAGCTTATATTCCCGGAGAAACTGCAGCAGCGGTGGGTCAGTATACATGGCTCACGAGCTAAGTCATGCATGAGCAAACGGAGGGTGGCTCGCTCACTTTGGAAGCCATGCTGTCGGAAAAGCTTAAGCTTCGATATAGCTCACTGTGACAAGCGGGCGGGTCTTTCAATAGCCGGCCCCAGGATGTCGGTGCTCACCACGGCTCGAGGATAGTCGAGCACACGAGCTGCGGTGGTTCGCCGTGGAAGCCGCCTGTCGCCTAACCCTACCGGCTCGGATGTCTACGAGAACTGGGTGAAAGTATTTGGGTGATCGTAGCACTGGCAACGTTATGTGAATTGATGTCCGACCTGGAGGTGCGCAGCAGCCTGAGACAGGGGCAGATGTCACTCGGTACGCTATCGGCAAATCGTAGGTAGCGGAAGAACTGAGTTGAGTGCGCCAAGTAAAAGTACTCAAGTTTTGTTGCGCACGGATAAGCTCTCCCTCGGCGCGCTACTCTAGCCTGTTGGGACGACGGGAGAATAGCCAATATCACGAATCACAAATCTCCTCGCTTGAGTAGTATACTCTGAAGTGTTGCACACGGTATGGTCACACTGTCTGGCCAGAACAGATATGTTTCAATGCCGTTCAATGTCACACAATCGTGGCAGTGAGCCTCAGCTTACGGATCGCACAGCAATTTTCAGCTGATCTCTTGACGACAAAAGCATTCGTAGAGTGTGGGACAGTTTATAAGGGGTAAGAGGAAGGAAGCGGCAAGGGGGATCAGGCCGCTAGCTTTCATATGCTTGCAGATCTGATATCTTTTCGACTTGGCGTCAGTGACAGAAGCTCCCGAGGCGAATCGAACCATCGCCGAAGCTTCTGGTGCGTGATGATCAAACGTCCATGTGCTCGCTTCGCACATTGCAACTTCCTTCAGCTCTCCCAAGAAAGTGGTGACACTGCTGATCATGCATCTGCCATGTGCAAAGCCTAGATAGCCTTCCAGCCATTGCTGAGCTAGTCGCCTCTCGGGTCGATACCAAAACACTTGCCTGATCTGTGGTTCTTTCTACTTCTTTGAAGCCCGTCAATTATGTCCTTCTCCTGTGTCTGAAGAGCATGCGCGGTCTGTGCGATCATTAATGATCCCTACAGCTAGCACTTTGTGCATATGGCAGCTGATCCGATCAACTGCCTTTGCTGCCACCGATAATATCGTTAAGCGACCCAATTTCCATTATGTACGAGGATTGATCCTTTGTTGGTCTAGAGCTACGATTCCAGGTCTTCGTCATCCGATGGGTCTGCATCCTCCTCCTTCTCGACTCGAATTCCATCAACGTTCTTCTCAATCTCTGGGACCAATTCTTCCATGAAGGCCTTATCACGCCCAACAAGCGTGACTGTGTTCCGCTTGTGTCCCCATCTTGGATACGATCCTACCTTGACACCTCTAGGCTCTGCCTTCGCCGCCAGCTGAGTCAGGTACGCCGCGACTGCGCTTTCGGCCAAGGGCGTCGAGAACAGCATCCTGTAAACACCTTTTCCTTCCGGATCTGTCAATCGTGGGACTAGCCGTGGTTTCAGGCCGTCCAGCAGTTGAACAAATAGCCGTGGTATGCCAGGCAGAATATGAACATTTCCATTCACGACATTGATCGGTACCCAGAGGCTCTCGTCGACGAACAGCACCTGATCCCTGTCGTCTCGAGACTCGTCTATGGGTAGTCTGATCATCCGCAGTTTCGCTTCGAGGGCAGGTGAGGGTTGGTCCCAGGAGAAGTTTGGCTGCGAGGGATGTGGTTTGGCAAGCTTCTTCATACGCCTCAGCGCATCATCGTGTAATTTAAGATTCAATCCGAACGCCTTGGCTATCGACTGATACGTAATGTCGTCATGTCTATTCTGAATATCAGCGTACACTTCTAGACTAGATAAATAGCAGATTTCGTACTAACGTTGGGCCTATCCCACCGCTACGGTCGATGTTGTTTAGCTACCTGACAATGCTCTAGAGGTCGCGTTGCTTGCCTTGTAACCACAAAATCATAGTTCTCGCTCATGCGTTTCGCAGCTTCGCCAATCTCGCCTTCATCATCTGCAATGACCTCTATCCGCTTGAGGCTGATGCCGAGAGAAAAACAGTACTTGGCAAAGTGTGCCGAGTTGGTATCAACCGTCTTTAAGGACGCAGTCAGTGTTAGATCAAATGCATCCCCTAACAACTGGAAGTACCTTCCCACCTAGCACTTCGTCGCCGATGATCAGACAAGCAGCAGTATGAATCATTCGTTTCGTCCTCTCTTCTGCAGATGATGTCATGATGCTGCTTCCGATAGGGGCTCTCAAGGATGGTGCAGAGCAGTGAGCGTAGTTTGGCAATGGCCGTGAGAGATGTCGGCTTAGTTGGCTAAGTCGAGCGAACATTGAGCAGATTGATGACAGGAAAACAGAAGTGGTGCATCTCAAAGGTGCGGGTAGATCTGCTGCACCGGAGATACCGGGGAGACGTCTTTCCGCGATGCTTGACTACTTTATCTTATCATTCATAACCCTCAACATTGGACTTCCAATCGGTACAGAACTACGCAAGATTCGTTTCGTTGACGATGGTGAGTCTTCTGAGACTTCAATAGAATGCGGCAATAACAGTATAGGCTTCGGAGTCGCGCCTCTACACATTCTCAACGGAGACGAAGGAGAAGCTCCGGAAGTTCCGATTAGGCACTTCTAGGGCCAAGGATCCCCAAGCTGTTATCTGTAGGTCTATGCAGGCTCTTCTCGCATCGCACAGCTCTGGGGACTTCTTCGCTGATCGACATGGATCAGATCAAATGGACAAGACCACACTCGAGATCGCCCAAGCCGACGATGCAACATACAACAACATAAAGGACCTAGCAGACGAGCTGCCAGATCATTCTCCACGTTACATCCTACTTAGCTATCCCCTGACATTGGTATGTATCTCCTGCAGGCTCTCGTTGCACTAGCTAAAGGCAACGTAGCCATCAGGACGACTCAGCGTCCCTTACGTTCTCATTTACTACCTTCCTGTCACCTGCAATTCGGAGAACCGCATGCTTTACGCAAGTGCCAAGGAACTGATGAGGCATACTGCAGAAGTGGGAAGGGTGATTGAAATCACCGAAGCCGAAGATCTAGAATCTATTGAGTCTAATCTAGGGGGGGATGCATGAGGGAGGCGGTCAGCGAAGGTCGAAACGATAAGCATGGTGGGATTGAACGGTTATGACAAGCAAGGAGGCCTTTTACACTACAAGGAGGTGAAACAGTTCAAGCTGGCATCTCAGAAGAAGATTGGAGTATCGGGGTTTTGCGGGCTGACTATACATCGCACCTCAAGTGCCCGCCTACTCTGACCAGCCCTTATCTTCGACTCTCACGATTTCTTATGCATGACAGTTGCCGCGGCCTGGAGGCATCGAAGGTCAGAGTTGTCGGCACTTGAACAACAGGGACGTATGTTGGATCGAGGAAAAGGAGATCTCACCTGATGGTTAGGAAAGATGAGCGTGTCAGCGACTACCACATTCTCCCGTCTTCCAGCATTGAATACAACAATCTCCGCAATGTCATCAGGCGTCAAGGGCTCACAGCCGCTAGGACGTTGTTAGCGTTATCCTTCCAACATTACCAGCACACTCACGCATACACCGCATCGGCTTTCGATTTATCGCCGTAGAAACGGACGACGGAGAATTCCTGAATCGTTGAATCAGCGCTGCTCAGGTAATCGGTCAAATTTACTTGCCGTCTCAACCTGACCTGGATCGATCTCCATCACCCGTATTCGTGTTGCTATTAGCTCTCGCCGAAGCGCATCCGTGAATGTTCGCACCGCGGCCTTGGTTGCACAATATAATTTCGGAGTCAGCATTGCTAGAATAACATATTAACGCTCCGAAATTACCTACATATTGAGCCTCCAGGATAGCCTTCTCGACCAGCAATGCTACCGATGTTGATAATATCGCCCCTATCGCGCTTGTTGAATATTGGTAGCACCGCCTGCGCTACATGACTTCGGAGTCAGCATTCCTTTTTGAGTTCAAGGGATGAACGGAAAACATGCTCGCGAGAGTTGCCTCAATGCTCTTTGAGACGCTCAAAAGTGGGTAAGAGTTGCTCAAAAAGAATAACTTACTCATATTGATCAAGCCTGTGACGTTAGTGGACATCATTATATCGATATCCTCTTCTACTATGTCTGGCGCTTTAGCTGCGCCTTTTACGAGCCCACTATCACAAGTCATCAGCTGCCACAGCTTCTGACATCATCATCTTGTGTCCCATACGCATTGTTAACAAGAACATCGATCTCCTTGAATTCTGCTGGAAGCGAGTCTACAAAGCCTCGAACCTGATCTGGTTTGCTAATGTCTAGCTGAAGTGGGAGGACCTGGACACCCGTCCCGGCTTCTTTGGTGATCTCCTCAGCTATTTGCTTCAGGGTGTCGATTCTTCGCGCGGTCAGAATCAGTTTGAGGCTTTTAGGAGATGTTCGCGCAAATTCCATGGCTGCATAATATTAGATGTGATACAATGTTTCATGGCGTGTAATCAACCTGTGCTCTTCCCAATGCCCGAAGAAGCCCCCGTGATGACTATTGTTTTACCTTCCAGCCGTTTCGACATTACTGAAGCCATCGTTCTTTTCGCAATATGTGGTGTGAAAGTTGTCTGCCGGAAGAAAGGCTTTGTGCCAAAGGCCGCCTTAAGTGTAGGATTCGAGAGTTGAGAGAGACTGCGGCAGATCCTTGTAGATGTCATATGAATTCCCCTTGAGTTCCAGCACCACTTTATTCTCTGACAATCTATCACCACCAAAGTAGAACCGTAGAGTGAGCGCCATACGGGAATAGGAGACTTCACTTGGCCCAATGACGTAAAGTAGCTTTCGTCGCTTATTTAGCGCTTTAGCGCGGCCTCAACGTCGTCCGAAGCATTTCAGACGCATCAACTCGACACACTGAATAGGAAAGACCTTCGATTCTCACTCTGCCTACCAGATACAATGTGGACTCGAGGGAAAAGATTTCCGTCCTGGCGAGTGCCAAATGGACCGGGTACTTGGCGAGATTAATGACGCCTAACGCTCTGGTCTATTGCCAGGCGGGATCAATAGGCCAGAAGAATGCAAGTAAAGCGAGATCTGAAGCTTGGAGATGGATGATGGAAGGAATTGCGCGACAAGAAGCGCAGGGTACGAAAATCCGACTTTGGTAGAAACACTAAGAATACCAGCGAGCTTGCATGGACTGTCGAATGCTGTCAATTAGCAAGAATGTCACTCACTCTTAAGTTCTCCAGTCTCATTTCCCATTTCTGAATGAATGACGCTTGCTGTTGGTTGCCAGCCCCAGCCTCCTACTTGCTTGCTTCATTCATCTTCAAAGCCGCGTCTTCATCCAAGCCAGCTAATCCGCCAGCTAATTGAGCAATCTCCCCATAGTATTTGTAACTTCGATCGCGCATCCTTTGAGCATCTGCTTCCTCTTGTATGTCAGCAGTATATGTATATAAGACTGTGATTCAGTCAAGCAATGCCGCTCCTGTCATGCGCTTCAAGTGGGCCATCGCAGTTCGGTCTTCTCATTTTCATTCGCGAGTCTTATGTCGTAATTCTGATATCACAATCTTGTTCGTCGAAGAGAGATTCCACTCGAGCGATCTGGTTGTTATCTACTTATGTTCAGGGCGCAACGCACGCGAAGAACGGAAGATCCTCTATCTATATATACGGCCACTTTCGACACTGTGATACATGACACACCATGGACTCCTACGTGGAGTCATTCTTCTCTTCACAAGCCCTGATCGGCGTGTCCAACATTTTCCCCCCGGTTGTGTGCTGGAGATGGGTCTCGACACAGCGATTCCATATCACTACACACAAACACGGGGAGAAATACAACACGTGTTGAACATTTTCTTTGGTGTCCTTGGAGACTATTTGAAGACTTTCGGTCTCTGTCCCAGACTCAAACCTCCTCTTCCACCAGCACCACAATCATCCATCACGAGCAGCCTTTCCCAGTACACACAGAGCCTACTTTATCCATCAAGTGCACTTCAAGTACTTGGTTTTATCATTACCATCCTGATTCATCTTCTCTCCTCTACTTCTCTCATCTAACAGATCTGACCTGTTGGCACATCGACAATGTCCTCCAATAACATGGCTACTCCTTGGAAGCCCCTGATTGAGAAGACTCTGTATGAGCAGGTATGTCGTACCGATTCGCAGTCAGTATTTTTCAAGTGCTCATGTTCTTACAGGCTTCTAAGGCTGGTATGCCGGTCTCAAATTTTGTCCAGTGCAACGTGTCGGCGATATGCGTAAGTCTCCTAATCCAAGTGAACCCTTCTATTCAGCTGACTTGAATTAGCTGAACGCCTCCAATGTATTTTGGATCTATGGTCAGCTACAGAACCTTGACGGATTTATTCCGGCAGAGGCATACTTTTTTCTACCCAACACGCTTCCGCAAGGCAACCCGCTCAATTATCTGGTGGTTATCGATCGATCCACAAATGCATATTGGGTCTCCCCTTGCCCGGGCTCTTGGGACATTATCAACTCGGCTACAGTGAACACGAAGTCCGACCCCGCCATCCTCCAGATCGGTCAAATGGTGCCCAAAGCCACCGAGCGTGACTCATCGGTACCAAAGATTACCATCGCCGAGGCATCTGTCCAGGAAGCGGTTTTGGAAGAAAAGTCGGTAGTCGCGTTCGAGACGGACAATGCAACACTAGTCGAACTCTCATCATCACACATCAAGATAGATTTTAGTGTGAAAGAACTTGAGGCGGCAATCAGTTTCAGTACCTCTACCTCCGTCACCGATGCGCTTGACCTGGCAGAACCCGTCTGTGATAAGGTCTCAGTTCCCGACTACCTGGATCTGGCACTCACCAAGGATCAGACCACCGAGCTAGAATCGCGATTTTTGGCGGTGGACAATGGACGTTTATCGACTGTTCCCGAAACTTTGGCCGAAGCATATCTTCAGAATGCCGAAGACTCGAAGATGTCAGCCAAAGTCCACGGCTGCCATGATGAAGCTCGGTCCACGCAACCGGTGTCAAACGAAAATCTCCCTACCGACTCTAATGAGGCTCATGCTCCCGCTTCAGGGCTTGGAGATCTTAGCCGATCGCTTTTGAGTCTTGAGCATCATCTCTTTGTAGATGACTCAAACGCCCGACACCCCAAAGTAGCTCTACCTAGACGAAGCGACGGCTCTCGACGACCTTTCGTTAACACTTCATCCATGTGGAGCAAAGAACCGATGGCTATCGCAGCTACATCATGCAAGGTTTTTGAGTTCACCCTCGCCACTTCTGAAATGCACGTTGACCTACCTGGGCAAGATATCGACTGTCGACAGCCTTTGATGAAGGCTTTCTTAGAACCTAGCATCGAATTGGTGGTGGTTGGTGCTACAACGTATGAGGATCTCACGTTCACTCGCGGGCCTTCCAAAGCCAACGTCAATCTTAAAGGGTTACTTAACTATGAGCAGGGTACAGCGACGCCTCTTGTCGCTTCAGCTGAGCAGATTCACGCTCGGCAACCATCTGATGGGAATGCTTCAACCACGACTATGGAGTCTTTCCCTGAGCAAGTTCACTCTCGGCAGCCATCCGACGGCAATGTGTCGATTACCACCGTCGGATCTGAGATGGCAGAAGCGGCGTTTCCCAAGACTACTGACTCTTCGCGGGCATATCTCCAACCTCATGTTCGCGTCGAAGAGCCTTATATTGCCACTACCGAGCCGTTACTGGCAGGCTCAGAGCAGGTACAATCTAAACAAGTCAAATCAGATGACTCATCATCTCCTTGTGAACAGGCAGAACCGGAGACGGATAATTTATCGAAGTCGCAGAAGAAGCGGCGGCGTCAGGGGAGAAAGCGACGGGCTCTGGCGACCGCAGCAGCACAGCAAGCGACCGCGGATCTGGTAACGGATGCTCCCGATATCAGCACTCAACCCGAGCTGGACGAGCAAAATGCCGAGACTGAGGTTACTCTTCGAGGTGATGGCCAATCACTTGGCCCCGTCCTGGAGGACCCAATTGTGCCAGAATACGAAGAATTACCTACCGCCATTACCGCCTCGGCTACAGTCACGGCTCTAACTGTGTCATCTACGCAGAGTTCCAAAATTGACGAGTCACAAGTAGAGATTCCTCCCCCTCAAGCTGCGGTGTCTGTGGCTCAGCCAAGCAATGCAAAGTCCCCAGCCCATACGAACACCACCTTCAGCGATCAGCCCACGCCGCTAGTAGTCGACACGGCCCAGACTACTAATCTGCCATCAATTGAGATGATCCAGGACATGATTAATGCTTCATTTGGCCAAGAAGAGAGTTGGGAAGACTCGGTGGAAGATGAGCCCGTGCGTGCCAAGGCGAGGAAGGTTTTCGAGGAAGGCAATCCACAGGGTAATTTCGACCATTCCAATATGCACTTTGCCATGCAGCACTTGCGGCAACCAGGCTTTGCGCAGGTTAGGATCTTGCAAAAGGCTGACCTGTCGCTAGCCTGGTTCCAACAGTTTTTCTCAAGCGGGTCTGCGAGCGCAAACCAGATTATCGAAATGGGCAAGGCGGAGGATCTGACTGGCTCAAAGAGATCCGTTCCTGTTTTGACGACTCCAGAGGCAGCAACGCACCATCCCTTGCCCAACTTGCATCACTTGAACTTCTTGTACGAGGAGGTTAAAAACAAGTCAGCCACACCGCCAGAAGTATCTTTGTGGGCGGCAATAACGCATAGTCGACTACTTAAAGAGAAGCAAGGCCTCCCATGGGCTTGTTCAACCAAAGCAATTCTGATCGCACAGGCGTGGCAATATGTCGACCCTTATTCGTACGCAGGCCCGATAGAGCTTCTGATGCTTCGGGGCACACAGCTACGGGATGCCGTCACTGGCTATGTCGACAAAGTTTACGAGAAGTGTGGCACTTGGGGTTACGATTTCTACGATGATGATGAAAATGTACCAAGAGCGGATACCGAGGTTCAGCACTGGTGCCACTGCAGAC
>JAABUL010005537.1_pt1 | contig 15623 bp, 14 predicted proteins | sample 5559151 | NCBI WGS metagenome assembly JAABUL01 (sample SAMN10711876, study PRJNA513368) | rock metagenome | isolation source: Antarctica rocks | place: Antarctica: Victoria Land, Pudding Butte sud | reverse complement strand
GGTCGTCCAGCGTCAGCCCGAGGACCCGCACCAGGCGCACGGCCGCGGCGAAGGTGACCTGGACGTGCTCGTTCTCGATGCGGCTCAACCCACCGCGCGCCAGATCCGCGCGCGCGCCCACGTCGTTAAGCGCGAACCCGCGCCGCGTGCGCTGCTCCCGCAGCCACGCGCCGACAGTTTGGTGTCCGGGCATAGCGCTATCCTTTCCCTTGTCCGTACGCGCGACCACACCACGGTTCAAACGGCCGCCGTCAGGCCGCGTCTCATGGCGCGCGGTCAGGCGCACGAATGCGTGGACCGCGCCCCGCGGGACATGACCGGACGCATCTACCCGACGTGACTGTGTATAACCAGTGTCTCACATGATCCACGTCGCGTATTATCATAGTAACGATGAATACATATGTTTTCATCCAAAACGTGAGCACGTAAAAGGACAATTGCTATGGGTAGACCTATTAACCTTTGGTGCTAGTTAGAGAGCCTCTCCAATGTCTTTGATGCGATGTAAATAGCCGTAATGCCTCTTTATTGCGTCAAATGGTGCGTATACGGCCGAGTCACGGTCGTCGGAGCCCATTCGATAGCGTGCCCTGCCCTCTCGTTAGGAAGATGTGCATCAAATATTAGATAAAAGCAACAAGGACGCGAACAAAATGGCGGTTTCAACTAGCACCAGAGGTTATTAGGAGGAGTGGGGCGCCGGATACGGTCGCGGCGCCCCACTGGAGAGACATGCACAGGGGGAACCGCGCCCGCGTTGCCCTTGTTGCCTGCGGAAACATTAGCGCGGGCGGCAGCACAAGCAAGGCCACCGCCGTCGCCGTGACGACGGCAGCGGTCGTCCAGCCCATGCGAGCTCCGGCGCGTGACAACGCCCGCTCCACGCCTGCTATTACCTGGAACAAACGTCCGCTGTATGGTGTGGCGCGCGGGGCGCGCACGCTGGGGGGACACCGCGATGAACACGTATAAAACGACCGTACGCGAGTGGCCCGAGATGGAACGCCCGCGTGAGAAACTAGAGCGTTATGGTCCGTCGACGCTCTCGAACGCCGAACTTCTGGCTATTATCCTACGTACGGGGACGATGAGTGAAAACGTGCTGGCCTTGGCGCAACGCTTGCTCGTGAATCACGGTGGCGTCGCGGGCCTCGCGGATGCGTCGATGGCCGAACTCCGCGACGCGCATGGTGTGGGCCTCGCCAAGGCCGCGCAACTCCAGGCCGCGCTCGAACTGGGTAAGCGCCTGATGCTCACGCCCAACGCCACGCCCCCGCAGGTAACCTCGCCCCAGGATGCCGTCAATCTCATACGAGATATGGGCCTCCTCAAGCAGGAGGTCGTCAAAGTTATCCTCCTCGACACCAAGAACCATGTCATCGCGTCTCCCCTGGTATACCAGGGCTCGGTCAACGCCGTGCACCTACGCTACGCCGAGCTATTTCGCGCAGCCGTCAAGCACAACGCCGTTGCCCTGATCCTCGTGCATAACCACCCCAGCGGCGACCCCACGCCGTCGCCCGAGGACATCGCCGTCACACGTCAGACGGTGGACGCGGGCACGGTGTTGAAGATCGACGTGCTTGACCATATCGTTATCGCGCGTCAAGGCTTCGTCAGTCTACGTAAAGAAGGCCTCGGCTTTCTGTCGACGTGATGCGTCCAACGCAACCCCCTGAGCGCGACGATGATGCCCACACCCGTCGCCCGCGCCCCCGTCGGTCACTCACCGCGCGCCGCCCCCGCCCTGGCCTACGGAAGTCATGACGCCGACGGACGCGCGGGCCTCGCGCCGCCGACGCGAGATATCCGTGGGCGACGCGGGGCCAGCGTCGATCCAGCGCTGGCCCCACCGCGCCGCGACCTATCCTATCCATCTCCGCCGCGGCTAGCGCTCAAACTCTCCCCGCAGGAACTCCTGCAAGAGCAAGTGCAGCGCGAAATATTGTCGCTTGCTCAGGCGTCGATCGCCCGAGAGCGATAGCGTCGCGAGCGCGGTGATCAGGTCGACGTCGAGGGAGGACGCCAGCGACGCATCGTCAACTAATTCTTGTAAGCCAAGGGGCAAGGGCCTATCGCCAGCCTCATGCAGGGTCCTGGACTCATACGCGACCCGCCGCTCAGCCATGAGATCCGCGTCCTGGACCAGGGTAGACGCGTCCACCTCAAGGGCCCGCGCGAGGCGCACGATCGTCTCCACGGATGTCCGCCTGCCCCTTTCGATCGCCGACGTTTGACTGGCTGAAACGCCGCTCTTGTCCGCCAGTTGACGGACACTCATGTGCCGTTCCATACGAAGCCTCCGTATGCGCTCGCCCACGTCCACCACAGTGTCCCTCTCTAGCATAGCACGCTTAACTCTTTTAGCGCACATGTGCTATAGTAGAGTCAAGACGGTCTGACGCCGGTCACAGTGACGACAGACAGAACAGCCAGCTGCCCGATCGATTAAGGAGTACGCTATGCCCACGTCCTTCAGTAGTGTGCAGGGCGGCGCGTTGCCCGTACATCACCCCAGCATATCACGTCCACCACCAGGATATCCGGCGCCCCGTCGGGGACAGCGTCGTCGTCGCGCGCGCCGTACAGAGCAGGCTGGTCATACAGGTCCACCTGGTCGCACGGTTCAAGCCTCAAGCCCTGTCAACGCTGTCTCTCCTCGCGTGCGTCGGGCCGCGCGGCGCGCGCGCGCACCCACACTCGGACAGGGGTGCGGCATGGTGACGACACCGTACCCATCGACGACGTTGACCCAGCGTCTACCATCTGTCAGCGGCGCCGATAGACGCCTGGCGAGCCGACGACCGGCGACACGGGCAGGTCCAGCGGCTGAGCGGGCGCAACGGATCTCCGCCGACGGCGCGGACCAGCGCCCACGGGTTATAGCGCTGAGGCATGGTGACGGTGCGACCGTAGACGTAGAAGAGAACGACTGGGCGAGGTCCGCCAGGCGCGCCTGACACCTCCGATCTCGTATGGGACAAGTGTCCTGCCGCGGCTGGGCCAGGACCGGAGAGACCGCGGACAGGACGACACAGATAAAGGGGCACATCGTGATACTCCCGGATGATAAGGACGCCAAGAACCGCTCGACCTCCGCGCTACAACGCGCACTCGCCTCGGCGCCCGTGACGCTGTTCACCCTCGATCCAGAGGGGTGCATCCTCCTTGTTGAGGGGAGCGACCGCGCACGCTTAGGGCTCATGTCGCCCGAGAACATAGGGCGCAACGCCCTCATCGTCTATCGGGACCATCCAGCACTGGTCGACGCGCTCCGTCACGCCCTGGGCGGTGTCGCCACGCGCACGATGGCGCATATGGCGTCCACCACGTACGAGCTGCTGCTCACTCCGCAGGTCGTACCCGGGGGAACGGTCACCGGGGTGGTCGGGGTGGCAACCGACGCTACCGCCTGGGTGCACCTCGCGCGTCACCTCCGTCACCAGGCCACGCACGATGCGTTGACGGGCTTGCCAAACAAGGCGCTGTTCCTGGACCGCCTGACTCAGGCGCTCCATGGAGCGGCGCGCGCCGGTGATTGGTGCGCCGTCGCGCTGTTGGACCTGGATGGATTTAAGGGCGTGAACGACTCGTACGGTCATGCATGTGGTGATGCGCTCCTCGCGGGTGTGGCGTCCCGCCTGGGGGGCGTCGTTCGCGCCTCGGATACAGTCGCCCGCCTCGGCGGCGACGAATTCGGATGTATCTTGCCGGCGACAGACGGCGACGGCGCGGACCGCTTGCTCGCTCAGATACGAGTCACCATGACCGCGCCGTTCGGGCTCGACGACGGGATAGTGCGCGTGGGTCTAAGCGCTGGCGTCGCTATCTTTCCTCTCCACGGGACGGACAAGGCATCCCTGCTACGACACGCGGATCAGGCCCTCTATCGAGCGAAGGGGCGTCCCATCACGTCCGTCGCTTGTTCGCAGCCCCCTGATAACCATCATCGGGCTACGACATGACCAGCTGGCGTGTGCGACGGGCGATCCATCATGACACAGAGACGCGGACGCGCACGTGGCCGGTTCATACAGTTCGCTCGGTCGCCCTACGACAGTATTGAGATACAGAAACGGAGCCAGCCATGGATGAGGATAACGTGGTAACACCCGCGCTCACGCTACGCGATGTGTGCGCACTCCTGCAGACGACGGAAGCGATCATCCTGGGGCTCATCGCGCGTGAAGAGATGCGCGCGTACGTCGTGGGCGGTGAATGGCGCGTCGATGCTGAAGACCTGCGGACCTATCGCGACCACGCGAAACAGACGGCGCGTCCGCGCCGCTTACCGCACGCGCGCGTCATCGCCATCGCGAGTATGAAAGGTGGTGTGGGCCGCACCACAACCACCTTTGCTCTTGGGCATGCCCTGGCCGTCCAGGGAGCGCATGTTTTACTCATCGACGGTGATCCGCAAGCGTCGTTGACGATCGTGGCGGGCTTTGACCCGCGCCAGGTCGCGGCATCGGTGCGGGATTTGGCGGTGCGGCAGATCATGGGGGTGTCCGCCGGCGCCACGGGACGCATCGTCGTCGGGTTGTACGACGGGCTTGACCTCGTGCCGATGGCCCATCCGCTGAGTGTGAGCGACCTCGGCCTCGGCTTGGTCGAGAGCTATATGCAGGTCATCGAGCCTGTCTTGCACGACCTGCGGGCGCACTATGACGTCATCCTCGTCGATTACCCGCCCGTCCGCGCGTTGCCGGTCCTCGCCGGGCTGACGGTCGCGGATGAGATCCTGATTCCGGTCGTCCCCGATCGTCTCTCGCTCGAAGCGCTCGTCGATTTCGAGAGCCTCCTTCTCTCCGCCGGGCACATCTACCACAAGACGCTGGCCCATGCCGGCCTCGTGTTCACCCTGGTGAGCAGGGGCGCGCCGCAGCGCGACATGGCAGCGTGGGCCACCACCCTGACACACGGAAAAGTGGAGGTGCTGGGAAGCATCCCGCTCTCGCGCGTCGTCGCCGCGGCCGCCGACGCCAAACAACCAGTCACCGTCTACGATCCCGCCCACCGCGTGTCCCTCGCGTATGCGGCGGTGGCCCGGCGACTCATGGAGCGCTGGCGGCTGCCTATCGGGCCGGATGATCGAGGGAGAGAAACGAGCGGACAGGCCGTCCCCCATGACGGCGGCGAGCGCCCGGCGTAGTGGAGCAGGCGGTGCTCGCCCCACGCGTCCCATTCATCAAGAAACGCCCAAGAAACGGCAGGGCAACCGCATTGAAATTATAGCATAACTATGGCATCTGGAGGCCCAAGCCAAGAAATTAGTGCGACAGCAATAAATTATGCATTGCGTTATCGTTACACGTAGAATTACGGTTGCGGGTTCGTATGGGCCAATTACGAGATGTTCGCCGGACGAGCAGCATCATTCCTATTTAGTACGGAAATTTGTGGCTCTAAAGCGAATTTAATGCGATTGCCCTAGCGCCTGTAGGCGTCATCAAAGGAATGGGATCGGTGGAACCGACGGGCCGCGACACGTAGCGCGGCAGACCTCGCTGTCGCTACGATCGTCCGACGCATCCTCACTGCGTTCATTTCTGCCGACCCATTCGTCTCCGACAGCCTGCCGGATCAATCCAGCCTCGCCTTTCTGGCGGCGATCTTAATTGTCGGCACTGCTGTACGGCATGCGCTACCTATGGAAGGAGGCAGGCCTACGACACATCCGTACATCCGTCGCGCAGGATGCCGGGGGAGCGGTAAGAATCCAGCGTGGGGCCGCGTCGTCATGCGACGTGGAAGCCGGACTCCTGCGCGGCGGCGATGTCGGCGGCTACGGACGCGCCGGCGGGATCGGGAGTGAGAAACTCGGGGCCGGCGAGCAACCCGGTGACGGTGTGGGCCACGCTGGTCCCGGCGCGGCGCTGCGCCATCAAGCGCAGGAAGATCGGCAGGTCGTCCACGAAGTAGCGCTTCCACAGCCGCGTCGGCTCCTGCACCAGCCGGTAGGCCCACTCCAACCCCGCCTGCTGCATCCACTCCGGCGCCCGCCGCACCCGTCCCGCCAGCATGTCGAAGGCCCCGCCTACGCCCATGCACACCGGCACGTTCAGCCGGCTCAGGTGCGTACGGATCCATTCGTCCTGCCGCGGCGCGCCGAAGGCCACAAAGAGCATGTCCGGTTGCATCTCCTGGATCAGCCGCACCGTCTTGTCGTCCTCCTCCGCTGAGAACGCGTTCACGACCGGCGGCGCGTAGGTCCCCACGATGCGTACGCCTGGACAGCGCTGGCGCAACACCTGCGCCGCCGCCTCGGCCACGCCCGGTCCCGCCCCCAGCAGGAAGATCTTGTAGTCGTTGGCCGCGGCGAGTTGGGCGCACTCCACGATGAGGTCGATGCCGGTGACGCGCGCGGGCAGCGGATCGCCCAGCAGGCGCGCGCCCCAGAGCAGCGGCATGCCGTCGGGCACAGCCAGGTCAGCGGCGTTGATCAGGTGATGGAAAGCGCGATTCTCGACGCCCAGGCGCAGGAAGTCGACGTTGACGGTCATGACCTGATGTGGCTGGCCCGCGCGCACGAAGCTATCGATGTGCGCCACGGCATCCTTGAGGTCGATTTTATCGATCCACATGTCGAGTAGATTAACGCGATACCGCATGTCCGCTGTCCCTCTTCCTGCTCTTACCGTGATCGGCGGGCTGTTCCGTCCATCAGGCCGTACTAAAATGGTAACAGAGCGCGGTTAAGATTCGGTTACGATTTGGGGCCTCAGGACGTTAAGATTCGGTTACGATTCACGCAGGACGGTTAAGATTGGTTAAGGCCCGCCCATGAAGCCCCACGCGCCGCTCCAGTGCTGATCCTTTGCGACAATACTATTGTGGGGGCTGCATTTTAGACAGCGGCACATCGTCTCCGCGGGGAGCGCCATGGCATGTCCTCTGCGCTATCTCACACGACTAATCCACAACGCACGCTCATTCGTACTACAATAGAGGGACATGCATATGTGGGGGGAATCGTCGACCGGACCGGCATGGTCGGAGATGGCCCCCAGGACGATCCAGCGGAGCTACGCACACGACGCACGACGTACAAGCAAGAAGCACGAAGAAGGAGGATGCGCCCGATGACTGTCGCTCACATGACGCCTATGTCCAGATCCGCGGCCGCCGCACAAGAGTATCGCGAGGCTATTGACACGCTGCTCCTGCTCGAACGCCTCGCGGCGACGCTGTACTACACCGCGCTCACGTCGCCCGCCGTGATGCACAACCGCGCGCTCGGCGGCCCGTCCGCCAACCCCAATAACCCCGGCCTCCCGCCCGGCGGCAACCCCGCGCAGGTACGCTACCTGCAGGCCGCGCTCGACGCCGAGGTCAAGCACGCCGACCTACTGGCCGGACTCGGCGCGCGCTCGACGGTGGAGCGCTTGTCCTTCCCGGCCGTGCTGTTCACCCGCCTGGGCTCGCCACTCGACCGCGCCAGCTTCCTGGGCGCGCTCGATATGATCGAGACGGTCTGCGTCGGCGCCTACGCCGCGGCGGCCGTGTCCTTCGCGCGCCTCGGCCGGCTCGACCTCGCCGCTATGGCGGCTGAGATCATGGGCGTGGAGTCGGAGCACCGCACGCTCGGCCGCGTCATCGGGGTGGTCTTGCCCGCCAATAACCACACGCTCGAGACGGCGCCGTTCGACACGGTCATGCAGGCGGCCGACGCGGTGCGCCCGTTCGTAACAGGAGAGCGCTTCCTCTTCGCGGCTGGCCCGGTCCGCGCGATCGCCGTGCCGTCGCGCAGCCAGACGGCCTGGGCTATCGGTACGCATGGCACGCGCCTCGTGCGCAAGTATTAAGGGGGATTGTACAATGGACGATCACAACGATAGCCGCATGCGGACGCAGGCGCCGTCGCGCGCGCGCTTCCTTCAGGGCGCCGGCGCGGTCGGCGTGGGCGTGCTCGCCGCCGGGATCGCCGCGCCGCGCGTGGACGCAACGGTCCCCGCGCCCACTGATGAGGCCAGCGTGCAGGACATCCTCAACGTCGCCCTCGTGGCGGAGCAACTCGCGACGACGTTCTATTATACGGGCCTGACCACGCGCGCGATCGCGGGCACGCCCCAAATCGCCGGCGCGTCGGCCGACCCCAATAGAGTGTCGCCGAACGGCAACCCGGCCAATGTGGCCTACCTACAGGCGGCGCTCGACCAGGAGCGCAAGCACGCCGAGATCCTGTCCAGCGCCGGCGCGGTCTCGTCCCACACCGGCTTCTATTTCCCGGCCACGACCTTCGCGCAGCTGGGCTTTACCAGCCATGCCGGGACGTACCTCGCGGTGCTCGATCACCTGGAGACGGCGTTCATCAGCGCCTATATCGCGGCGGTGAAGCGCTTCGGCGCGCTGGGTCGGCCCGACCTGCTGACGGTCGCGCTGCGCTTCCTGGGCGTGGAGTGCCAGCACCGCGCGCTCTACCGCGTCATCTCACAGGACGATCCCGCCGACAACGTGACGCGCGAGGTGGGCCAGTTCGCCCGCGTCGCCGACGCCGCGGCCGCGCTCGCGCCCTACCTGACGGGGCACGGCTTCAGCGGCGGCTCGACGGGGCGGATCGCGCTTCCCGTAGCGGCCGACATAGATCGCATGGTCGGCCGCTACGGGAGCATGTAAGGACGACAAGAAGGAGTGATGCAATGATAGGGGAAGACACGCGGCGCGGCGCGCGGGGGCCGGGCATCAGCCTCACGGCCGCGCCCGACACTGTGCGACTGGCGCCCGACGGCCGGGCGGAGCTGCGCCTCGTCGTCGCGAGCACGGACCCCAACGCCTCCCCAACGCGCTACCACCTCGCGGTCACGGGCTTACAGCGACTCTGGTATACCCTCGGTGAAACGGAGATATTGCTCGGTCCGGGCGCGCGAGAGACGGTCTTGCTCACGCTGCATCCCGTAGCGGGCAAAGCCGCTCCCGGCCGCTACCCCTTCCGCGTGAAGGCCGCCTGGCCGGCTAACCCGTCGATCTCCGCGACGGCCGTCGTGACCCTGACCGTCGCGGCGACCGAGGAGCTCGGCGCCGCGTTGCCGGGTCAACCCGCGTCCGCCGCGACGCTGGCGGAGCGCCCGGCCGCGGCCACACGGCTCGCCACCGCGCTGACAGGGCTGCCGGCGGGGCAGCCCGTCGCCGGGCTGGCGGAGTGGCCGGCCGCGGCCACGCGGTGGACAGCGGCCGCGGGCCCCCTGCAAAGAAAGCGTATTCCGTTGGTCGCGGGGCTCGCCATCCTCCTCATCCTGTTGCTCGGCGAGGGCGCGGTCCTGGCCTCACGTCTGAACGCGCCGCGCCCCGCGTCCAACCGTGTGGCCGCGCCCGCCGCGACGCCAACCGCTTCAACCCTACCGTCCTCTGACATCCCACAACGGACGCCATATGATATCGTCGCGGGCGCGGGCGCGCGCGCGCCCGTGATCCAGCGCTTCGCCGTCGTCCGAGGCGGTCCTGGGCGCCCTGATACGCTGGTCTGGCAAACCGCGAACGCCGCCGTGGTGACGCTTGACGGCCACGCGGCGCCGCCGCGGGGGACACGCGTGATCCAGCCATCGGTGTACGGATCGTCGTACAGCCTGCGCGTCCGCACGGGAGGCCACGTCGCCACGGCGTCCGTCCACGCTATCGCGGTCAACCCCATCGTGGTGGCGGCTTCGGTTCCGGTCGCCCTACTCAACATGACCGCGCTGCGCTTCCCAAACCACGCGATCGGCGCGGCGGTGCGTGTCCAAACCGTACACCTCGTCAATCTAGGCCCCGTGCCCCTGGCCATTGCCCGGATCTCGGTCGATGGGGACCGCGCCGACTTCATCGTCCACGCGCTCTGCGCGCGCCGGATGCTGCCGGTTGACGCGTCCTGCGCGATCGACGTGCGCTTCGCGCCCACACAGCGCGGCGCGCGCCACGCCGTCCTGGTGATCGCCGATAACACGGCGGCCGGCGCCGAGCGTATCACTCTGGACGGCGCCGGCGTGTAGTTTTCCCCCTCACCCCCACGTCCGCCTATGCCTGTGCCGCGCGCGGTGCTACCCTAGTCGAGGGTGATCACCTGCGGCGCGCTGAGCGCGGCCGCCGGCATGATCCGCGACACGAAGGAGCAGAGACGAGAGCATGAGCGCACTCCCGGCGCGGGCGTACGCGGCCCTGCGCGCGACACGCCCGCGGCGTTTCCTCGTGCTCCTAATAGGCGGCGGCGCCCTGATCGCCTTCGTGCGCGCCTTCGTCCCCAATCAGGTCTATCTGCCGTTCTACGCCTATGTCGTATTCGCGGCGCTTTTCGCCACCGCCTGGGAGAGCGTGGCGGCGATTTATGCCAGCGCCGCGATCATCGGCTTGAGCTTCAAGGACGTGCGCACGGCCACGCCGATCCAGGCGCAGAAAGACATCGCGCTCGAACTCATCTTCCTGCTGAGCGCGCTGGCGCTCGTCGCCCTCGTTGACCGCTTACGCCGCGCCCGTGTGGAGGCCCAGGCCGCACGCGACGCCGCGCAGGCGGCCCTCGACGCGCGCGACGTGTTCCTGGCCACCGTCTCGCACGATCTCAAGAATCCGCTCCTGGTGATCGGGCTCCGTAGTCAGGCGCTGGCGCGCCGTCTCGCCGCGCCAACGGTCGTTGATCCAGCGCAGGCCGTCACGGACCTCGCCGCGATCGACGCCTCCGTCAAGAAGATCACGCGCATGATCGACGACTTGATCGATCGCGCGCGCCTCCCGGACGATACGCCCCCCATCGCACGCCCCACGGATCTCGTCGTCCTGGTCGGCGCGATCGTCCACGAATATCAGCAGTCCACACGCCGCCACCACATCCGCTTCGACGCTGCCGCGCCCAGCCTCGTGGGGTGCTGGGACGACCAGGCGCTCGATCGTGTCGTAGCGAATCTGCTCTCCAACGCCATCAAATATAGCCCCACGGGCGGCGATATCACCGTCCGCGTGTGCAGGGACGCGACGCGGGAGCGGGCGGTTCTCGCGGTCAGCGATCACGGCATGGGTATCCCCGCACGCGATCTCGCGCATATCTCCGCGCGGTGGAACCGCGCGGGCAACGTCGGGAGCATCACGGGCACGGGCCTGGGGTTGGCCGGGGCGCGCGCCATCGTCGCACAGCATGGGGGGACGCTGGACATCGCGAGCCAGGAGGGCGTGGGGACAACCGTCACGGTGGAGTTGCCGCTGCCTCCAACGTGACACGAGTACGCTCATCTTGGTGTGCTCGCCGTTGACTCGGTCACGGTGGAGTTGCCGCTGCCTCCAACGTGACACTCCCCGCGTTAAGACAGGGCTTTCAACCGTGCAGGGCGCCATAGTACGATGGCGGACCAGGAGATAGTGGCGTTCTGCGACGCTCACGCGGGGAGGGGTAACAGACGTGCGGACGCCGCGCGATAGGAGTTACGCGACGTGGAAGCCGGACTCCCGCGCGATGGCAACGTCGGCGGCCACGGACGCGCCGGCGGGATCGGGAGTGAGAAACTCGGGGCCGGCGAGCAACCCGGTGACGGTGTGGGCCACGCTGGTCCCGGCGCGGCGCTGCGCCATCAAGCGCAGGAAGATCGGCAGGTCGTCCACGAAGTAGCGCTTCCACAGCCGCGTCGGCTCCTGCACCAGCCGGTAGGCCCACTCCAGCCCCGCCTGCTGCATCCACCCTGGCGCCCGCCGCACCCGTCCCGCCAGCATGTCGAAGGCCCCGCCCACGCCCATGCATACCGGCACGTTCAGCCGGCTCAGGTGCGTGCGGATCCACTCGTCCTGCCGCGGCGCGCCAAAGGCCACGAAGAGCATGTCCGGCTGCATCTCCTGGATCAAGCGCACCGTCTTGTCGTCCTCCTCCGCTGAGAACGCGTTCACGACCGGCGGCGCGTAGGTCCCCACGATGCGTATGCCTGGACAGCGCTGGCGCAACACCTGCGCCGCCGCCTCGGCCACGCCCGGTCCCGCCCCCAGCAGGAAGATTTTGTAGTCATTGGCCGCGGCGAGTTGGGCGCACTCCACGATGAGGTCGATGCCGGTGACGCGCGCGGGCAGCGGATCGCCCAGCAGACGCGCGCCCCAGAGCAGCGGCATGCCGTCGGGCACAGCCAGGTCGGCGGCGTTGATCAGGTGATGGAAGGCGCGATTCTCGACACCCAGGCGCAGGAAGTCGACGTTGACGGTCATGACCTGATGTGGCTGGCCCGAGCGCACGAAACGGTCGATGTGCGCCACGGCGCCTGTGATGTCGATTTTATCGATCCACATGTCGAGTAGATTGACGCGATACCGCATGTCCGCTGCCCCTCATTCTGTATGGTGTGCGCGCCGGATTATATAATCTATGAACCCTACCCTACTATGGTAACAGCCGCTGGTTAATACTACAACGTTACTTGTCTCCTGAGGCCGTGCTAACGACCTGGAAGCAGGCGTACAATCGCTCAGTTTATCGGGGAGATGGCCCCTTTGTCTGACGGTCGCTATGGGTGATTCTAGCGAAGTAACGTTGTAGTATTAAGATCCTGTTACGATGGTACCCCTCTTTCGGTTAAGATTGGGTTAAGATTAACGCCTGAAGGTTACGATTGGGTTAAGGTCAGCGAGTGTGACGTGCCGCGCCCCATTACTGTAGACACGCCGCGGCAACCCTATTTTGATCGTCGCATTATTGTCTCATTATGCGCGCCGGTTTTTCGCGCGAACTGGGCTGATAGCGTGGCTGGCCGTCTCTACGGGGCAGCGTAGCGAGCGGCGGCCGCTCGCTACGCTGCCCCGTAGAGACGGCGCGGAAAACTGGCGCGCACCCCGTGGCGACAAACCGCCGATTGTTGAATGCGGCGTATGTTATCATCGGAAGAGTCCCCGCGCGATGGGGATGGCCACGGCGGTCCGTGACGAGGCGGAACGGCCGGTGGATCTCATGGCTAGAGATAGAGAGGCGGAAGCGGTATGGTATTGAAGGTCGCGCTCGCGCACGATTACCTCAATCAGGAGGGCGGCGCCGAGCGCGTCGCCCGTGTGTTCTGCGACACGTACCCCGAGAGTCCCCTCTATACCTCGCTCTACGACGCAACGGCGATGGACCCCTCCTGGCGCGACCGCGACATCCGTACCAGCTTCATGCAGCGCCTGCACCCGTCGCTGCGCATAGCCAAAGGGCTGCTGCCGCTCTATCCCTTCGCCTTCGAGTCGTTCGACCTCTCGGGCTACGATGTGGCGCTCAGTTCCTCCAGCACCTTCGCCAAGGGTATCCAAACCGGCCCGCAAACCTGCCACGTCTGCTACTGCCACAGCCCCGCGCGTTACGCATGGATGTACCACGACTATGTGTCCGGCATGCGTCTGGGCCGCGCCGGCCGCGCCGTCTTGCCGACCGTGGTGGCGCCGCTACGCGTGTGGGACTTCACGGCGGCCCAGCGCGTCGACTATTTTATCGCCAACTCGCGCAATACAGCCGCGCGCATCACCAAGTTCTACCGGCGTCCCTCCACCGTGCTGCACCCGCCGATCGACGTCGAGACCTTCGCGCCGGCCTCCACGACCGAACCGTACTTCCTGGTGCTGGCGCGGCTATTGCCCTACAAGCGCATCGACGTGGCGATCGAGGCATTCAATCGCCTGAGGTGGCCGCTGCTCATCGTCGGCGACGGCCCGGACGCGGCGCGTCTGCGGGCGCTAGCGGGGCCGACAGTGCGCTTCGCGGGGCGGGTCGACGACGCCGAGGCGCGGCACTATCTGCGGCACTGCCAGGCGTTGGTGTGGCCAGGGGAAGAGGATCTGGGCATCGCGCCGCTCGAGGCGCTGGCGTCGGCCCGCCCGGTCGTGGCGTACCGGGCGGGCGGAGCAGTGGAGACGCTGGTCGAGGGGGTGACGGGGCGATTCTTCGACCGCCAGACGCCCGACGCCTTGATGGATGTTCTGCGCGCGTTCGACCCCGACAGCTACGACACAGCCGTGCTGCGCGCGCATGTCGCCGAGTTCGACGTGCGCATCTTCAAGCGCCGGTTGCAGCAATTCGTGGAGGCGTCAGCGGAACGGCACGCCGCCGGGGATGGACCCTGGACGCCACGGCCCCTCGCCACCCGGCGTGAGCGCCTCGAACGCTAACCGGGATGAGTATGCGCCCTACGCCGCGCTCCAGTCGCGCTCACCTGGGAATGGGGAGGGGTAACAGTCCGCGCGGGCGCCATAACGGCCGTGTCCCGCGCCCAGGGTCTGTGAAAAATCGTTAGCGCGCGGACGTCTCGGGGTGACCGCCAATTGGGATTCCGTGCCGTGCCCCATACCCACGAAAAGTCCTGGGGCGCGGGGCGCTTACTGCGCTGCTCGCCCGTCCCCAGCGTTACGGATTCTGCTCACTGCCGCTCGCAAACCCTCGGCTCGGTGAGCAGCCGCCTAGCCACGCCGACGTGGGGACGCTTCGGCATGCGTCATCACCCTGTCCCTCCTTTAACACGGCTGTAGCTTGACTTCTATTGGCCGATAGTTTAGATTGTAAGCATGGGGTATCGCACGATAGAAATTAAATGGATGCCGGATAGGCCGTCACAGTGGGCGACGTACACGGCGGCGCATGTGGAGGCGGCGCGGCTGTGGAGCGACCTCGTGGCACGCCACCATCGCTTGCGGCGCCTGAACTGGCGCTGGCCGTCCAAGGCCCGTTTCCAGAAGTGGGCCAAAGGACGCTATCCCCGCCTGTCAGCGCAAGCGACGCAGCAGATCATCGGGGAGTTCATCGAAGCGGTGGACGCGACGCGCCACCTGCGCAAGAACGGCCACGCTGAGGCGCGCTATCCCTGGAAGCGCCCGCGTTACCGCGACGTGGTGTACACCAACCAGGACGCCCGTATCAGAGATAATCGCCTCGTGCTGCCCAATGGTAAGAGCGGCACGCTGCGTGTCCTGCTGCCCCACGATCGCCCGTTGCCCGGTCGCTTGATGGAAGTTCGTTTGTGCCTCGGATGTGTTCTACTGGTGTATGAGATCCCCGATGAGCCACATCATCAACGAACGGTGGTCGGCATCGACTTGGGCGTGAACACGCTGGTTGCCGCCACAGATGGTACAAAGGCGCTGCTCATCAGCGGACGTGAAGCAAAGGCGACCGTGCAGTGGCGCAACAAGCGGCTGGCGTCGGCAGTGAGCAGACAGTCAAAAATGGTCAAGGGTTCTGGCCGCTGGCGGCGCGTGCAGCGCCGCAAGAAGCAGATGCTCGCCAAAACACGGCGCCGCATGAATGACCTGATCCATAAGGCCACGCATCGGGTCGCGCAAGAGTTCCCCCGCGCGACCTGCTACGTCGGCAAGCCCTTCAACGAAGCCGCCCAGAAGATGAATGGTGTGTGGGCACAGCAAGTGAGCCAAGCCAGCACCGGCAAGATCACACGTCAACTGGACTATAAGGCGAGCGGCGCTATCCAGATAGACGAGCATTACAGTAGTCAGACGTGCCCTCATTACGGGGCGCGGAACAAGTGCCGGCGCGTGTATCGTTGTCGGACGTGTGGGATAGTCGCCCCGCGCGATGTCTCGGGTAGCACCCCACGAAACCGTGGTCATGCGGCGACCTCCGTGGGAGGAGCTTTGGCGCGCCTCCGTCGCGCTGCGCACGCCCGGCCGACGTCGTCCGTCTGACGCGGCGGGAGTGCACCCGCCGC
>JAABUL010005536.1_pt1 | contig 15632 bp, 14 predicted proteins | sample 5559151 | NCBI WGS metagenome assembly JAABUL01 (sample SAMN10711876, study PRJNA513368) | rock metagenome | isolation source: Antarctica rocks | place: Antarctica: Victoria Land, Pudding Butte sud | reverse complement strand
GACCTGCGGCGGCTGTATCCGATGCTGGTCGACACGGCGGCGCTGTCGGGGGCGATCCTGTTCATCATCGGCGCGGCCAACGGCATGGCCTGGGCGCTGACGCAGTCGGGCTTCTCGCACGACCTGGTCATGCTGATGAGCGCGGTGCCGGGCGGGCGGTGGGGGTTCCTGCTGGTGTCGATCGCCGCGTTCATCGTGCTCGGCTCGGTGCTGGAGGGCATCCCGGCGATGGTGCTGTTCGGGCCGCTGCTGTTCCCGATCGCGCGCTCGATCGGGGTGCACGAGGTGCATTATGCGATGGTGGTGATCCTGGCGATGGGGATCGGGCTGTTCGCGCCGCCGTTCGGGTTGGGCTTCTATGCCGCGTGCACGATCGGCCGGGTCAACCCGGACGCGGCACTGCTGCGGATCTGGCCGTATCTCGGCGTGCTGCTGATCGGCCTGCTGATCGTGGCGGCGGTGCCGTGGATCTCCATAGGCTTTTTGCCGCGTTAGGCCTGGTTGATCTCGATCAGGCCGCGGCGGATTTCGCGGCCGCGCTCGATCTTGTCCTCGATGTAGCCGGCGTCGCCCCAGCGCACGGCGCGGGCCATGGCCTGGGCGTCCTCGGTGAAACGGGCCAGCATCTCCAGCAGCGCCTCGCGGTTGTTGAGGAAGACGTCGCGCCACATCACCGGGTCGCTGGCGGCGATGCGGGTGAAGTCGCGAAAGCCGGAGGCGGCGAATTTCAGCACCTCGGAGCGGGTGGCGACGTCGGCGCCGCGCTCGCCTTCGGTGGCGAGGTTCTCGGCGGTGCCGCAGATGGTGAAGGCGATCAGATGCGGCAGGTGGCTGACGATGGCGACGACCCGGTCGTGGTGGCCGGGCTCCATCACCTCGACCATGCTGCCGCAGCGGCGCCAGAGCTCGCTGATGGCTTCGATGGCGGCCGGGTCGGTGCCGGGGAGCGGGGTGAGCAGGCACCAGCGGCCCTCGAACATCGTGCTGAAGCCGGCATCCGGGCCGGAATACTCGGTGCCGGCCATCGGGTGGCCAGGGACGAAGCGGACGTGCTCGGGCAGCAGCGGGGCGACGTCGCGGATGACGGACATCTTGGTGCTGCCGGTGTCGGTGACGATGGCGCCGGGGGCGAGATGCGGGGCGATGGCGGCGGCGATCTGCGCGAAGGCGCCGACGGGGGCGGCGAGCATGACGCAGTCGGCGCCGCGCACCGCCTCGGCCGGGTCGGCCTCGACGCGGTCGGCGATGCCGAGGGCGCGGACGCGCTCCAGCACGCCGGGGCTCTGGTCAGAGACGACGAGCTCGGCGCAGATCGTGCCGCGCTCCATGGCCACCCGGGCCAGCGAACTGCCGATCAGCCCAACACCGAGGATTGCCAACCGCCGGAAGACCGGTTCAGGCATGCGCCAGCGTCGTCTGTGTCGCCATGAAGGTGGTGAGCGCCTCGACCACGAGGGCGCATTCCTCGTCGGTGCCGACGGTGATGCGCAGGCACTGGCCGAGACCGTAGCTGCGCATCGGCCGCACGATCAGGCCGCGGGCCATCAGCGCCGCAAAGGCGGCGTCGGCGCGCTCGGCGGTGGCGAAATCGGCCAGCACGAAGTTGCAGTGCCCGTCCGGCACGGTGATGCCCAGGGCGCGCAGGTCTTGGGTCAGCGCGGCGCGGGCGCGTGTGTTATGCGCCCTGCCCTGCTCGACCCAGCCGGGTTCGGCCAGCGCGCCGACGGCGGCGGCTTGGGCCACCAGGTTGACGTTGAACGGGCTGCGCACGCGGTTCAGCACGTCGATCACCGCGGGCGGGCCGTAGCACCATCCGACGCGGGCGCCGCCGAGGCCGAACACCTTGCTGAAGGTGCGCAGCATGATGGTGTTGTCGCCGGCATCGACCAGCTTGGTGCCGGGATCGTAGTCGGGGTCCTCGACGTATTCGGCATAGGCGGAGTCGAGCACCAGCAGCGTCTCGGCGGGCAGGAAGCGGCGCAGGCGCTCGACCTCGGATTGCGGCAGCATGGTGCCGGTCGGGTTGTTGGGGTTGGCGAGGAAGGCCAGCCTGGTCTGCGGGCCGACCCGGCGGAGCATGGCGTCGACGTCGACGGTCAGGTCGCGTTCGGGCGCCTTGACGACGCGGCTGCCGGCGGCGGTGGCGTAGATCTCGTACATGCTGAAGGCGTATTGCGAGATCAGCACCTCGGTCCCTGCCCCGCCATAGGCGCTGGTCAGCAGGCCGATCAGCTCGTCCGAGCCGGAGCCGCAGACGATGCGGGCGGGGTCGAGGCCGAAGCGGGCGCCGATGGCTTGGCGCAGCTCGGTCGTGCCGCCATCGGGGTAGCGGAAGCCTTGGTCGGCGACCGCCCGCCAGGCGGCCTGGGCGGCCGGCGGGGTGCCGAACGCGCCCTCGTTGGAGGAGAGCTTGACCACGCGGTTCTGCCCCACGACCTTGCTCTCGCCGCCGACATAGGGGTCGATGTCCATGATCCCTGGGCGTGGATTCGGGCTCATACGGTCTCTCCTATCGCAACGGCATAGGCGCCGAGCACCACGGTGCCCGGAGGCAGGCGATGGTCGTCGGCGGTCACGAACCCGGCCACGTCGGCCAGCACGGCGCCGGGCTGGGTCGCGAGTGCGGCGCCCTCGAAGCCGGCGGCGGTGAAGTTCGGGTCGCGGCTGGCGAGCAGCGAGCGGTCGTCGGCGCTCGGGTCGGGCTCGGCCGCGGTCAGCATGACGGCGCCGGGCACTGCGGCGCTGGCCCAGAACGGCAGAAGGCCGACCACATGCAGGGATCGCTGGTCGAGCAGGGCCGGCCACCAGTCGCCGGGCCAGGGCATCACCGCGACGCTGGCCGACCCCTGCCGGACCGCGTCCAGCGCGTCGTCCGCCACATGCACCGGGGTCAGCGCGCCGAAATGGGCCCGCGCCGTGGCCAGCAGCCTCTCGTCGCCGACCGCGACCGCCATCGGCTGCTGCTGCGCGCTCGAGCTGGCCAGCAGCTCGCGCCAAAGACGCACCAGGGCGGAAGGCTGCAGCGCGCCATGGTTGCGGGCCAGCAAGCGGCGGATGATCGAGGCTTCGCGGCCCGGCCGCAGCGGCACCGGTCCCTTGGCCCGCAATGCGCCCACCTGGGCCACCAGTTCGGCCCGGCGCATCAGAAGGTCGTGGACGGCGTCGTCGATCCGATCGAGCTCCACCCGCAACGACGCAAGCCGGTGCTCGAGCAGACTATCTGGCTCGGAGATGTGTGGAACGGAACTGGCCATGCGCGCCTATTATAAGACGTCCTATTATAAGACGGCGCCCCCGGAGCGATAGGCCGACCGTTGCCGCTTTTGCAGGCAACACCTATGTGGAGCCGACGATGGATGTCCCCGAACACGCGCGGCCGACCGTGCACCAGGCCGTGCGCTTCAGCGATGGCTTCACGCTCGAGAGCGGGGTGGTGCTGCCCGAGCTGGAAGTCGCCTACCGCACCTACGGTCAGCTGAACTCTTCCAGCAGCAACGCCGTGCTGGTCTGCCATGCGCTGACCGGCGACCAATATGTGGCCGAGCCGCACCCGATGACCGGCAAGCCCGGCTGGTGGGAGCGGGTGGTCGGCCCGGGCCTGCCGATCGACACCGAGCGCTATTTCGTGATCTGCGCCAACGTGCTCGGCGGCTGCATGGGCAGCACCGGGCCGCGCAGTGCGAAGGCCGACGGCGGCGTTTGGGGCACGGACTTCCCGACCATAACCATCCGCGACATGGTGCGGGCGCAGCGGCGGCTGATCGAGCATCTCGGCATCGCCCGCCTGTTCGCGGTCATCGGCGGCTCGATGGGCGGGATGCAGGCGCTGGAGTGGGCGGCGAGCTTCCCCGAGCTGGTATTCGCCGCGATCCCGGTGGCGACCGCATCGTTCCACTCGGCGCAGAACATCGCCTTCAACGAGGTTGGGCGGCAGGCCATCTTCGCCGATCCCGATTGGGAGGGCGGCTCCTACTGGCGCTCCGGCAAGGTGCCGTCGCGGGGGTTGGCGGTGGCGCGGATGGCGGCGCACATCACGTATCTGAGCGAGCAGGCGCTGACGCGGAAGTTCGGCCGCCGGGTCAGGAGCCCGGTGCAGGACAATCCGAGCGCGATCTCGCTGTTCGGCGACATCTTCGAGGTCGAGAGCTATTTGCGCCACCAGGGCAGCGCCTTCGTCAACCGGTTCGACGCCAATTCGTATCTGTCGATCACCCGGGCGATGGATCTGTTCGACATCTCGGCCGACCACGACGGCGATCTGTCGGCCGCCTTTCGCGGCACCACGACGCGGTTCTGCCTGGTCTCGTTCGACAGCGACTGGCTGTTCCCGACGGCGCAGTCGCGCATCGTGGCGCGCGCGCTGAACCGCGCCGGCGCGAACGTGAGCTTCGTCGAGATCAAGAGCGACAAGGGCCACGACGCCTTCCTGCTCGACGAGCCCGATTTCCACCGCACGCTGCTGGGCTTCCTGTCCGGCTGTGCCGAGCACGCGGGCCTGGCGTGAGGACGGCCGAGGCCAGGCGTCCGGTCCAATACGTCGCCAAGAACATGCGCATCGACCTGCGGCTGATGTCCGAGATGATCGAGCCGCGCTCGCGCGTGCTCGACATCGGCAGCGGCGACGGGTCGCTGATCGAGCATTTGTTCCGCACCCGCGGCTGCGACGCGCGCGGGCTGGAGATCGACATGGCCGAGGTGACGCGCTCGGTCGCGCACGGGCTGCCGGTGATGCAGGGCGACGCCGATACCGACCTGGCGCAGTATCCGGACGGATTGTTCGACTATGTCGTGCTGTCGCGCACGCTGCAGGCGGTCGAGCAGCCGCGCGAGGTGTTGCGGCAGATGCTGCGGATCGGCACCCGGGCGCTGGTCAGCTTTCCCAATTTCGGCCATTGGCGGGTGCGTTGGCAGCTGTTCCATTCGGGGCGGATGCCGATGACGTCGACCTGGGACCGGCCGTGGTTCGAGACGCCGAACATCCATCCCTGCACCATCCAGGATTTTTTCGATCTGTGCGCCCGGGAGGGCTACACGGTCGAGCGTTGGCTCGCGGTCGACGACGGCGGTCGCCGGGCCCCCTGGCGGCGCTCGCCGGTGCTGGCGAACATGTTCGGCGAGCAGGCGCTTTTTCTGCTCCGGCGCGCCTGACTACGCCGTGTGGGCAGGGGCTCACGACATCCTGAGCGGGTGGGGGCTTCCCTGGGCGGCAAAATCCAGTAATTGGCTGACCCATCGGTCAGCTCTATCTTGGGCGATCTTAGCGCATGGGTCTGAACATGGACGGAGACGCGCGGCGACCGGACGAACCGAAGCCGCCTTCGGCCTATAAGCTGCACGTCGACTACGAGGCGCAGCGCTCGCTGGACGTCCGGCCGCGCCGCCGGCAAGATTCACGAAACGGTGATGAGGGCCAGCTTGACGGCGAGGATCAGGGGCAAGACCCCGACAAGGGCGAGGACGCCTCCGACAAGCCGCCGATGCCGCGCTGGAAGAAGCTGCTCTTTTGGGCCATCGGCCTCGTCGTGCTCGCGGCGCTGCTGATCGCCGGCCTGCTCTATTGGCTGCATGCACAGGACTACGCCAGCACCGACGATGCGTTCATCGATGCGTATATCTCGCAGATTTCGCCCCAGGTCGGCGGCCGGGTCGTCGATCTGGCGATCGCCGACTACCAGGAGGTCAAGGCCGGGCAGTTGCTCGTGGCGATCGATCCGCGCGACTACCAGGTCAGGCTCGAGCAGGCCCGGGCGCAGCGGGCGCAATCGGTGGCCCAGCTCGATCAGGCCCAGGCGGGCCTCGTGCAGCAGCAGGCCGCGGTCGACCAGGCGCAGGCCAATGTCCGCGTGTCCGAGGCCGATGCCGGCCAGGCCCGGTCCGACCTGGCCCGCTATCGCGGCATCGATCCGCGCGCGGTCAGCCGCCAGGTGGTCGACAATGCCGGCTCGAGCACCAAGGCGAGCCAGGCCCGGGTCGAGGCCAGCCGCCAGGCGGTGGCGGCCGCGCAGGCCAACCTCGCCTCGCAGCAGGCGCAGATCGAGGCCGCGCGGGCCAACCTCAAGGCCGCCGACGTCACCGTCGCCAACGCCGAACTGCAGCTCTCCTACACCAACATCGTCGCCCCGCGGGACGGCAAGGTCGCCAAGCGGACCGTCAACCTCGGCGACTACGTGAGTCCCGGCCAGGCGCTGCTGGCCGTCGTCGGCGACGAGCGCTGGGTCACCGCCAACTTCAAGGAGACCCAGATCGCCGGCATGAAGCCGGGGCAGACGGTCACCATCGAGGTCGACGCCTGCCCCGGCCACGGCCTGCGCGGCACCGTCGACAGCTTCCAGCCGGGCTCCGGGCAGGTGTTCAGCTCGCTGCCGGCCGAGAACGCGACCGGCAACTTCGTCAAGGTGGTGCAGCGCATCCCGGTCAAGATCCTCATCCGCCATGAGGATGCAGTGCGCTGCCGGATCTCGCCCGGCATGTCCGCCGTGCCCAGCGTGCGCGTGAATTGAGCCAGCGGCTCGACCTGCCGCGCTCGGCGGCGGGGCCGAACAGCCCGTGGCTGATCGCGGTGATCGTGTCGATCGCCACCTTCATGGAGGTGCTGGACACGACGATCGCCAACGTGTCCCTCCGGCACATCGCCGGGTCGCTGTCGGCGTCGCAGGACGAGAGCACCTACATCATCACCAGCTACCTGGTCAGCAACGCGATCGTGCTGCCGATCAGCGGCTGGCTGTCCAACGTGATCGGCCGCAAGCGCTTCTACATGATCTGCGTGGCGATCTTCACCGTCAGCTCGGTCATGTGCGGGTTGTCGACCAGCCTCGGCGAGATCCTGTTCTTCCGCGTGCTGCAGGGCATCGGCGGCGGCGGTCTGGCGCCCACCGAACAGAGCATCTTCGCCGATAGCTTCACGCCGCAGCAGCGAGCGCTCGCGTTTTCGCTCTACGGCTTCACCATCGTCACCGCCCCCGCGGTCGGCCCGGTGCTCGGCGGCTGGCTGACCGACCACTACTCCTGGCACTGGGTGTTCCTGATCAACCTGCCGGTCGGCCTGGCCTCGCTCGTGCTGGTCTGGCTGTTCGTCTACGACTCGCCCCTGCTGATCAAGGAGCGTGCGGCCCGGCTCAAGCGCGGGCTGAAGATCGACTATGTCGGCTTCCTGTTCGTCGCCATCGGCTTCGGCTGCCTGCAGGTCGTGCTCGACCGGTTCGAGCGCGATGACGGGTTCTCGTCGACCTTCATCCTCTCGCTCTCGATCGCGGCGGTCGTCGCGCTGGTCGCGCTGGTGTTCTGGGAGCTGAATACCAAGCAGCCGGTGGTCAACCTGCGCCTGCTGAAGAGCGTGCCGTTCGCGATCAGCAATGTCGTGATGTTCATATTCGGCTTCATCATCGTCTCGACGACCCAGCTGCTGCCCCAGCTCTCGCAGGAGCTGCTCGGCTACGACGCGCTGACCGCGGGCATGACGCTCGGCTTCGGCGGCGCGGTGACGCTGCTGGTGATGCCGCTGGCCGGCATCATCACCGGCCGTTTGATCCAGCCGAAATGGCTGATCCTGTCGGCGCTGTTCGGCATCGCCGGGGCGATGCACTACGCGGCGAGCTTCAGCCTCAACGTCGGCTTCTGGGGCCTGGCCACCGCGCGGATGCTGCAGGTGATCTGGCTGCCGCTCATCTTCATACCGCTCTCGGCGGTGCAGTTCATCGGCGTGCCGCCGTCCCAGAACGGCGACGCCTCGGCCATCATCAATCTCATGCGCAACCTCGGCGGCTCGGTCGGCGTCTCGGTCGTGACCACCGAGTTGCAATGGCGCAACCAGTTCCACCATGCCCGACTCGCCGAGCACGTCACCCCCTATGACGGCTGGGGCTTCGGCAGCGCGCTCAGCCGGATCGCCAGCCAGCTACAGACGCAGGCGACCATCCTGAGCTATCTCGACGTGTTCGTGATACTGACCTTCGTCGCTTTGGCGGCCACCCCGCTGGTGCTGTTCCTCCCCAATATCCCCAAAGGAGCCCCGGCTGGTGGGCATTAAGTTTTCCTTGCTGCCCGCCATCCTGCTCGCGGGTTGCGCCGTGGGACCGAATTTCGAGAGCCCCAGCCCCTGGTCGCCGCTATCCTGGTTCCGCTCCACCCGCACCGAGCGCGCCACCGCCGCGGTCAGCATGCCGGTGGGCGAGCCCGTCGACGTCGCCTGGTGGGAGATCCTGCACGACCCGGTGCTGAGCGGGCTGATGCGCCGGGTCGACGGCAACAACCTCGACGTCCGCACCGCCGAGCTCCGCCTGGCCGAAGCCCGCGCGCAACGTGGCGTGACCCGGGCCGGCGAGTTCCCGACGCTGAACGGCAACGGCAGCTACACGCGGGAATTGCCCAGCAAGCAGGGCGTGCTGAGCCTGATCGGCGGCAGCCCGGCGACCCAGAGCAACGGGCTCGGCGGCCGTCAGGGCGGCATCCCGACCGGGACCTCGATCGGCGCCTTCGATCTGTTCCAGGGCGGCTTCGACGCGTCGTGGGAGCTGGACCTCTGGGGCCGCGTGCGGCGCCAGGTCGAGAGCGCCGACGCCCAGGTGGACGCCTCGCTCGAAGCCCGGCGGCAGACGCTGCTGACCAGTCTGGCCGAGCTCGCCCGCAACTACGTGGCGCTGCGCGGCTACCAGGAGACCGAGCGGATCGTGCGCAGCAACCTCGGCACCGCGCAGCAGGCGGTGCGCCTGACCAGCGAGCGCTTCCGGGGCGGGCTGGCCACTGACCTCGACGTCGCCAACGCGCGGGCGCAGGAGGAGGCCACTGCGGCCGGGCTGCCGCAAGTCGAGCAGATGGAGCAGCAAGCGATCAACGCGATCTCGCTCCTGCTCGGCGAGCAGCCGGGGGCGCTGGGCGCCGAGCTCGAGCCGCCGCGGCCGGTGCCGCCGGTGCCGCCGCAAGTGCCGATCGGCGTGCCGTCGGAGCTGGCCCGCCGCCGCCCCGATATCCGCCAGGCCGAGGCGCAGCTGCACGCCGCCACCGCCGATATCGGCGCCGCCGAGGCCGATTTCTTTCCGCGCATCACCCTGTCCGGCAGCGTGGCGCTACAGGCGACCCAGTTGCGCAACGTGTTCGGCGCCAGCGCGCTGACCTACGGCTTCGGCCCCAGCGTCACGATCCCGATCTTCGAGGGCGGCCGCCTCCGCCGCACCCTCGAACTGCGCGAGGCGCAGCAGAAGGAAGCGGCGGTGAACTACCACAAGGTCGTGCTGCAGGCGTTCCACGACGTCGACAACGCGCTGATCGCCTACCGCGCCGACCAGCTGCGCCGGGAGCGCCTGATCGCCCAGGCCGCCCAGAGCCGCCGCGCCCTGGGCATCGCCAACGAGCGCTTCCGCAACGGGCTGTCCGACTTCCTCGAGGTGCTGACCGCCCAGCGCACCCTGCTGCAAGCCGAACAGGATACCGCGACGGCCACCACCGCCGTGACCACCGACCTGATCGCCCTCTACAAGGCGCTGGGCGGCGGCTGGGAAATCGCCGAAAACCGGACCTGACCTTGCACCAATAAAGATATCCTTATATCAGGCGCCGAGCACCCCGATATCCCCAGGAGCCCGGCCATGCCCGACGTCAACGTTGCCCAGGACTACAAGGTCCGTGATTTCAGCCTGGCCGAGTGGGGTCGGAAAGAGATCCGGATGGCCGAGGACGAGATGCCGGGGCTGATGGCGCTGCGGGCCGAGTATGGCAACAGCCAGCCACTGAAGGGCGCGCGGATCTCGGGCTCGCTGCACATGACGATCCAGACCGCGGTGCTGATCGAGACGCTGACGGCGTTGGGGGCGACGGTGCGGTGGTCGAGCTGCAACATCTTCTCGACGCAGGATCATGCCGCCGCCGCGGTGGCCGAGGCCGGCACGCCGGTGTTCGCGTGGAAGAGCATGAGCGAGGAAGAGTTCTGGTGGGCGATCGAGCAGACGGTGCGCGGGCCCGATGGCTGGCTGCCGAACATGATCCTCGATGACGGCGGCGATCTGACCAAGGTGATCCACGAGCAGCATCCGGAGCTGCTGGCCGGGATCAAGGGGCTTTCGGAAGAGACCACGACGGGCGTGCACCGGCTGTGGGATATGGCCAAGACCGGGGCGCTAAAGGTGCCGGCGATCAACGTCAACGACAGCGTCACCAAGTCGAAGTTCGACAATTTGTATGGCTGCAAGGAGAGTCTGGTCGACGCGATCCGGCGCGGGACGGACGTGATGCTGGCCGGCAAGGTCGCCTGCGTGGCCGGCTATGGCGACGTCGGCAAGGGGTCGGCGGCGAGCCTGAAGAACGGCGGTTGCCGGGTGCTGGTAACCGAGGTCGATCCGATCTGCGCGCTGCAGGCGGCGATGGAGGGGTTCGAGGTGGTGACGATGGAGGATGCGGCGCCGCGGGCCGACATCTTCGTCACCGCGACCGGCAACATCGACGTGATCACGCTCGACCACATGCGCAAGATGAAGAACCGGGCGATCGTGTGCAACATCGGCCACTTCGACAGCGAGATCCAGATCGAGGGCCTGCGCAACTTCGTCTGGGAGAACGTCAAGCCGCAGGTTGACGAGGTGGTGTTCCCCGACCAGAAGCGTCTGATCGTGCTGAGCGAGGGACGGCTGGTGAACCTGGGCAATGGCACGGGGCACCCGAGCTTCGTGATGTCGGCGAGCTTCACCAACCAGGTGCTGGCGCAGATCGAGCTGTGGACGGCGCCGGCGGGCAAGTACAAGAACGAGGTCTACACGTTGCCCAAGCACCTCGACGAGAAGGTTGCGGCGCTGCATTTGGAGAAGGTGGGCGCGCAACTGACGAAGCTGTCGCCGGAGCAGGCCGAATACATCGGCGTTGGCGCGGCCGGGCCGTTCAAGCACGAGCAGTATCGCTACTGATCGCGTCCGAACGGCGGTCGTTGATTGTCTCGGCGGACGATTTCGGTCTGTCCGTCGAGATCAACGAGGCGGTCGAGCAGGCGCACCGACGGGGCATCCTGACCACCGCGAGTCTGATGGTGGCGGGTCCGGCGGCGGCGGACGCGGTGCGGCGGGCGCGGGCCCTGCCCGGCCTGGGCGTCGGGCTGCATCTCGTGGTGGTCGAGGGGGCGGCGGTGTTGCCGACCTCCGGGACCGATGGGATATTCGGCGGCGACCAGCTTCGGCTTGGGCTCGACTACTTCTTCAATCTCGGGGCGCGGCGGCGCCTCTGGGCCGAGATCGAGGCGCAGTATCGCGCGTTCGCGGCGACCGGGCTGCGGCTCGATCATGGCAATGCGCACAAGCACATGCACTTGCACCCGACCGTCGGGCGGATGCTGATCGAGGCCGGGCGCGGGCATGGGTTGCGGGCGTTGCGGATCCCTGCCGAGCCGCCCTCGCTGATGCGGGCGTGCGGCGTGGCGCAGGGGCCGGGGGCGCGGGCGATGTATCGCTGGTGCAGGGTGTTGCGGGGCCAGGCGCGCGGGGCCGGGCTGCGCACGAACGATTGGGTGCTGGGGCTGGCGTGGAGCGGGCACATGACGCGCGAGGCTCTGCTGCGTGCGGCGCCCTATCTGCCCACGGGCTTGGGCGAGATCTATCTTCATCCGGCGACGGGGCAGAACGCGCGACTGGCGGGGCTGATGCCCGGCTATGAGCAGGAAGCGGAACTGGCGGCGCTGCTCGACCCGGACGTGCGCCGGGCGCTGACTTCGCGCGCCGGGATCGAGGGTTGGCTCAGCCCGGGTTGACCGCGCCTGAGGCGATGGGGGACGGATTATGCGCAAGGCTCTGATGGCGCAGCGCGGTCCAACCAAGCAGCAGGGCCAGGATAATCAGCGCTGTGCGCACGAAGGCCATCGAGTATCACTCCGAATCGGCGACCATCGTTTAAGTCGCTGTATCTACAGTATCCCCTCTAGGTGTGAAGAAAGTGTGTTCGCCGTCACAGTAAGGGTGCAGGCCTGCCCAGCGGACGGAGCATGATGGCGGGCGATAGAAGAAGGTCAGTGTAGCGCGACAGCTGAATTGAGACACGCCGACAGCAGATTTGAGAACCGCTGAGTTTCCGGGATCGTCAGCTCGGTCTCATAGCCGCCTGAGAGTGGTCGGGTGGCGGGTAGCGGTCGGTCAGGGTCGGCGCTGGGAGGTTGGGGAAGGCCGTCTCGGGGAGACCCAGCCGTCGTTCGTAGTCGTGGATCAGGACCCGGCCGGCGATCGCCTGCTCCCGCAAAGCGTCGATCGCTTCCCGGTACGATAACCTACTTCGACCCAGATTGGTGTCTTGCCCGCTTCGCCACGATCGGTTACATCCCCGCCTCGCTAGCGCGCCGGGCCTGGATGGGCATGCCCGGCCGCGGCGTCTGTGCGTTCGCGATTCGGCGGGCTGCAGTCCTTCCATGGAGGTCGAAATGCCCAAGTTGAAGACGAAGTCTTCGGTCAAGAAGCGATTCAAGATCACCGCCAATGGCAAGGTGCTCGCCGGCCCCGGCAACAAGCGCCACGGCCTTATCAACCGGTCGCAAAAAACGAAGCGGCAGAACCGCGGCAGCCAAGTGCTCACCCATGCTGACGGTCTGACCGTCAAGCAATGGGCCCCCTACGGCCTCGCGTAAGGAGCTCGGCCCATGGCACGCGTCAAACGGGGCGTCACCACCCACGCCCGCCACAAAAAGGTTCTCAAACAATCCAAGGGCTTCGTCGGCCGCTCGTCGACGAACTACCGGATCGCGCTCGAGCGGCTCGAGAAGTCGCTGCAATACGCCTATCGCGACCGGCGCCAGAAGAAGCGGGACTTCCGCGGCCTGTGGATCCAGCGCATCAACGCGGCGGTGCGCGAGCACGGCATCACCTACAGCCGGTTCATCGCCGGGCTGAAGCGGGCCGAGATCGAGCTCGACCGCAAGGTGCTCGCCGCCATCGCCTATGACGACCCGGCGGCGTTCAGCACCATCGTCGAGCAGGTCAAGCACGTGATGGAGCATGCGGCGGCTGAAGACGCCACCGTGGCCGAGCTTGCCGCGATCACCGACCACCCCGAAGCGCCGATCGCCTGACGAAAACCCCTCTCCCGCCAGCGGGAGAGGGTGCAGGAGGCGAGCGAGATGTCTGACGATCTGAACACTCTGCGCGGCGAGACGGAGGCGGCACTCCTGGCCGCCGCCGACCTGCGTGCGTGGGACGCGGTCCGTGTCGGCACGCTCGGCAAGTCCGGCGCGCTGACGCAGCTGCTCAAGGCACTGGGCGGGACCCCGGCCGAGCAGCGCCGCGAGCGTGGTGCCGCGCTCAATCGGCTCAAGGACGAGCTCGCCGCCTCGATCGAAGCCCGCCGGGTCAGCCTCGAGCGCGCTGAGATTGACGGCCGGCTCGCGTCCGAGCGCATCGACGTCACCCTGCCGCCGCCGCCGCGCCGGATCGGCCTGATCCATCCGATCAGCCGGACCATGGAGGAGATGGCGGCCATCTTCGGCGCCATGGGCTTCCGCGTCGGCGAAGGCCTCGACGTCGAGACCGACTGGTATAATTTCGGCGCCCTCAACATCCCCGCGCACCACCCTGCCCGCGCCGACCACGACACGTTCTACATGCCCGGCCAGCGCGACGGCCGCCCGCTGCTGCTGCGCACCCAGACCAGCGACGTGCAGATCATCTCGATGCTCGAGCAACCGCCGCCGATCCGCGTGATCGCGCCCGGCCGCACCTACCGCGCCGACCACGACGCGACGCACTCGCCGATGTTCCACCAGTGCGAGGGCATCGTCATCGACCGCGACATCACGCTCGGGCACCTCAAGGGCTGCCTGATCGACTTCCTGCGCGCCTTCTTCGGCATCGCCACCCTGCCGGTACGCTTCCGCTCGTCATATTTTCCGTTCACCGAGCCCTCGATGGAGGTCGATATCGGCTGGAACCGCAAGACGGGCGAGTTGGGCGGGGGCGGCGATTGGCTGGAGATCCTCGGCAGCGGCATGGTGCATCCGCGCGTGCTCGCCAATTGCGGGCTCGACCCGCGCGAGTGGCAGGGGTTCGCCTTCGGCATGGGCGTCGAACGGGTGGCGATGCTGAAATACGGCATCCCCGACCTGCGCCCGTTCTACGAGAGCGACCTGCGCTGGCTCAGGCACTACGGCTTCAACCCGCTCGCGCCCGCCATGCTGCACGAGGGTGTCGGCCGATGAAGTTCACGCTCTCCTGGCTCCGCACCCATCTCGACACCGACGCCTCGCTCGACCAGATCACCGAACGGCTGACCGGGATCGGCCTCGAGCTCGAGGGCGTCACCGACCCCGGCGAGGCGCTGCGCCCGTTCCGCGTCGCCCGTGTTCTCGACGCCGTGCAGCACCCCAACGCCGACCGGCTGCGCGCCTGCCAGGTGGATGCCGGCGACGGCCCGGTCTCGGTCGTCTGCGGCGCGCCCAACGCGCGGACCGGCATCAAGGTGGTGTTCGCCCCGCCCGGCGCCTTCATCCCCGGCACCGGCATCACGCTCAAGGTCGGCGAGATCCGCGGCGTGACCAGCGCCGGCATGTTGCTGTCGCGGCGCGAGATGGGTCTCGGCGAGGACCATGAGGGCATCCTCGAACTGCCCGACGACGCCCCGGTCGGCACGCCCTACCCCGACTATGCCGGGCTCGACGACCCGGTGATCGAGATCGCGGTGACGCCCAACCGGGGGGATGCGCTCTCGGTCCGCGGCGTGGCGCGCGATCTGGCCGCCGCCGGGCTCGGCCGGCTCAAGCCCTGGGCGCCAATGCCAGTCGCGCCGCGCTTCCCGAGCCCGGTACGCTGGGCGATCGACTGGCCCGAGGCCTGTCCCTGGGTGCTCGGCCGCACGATCCGCAACCTGAGCAACGGCCCCAGCCCGGCCTGGCTGCAGGCGCGGCTGACCAGCATCGGCCTGCGCCCGATCAACGCGCTAGTCGACGTGACCAATTTCTTCACCATCGATCTCGGCCGGCCGCTGCACGTGTTCGACGCCGACCGGGTCCAGGGCGGCGTCCTGCGTTTTCGCGCCGGCGCGGGCGAACGCTTCCTCGCGCTCAATAACAAGGAGTACACCGCCGACCCCGAGGATTGCGTGATCGCCGATGCGGCGGGCGTGCAATCGCTGGCCGGTGTCATCGGCGGCGACGCGACCGGCTGCACCGAGGCGACAACGTCCGTGTTCATCGAGTGCGCCCTGTTCGACCCGGTGCGCGTCGCGCTCACCGGCCGCCGGCACGCCATCACGTCCGACGCCCGCCAGCGCTTCGAGCGCGGCATCGACCCGGCGCTGCTGCCCGACGCGCTCGAGGCCGCGACGCACCTGATCCAGCAACTCTGCGGCGGCGAGGCCAGCACGGTCGAGAGCGCCGGCGCCGAGCCGCGCTGGCAGCGCCACGCCCGCATGCGCTTCGAGCGGCTGCAGGGCCTGGGCGGGCTCGAGGTCCCGGCCGATCGCGCCGTCGCCACGCTCGAGCGGCTGGGCTTTGCCGTCGAGCAGCGCGATGCGGCGTCGGTGACGGTCGCCGTGCCGTCCTGGCGCAACGACGTCGCCGCCCCGATCGTGCTCGACCAGGCGGCCGGGCTCGATCCCGAGCGCGCGCGCGCCGCAGCGGAAGGCTGCGCCGAGACCGAGCCGGAGGCCGACCTGGTCGAGGAGGTGCTGCGGATCGAAGG
>JAABUL010005535.1_pt1 | contig 15636 bp, 13 predicted proteins | sample 5559151 | NCBI WGS metagenome assembly JAABUL01 (sample SAMN10711876, study PRJNA513368) | rock metagenome | isolation source: Antarctica rocks | place: Antarctica: Victoria Land, Pudding Butte sud | reverse complement strand
GTTCGTTTAAGCAAAGGAATCAACTCAAGTAGAGCAAAGGAATCGACTCTTGCGCTTCTACCCTAATCCTAATTTCTCACCCGATTTCAAAGGAATCGACTCGATTCCTTCGTCTACTACCCTGAGTTCTATTCCTAATATTTTAGAGATCTCCCGTTATTAGGTTATAGTATACTCTCTTATAGTAGTAGTAGTCTATAGCTATTCTAGAGAGGAGAATAACGTATCTACTATTAGTACTAAGCTCGAGAGTAGAGAATAGTATACTAAGTATTACCGTCTAGATATACTAGTCTTCTAGTATCAGAGATAGAATACCCTATATATTAGGGCTTAGTAGAAAGAAGACTATATAGGCTAGGTAGAGCTAGCGATTTAGCTCCTATTTAATAAAATCTAGGACCTCTCTCTTTTAAAGTATAAAGTATAGCTAGTAGTACTATATAGCTATAGTATACGTCTAGGGGATTTAGAGCTTTATAAATATATCCTAGTAGACTTAGTATTCTTAGTAGGCCGCGTATTTAACCTTCCTATTACGTATCTCGCTTTAATAGGTATTAGCTATCTAGATAAGGTATTACTTTAGAGTTTTTAAGGCCCGCCTATAGCTAGCTAGATTCTACGACTATAGGTTCTTTATCTCTATAAACGTTTAGAGAGTAGAGTTAGTAAAGCTAAGGGAGTAGAACGTAGGCTCGCTAAATAAGGCTAGCGTAGAGTAATTAATACTACTATAAATAACTTTAGAGATATTATAAGCCTAAAAGTAGAACGCGCTACCTTAGGATAGTAGGGATAATATAGTAGGCTCTACGTAGATAGTAGATACGTCTATAGTACTATAGTAATAAAAGGTCTAACTATACTTTAAGAGGTCTAGTTAAGTAAGGTCGTATTCGTTATAGGTAGTCTTACGTAAGAATACTAGTAGCTTAGCCTCTTTATCCCCTTCTACGAGTAGTATATAGTCTTAGTACGCGAGATCGACGATAGTATATAGGAAGTTAATTAGGCTAGAGTAGAAGTCTCTATAGAGTTTATAGGTTATAAGGCTATAAAGGTTATTAAGGTCGCTAGCCTAGTACTTTAGCTTATAGTTATACTTAATTATAACTAGCTATAAGTCCTCCTACCTATTACTTACTACTACTATAAGATTATAGACTCTATTCTATAGCTTCTAGAATATAGTACCTATTATACTATAGTTATCTATAAGGGTATATATAACCTTTAAGAAGCTCTAGTCTTTAACTATAACGTTCTCTTTCTACTAAGTATATACTCTCCTATATACCTAATTCTAATCTTTTAGATAATACTTAAGGATATTAGAGGGGTAAGTCTCTATAATAATAGGGAGGAGGATATTATTAACCTAGAACTTCTAGTCTTTCCTAAGTATAGTACGGCGTTCTTACCTCTTACGACGTTTTACGCCTTAATAAGAGTAGCTAGAGAAGAAGACGTATATTATAAATAAACTACTACTAGTACTAAGTACGCGACTAAGGTAGAGATAGACGTATTAAGTTAGGCGAAGGCGGAAGAGTATAAGCTATATATACTAGTTCTAAGTAATAGTTCGGAAGTAGGTAGAGTAGTATATAATAGAGAAATAGCCGCGATACGTACTAAGAGACTTTAGTAGTATAAATAGAGCGTTAATATCGAACTAGCGCTTAACTATAACCTCTTCGTCCTTAGTATATATAGACTTCTATAAAGTAAGCCTCTATTACGGAGTATCTCTCCCTATATTAATTAGCTCTATTATACGAGGAGTACTAGCTAGGAGGCGATATATATTAGATTACGTAATAGCCTTCTTAGAGAAGATAGGTAGTTTCTACGTCCTCCTTATAATTTATAGGATATTAGGTATTAAGTACTTACGCTCTATTATTAGCTCTTATAGCGAATTACTAGCTAAGTAATCCTTAAGTATATACTCTAATAAGGTAGTACCTAGGTAGTCGTACTCTATAAAGTAAAAGCTACGTAATAGCGCGTTAAGAGTAAACTATAAAGTAAGTATAGGAGGCCTATCCTTCTTAGTAGAATCTTCCCTACTATATACTATAGTATTATTAAGTCTCTTAGAATAGAAGGAACTATTAGTTAACTCGCTATTACTACTAAATAGAGATAGTACGTCGCTATTAAAGGAGTATAGCGTAGCGCCTACTATAGACCTATAAGAAGAAGACTATCCTAAGCTAGAGCTATAGTACTCTACTACTAGGTATAGTAATAGCGCTAGACTATGTCTCTTACCTCTCCTATAACGCCCCTCCTTTATAGTATACTCCTTAATATTATTCTAGCTTTCTATAGCTACTAAGTCTAGTCTTCTACTCTATAGCTCGTCGCTAATAGGATTAAGCGCTAGTAAAAGTAGTTACTAGTAAGGTCTCTCTTATTAGAGCTTATCGTTATAGTTAATTAAATAAACGCTATAAGTAGGCGATAGTAATTATAGTAGTAGGTCTAGGGGTATAGAGAGCTCGTTAATAACGAGTAGAGGAGAGCTAGCTAGGCCTATAAGCTTAGTATTAGTAGAGTACTATATATAATATTACTATTAACGGTTAGAAGAAGGAAAGTAGACTACTAGCTAGTAGTTTACTTTTAGTTAAGAAGGAATTAGAACGCCGCCGCCGCTACTTATATTAGTAGATTAGGTTACCTTACTTTCTCCTTTCTTAGCTCTTACCTTATTTTAAGAAGGAGCTAAGATATCTTACGTAGGCTATAGACTTAGTTATATAACGCTCTTAAGTAGAGCCTAGTCCTCTCGATTACTAGTAGGTAGCTCTTATACTAGCGTAGTAGCTACGCCTAGTAGCTATACGACTAGAATTAGATATCGTAGTAAGTAAGGGAGCGTACTATCTTTATAACGTTAGTAAGAGGTTAGTAGAGGTAGGGCTAGAGTAGATAAATCTTTTAGAGATCGTCTATATTATATAGGTACTTAGTCTATAGGATAGTTAGGTCTTATAGTAGGTAGAAGAGCTAGAAGGCGCCTTATTAGTAAAGAGCTACTAGGATAGGATAAGCCGCTCGCGGAGGTATAGGTATTAGAGAGGAATAAAGGAGACTCTACCTATTCCTACTACTACTACTACTATATATACTACTACTATTAATAGTTTAATTATTAAACCCTTTACCGTTCTTACGTTATAGCCTTCTTTACTACCTACTCTTTAGTAGGTAGGGCGACCTTCTTTAAAGGTATAGTATTATAGTAATAGGGTAGGCGTAGTAGTAGGTATAGTCTTATTATATATAGTAGGAGTAGTAGTAAGAGTAGGTATCCTATTCTAAAAAGGAGTATAGGGTTATATATAGGCTTTAAAGCCTATATATACGACTTAGTTTATATAATGAGTAGAAAAGAAAGTAAGGATAGAGCCTTAGTAGGCGCTAGCTAATAAAACGTTATTCTATAGTAGCTTTAGTAGGTCGGCTAATTAGCGCGGTTACTAAAGCCTAGCTTTACTCGATATCTACGAGGCTAACTCTAAGGTATAGTATTACGGTAGCGGGGCCGGCGTAGTAGTAGTAAGCCTCTTATCGGATATAGTAGGAGTAGTAGTAAGGATAGGTATCCCGTTCTAAAAGCGTACGTAGGGTTATCTATAGGCTTTAAAGCCTACGTATATAACTTAGTTTATACGATAAATAGAAAAGAAAGTAAGGATAGAGGCCTTAGTAGGCGCTAGCTAATAGGACGTCGTCCTATAGCGGCTTTAGTAGGGTTAGCTAATTAGCGCGGTTACTAACGCCTAGTTACGCGTAACGCCTATAGCGCCTACCTCTAACTTAAGGAGGGAAGAAGGTATTAGGTCGCGTCTATAAAACTATATTTAGTTCTATTACCTTATAGCTAAGGTATTTAATACTTATTCTATTATATACTAATACTATTAATATAAAGGATTTCGAGAGTAAGAAGAGTTCTATATATATTTCTAGCTAAGTCTTAAGATTTACGATTAAAATAATAGCTATAATTCTAAAGGTAGACTATACTAATACTATAGATTATATAAGGTAGTATTATATAACGGCTTCTTTACTTTTTAAAGAAGTACTTATATAATACTACCTTATAGAATCGTAATATAGATTTTTTAAAAAGCTTTAGAAACTTTACTTTCTTAAAGGTTATAAAGGGAACTATTAGCTAAGGTTTATTTTAATAGATATAGTAATTATATAAATACTTTTCTTAATAATATAGATACTCTTTCTATTTCTTAATATATATATATAAATAATATTATAAGGATTTAGTCTTAATAGAACTTATAAGTAGTATATATTTTAGATATTATAATACTTAAGGTTATAGTTTAAAGATATATAAGTAGACTAAAACTATAATATTTAAGAAAAGCTTTCTAATTAAAAATAATATTACTATAAGCTCTATAGTTTAGTTATACTAGTAATTTTAATATATTTCTATTTTACTATTATAAGGAATATTCTACTTAAATTAGTACTAAATATATAATATAAGTACTAGTATAACTAACTAATATTACTTCTAAATACTTTTAAATAATAATAAGATTCTTTAAAAGCTTTAAAATTACGTTATATAGGTATTTTTAAGTACTTTTAGTTTTACTAGTACTAGTAGTAATAGTAGGTATTCTACTTAAGTTAGTACTATAGATATAGAATAAGTACTAGTATAACTAACTAATATTACTTAAATAGGGTTTTAAATAGTAGTAAGAGACTCTAAAAGCTCTAAATTTAGATTATACTAGTACTTTTAAGTACTTTTAGTTTTACTAGTCTTAATACTATAAAAAGTATTCTACTTAGATTAGTATTATAAATATAGTATAAGTACTAGTATAACTAACTAATATTACTTTAAAAGGCTTTTAGATAGGAGTAATAGATTCTAAAAGCTCTAGTTTTAAGTTATACTTATATTATTAAGTTTAAGTATTACTAGTACTAATACTTTAAAAAGTATTTTACTTAGCTTAGTACTATAAATATAGTATAAGTACTAGTATAACTAATTAATAACCCTTTAAAAGGCTTTTAAACCTAAGTAAATAGTAAATACTACCCTAAGCTTTAAAATTAAGTAATACCGGCACTTTCGGGTACTTTTAGTTTTACCGGTATTAGTACCCCGAGTTTAGTAGAATAATGACGTATTCCGGTAGTACTTATAGTAGCGTAAGCGTGATCAATATCTAGTTTCGGAAACGTTCTTAACATAGCCCGAGCTAGGCTTTTACATATACGCCTACCCTCCTTTACACACTCACTCCACCTTACGCGACGGACTCAACATCCACGAAACAAGTATAATGCTATCGTCCGCAAACATGCAGACACCGGAAATGCAGCCTTCAACAAGACACGAACGATGACCGACTGGATCGACCAGTACTCTGCCGCACTCGACATTCGAGATGTCCGAGAGCAGGCGCATAAGCCGTACATAGACGCCTGTAAGGTCTACCATACATGCCCGCTCATACAGGAGACTAATTACCGTCACAGTCACAAAGCTCGCCGACCGTACTACATCCCTCGCAGCCCCGCCTCCACCATCTCCCGCTCCGGCATTACCTCTGACAATAACAAAGACCCCGTCCCGCGGCAAAACATCCTCCCCAGCCCCCGACTCATCCCCCGACGCACTCACCCGCCTCCGCACCGACCTCTCCACAACCCAAAAGGCCCGCTCCGCCCTGCAAACCCAAGTCACGGACCTCTCAACTACCCTCTCCACCATCGAACTCCAGCAGAAGTCCTCAACCTCCCAAATCGCGGTCCTGTCACAGCAGAAGACCGCACTGGAACGCCGACTCAAAGACCGAGAGGACGAGCTACGGGGCAAGCAGAAATTAGTCGAGGATGCGCAAGACGAAATGGTGGCGCAAGGCTTGCAGATGAACGTGGCGGAGGAGAAGGCGAAGCGGTTGGAGGTGGAGAACAAGGAGTTGGTGGAGCGGTGGATGAGGAGGATGGGTGAGGAGGCGGATAAAGTCAATCGAGAGTCGAGCTGGAGGTGAGCATGTTGGAGCACAGCGAAACTGGAAGACGAGACCATGCATCAGGCCGCCATAAGGCATTAAAGTCCGTGCGTTACAACGTCAGGACTGGGCGGAAGAGCGTGAGCTAGCGCCCGACATGGTATATCCAATGAATTCCGGCAGGCACGCAGTCACACCAGGCCGTTAGGCCGTTACAGTCTTATCAAGGTGGAGTCCTCGAGTGGGAACGCCATCGCTATGCTCATTCGAAAGCGTGAACTCGGGTGCATACATCGCCGTCAAGGAATGTCTGAAGCGCGCGATAGGGCTAAGGGCAGGAGATAGAGAAGTGGAGAGGTCAAGAGGAAGTCAAGGTGGGGGCAATGGATGAGGTGGTGGAAAGCGAGAAGGCAGTTCCTGTATTTCTATACAAAAGCTCATCGGAGGTAAGGCTGTCGATCTGAGACGCCACCGGTATGCGCAATCATGGGCGTCTTGTCAGGGATATACATGCACATCATCTATTGCTGGGCGCACTGTGCCTGACCCTCAGCACCTTCGTCATCTTCCCACTCATTTCCGGCCCGTGGGTCGTCTGAGCCAGCGCCAAAGCCTTCGAGGTCATCAATGACTTCAAAGCCGACGTCGTCTACCAACTCGGGTGTCTCGCCGGGGCCGTAGTGGATCTCCTCTGGTTTCGGAAGGACCGCTCTGACCTTTTCCACAGCCTCCTGCGACTCCAGCCAGCCGTCTTCTGGAAACTCGACGTTGATCGTAAGGTAAAGATCTCCCTTCGCGTCCGACCGTTTGATCGGCATTCCCTCTCCAGGCACTTTGAGTATCTGGTCAGGCCGCAGCACCTTTCCGTCGGGTTGCTTCACGTTCAGACTTATCCCCCGACCGTCCAGATGCGTCAAGACGACCCGGTTGAACCCCGTCAACGCCTCTGAAAGCGATATATCCAGATCGGCCTGCAGATCCGCTCCGGCTCGATTGAACGTCTTATGCTGTTCCTCCACAAGCTCAAAGATAATATCGCCCGGCTCCTCGTCGTCAGGATCTTGATCCGCCTCTCCAGCCAGCACGATCTTCTCCCCCTGCCTGCTGCCCCTCGGGATATATAATTCCAGGATCTTCTTCTGCTTAATCGTCCTCACACCCTTACACCTCTTGCACTTATCCTTTTCCGCGTAGAAACTTCCCCGTCCAGCGCAAGTGTTACACGGCACCGACTCCTGCGTCACTAGCCCCGGCCCCACAGGTCGTAACCGTGTCTGCACGCCTTTGCCTTTGCAGGTATCGCACTGCTTGGTCTTCGCCTTCTCCTTCCCGCCCAGCCCATGACAGTGCTCGCAGATAACATTCTTCGTGCTCGCAAACTTCGTCGTCTTGCCCTTATACAACTCCTCCAGCGTAACTTCATACTGCTGCGCCTCATTCCTGCCCTTCCCTCTCCTCCTCTTGCCACCCGGTCCGCCAGGCATCCCAGCTCCACCAAAGGGATCTCCCGTAGCAAAGCTCGCCGACGCCCCAAACATCTGCGCAAGTATGTCGTCTAGATCCGGGCCTGGCCCTCCTGCGCCGTTCCCTTTCTCAAATGCGGCCATCCCGTACTGGTCGTAGGCAGCGCGGGTGTCGTCATTGCTGAGGATTTCGTAGGCTTGCGAGACGGCCTTAAATTTGATGTCGGCGTCTGCTCGTTGGTCGTCGGGGACTTTGTCCGGGTGTGAGGCGAGGGCGGCTTTGTGGTAGGCTTTTTTCACTTCGGCTTTGCTAGCGGATTTGGGGATGTTGAGGACTTCGTAGAGGTCGATGTCTTCGGGTGGTGGAGAGGCCATGTCGGCGGTGGATTTGGTGTGTATTCTAGTCTTGTCGGTAGATTAGTGTCAAAGGGTGGTGTTGTTGTTGTATGTATGTGTATGTAGATCAGGACCGGTGTAGTAGAGACATGTGCAGGGAATCATCCAGCAGCTGCCAGACATTTGGGCTTAATCATCGTCTCGGATCTCGGCTATCAACGCTAGTAACGGTAGCGCCCAACCTTAACCTTGAATATGTCCCTCGGATACTTCTGTTTCGACTTCGCATCTGATCTGCATCACGCCGATGAAGGTCGTATCGTCCTCGCAACAAGGGACGCTGAAAGCAGCGCAATGGACATGCGCTCGATGCCGATCTGCTGAATCGAGGCGAACCACACGTTTCTTCTCATCGTCGAGGACGCACTTCGAACACCAATCGAGACGCCTAGGAGATAATTCTCAATATCGATCTGTACAGACGACTGTCAACACGAGATGTCCAACTAAAACGGCACTAGAGGACGTGGCTCGAAGAAAATCGCGTCTTCCAGATGGACCGGCACGGACTCGCTTTGCGCCTTCTCCGACAGGATATCTGCATATAGGAGGTTTACGTACGGCATTGTTCAGCTATCTGCTTGCGAAACGTACTGGAGGCCAGTTTCTGCTACGTATAGAAGATACAGACCAGGTGAGTCCAATTTCCGTCTTCTCGCAAAGTGTGGCGCTGAACGAGTACAGAAACGTCTCGTCCCAGATGCCGAAGCGAGGCTCTTCGAGGACCTCCAATGGGCTGGCCTATCCTGGGACGAAGGACCGCAAGTCGGCGGGCCACATGGATCATATCGGCAGTCCGAACGGAATGACATCTATCAGCATCATGCGAAGCACGTCTTGGATCGAGGGGCTGCATACCGCTGCTTCTGCTCGCCACAGACATCGGGCGCTGGACAGGCTGCCTACGTGACGTCCGGATGCTATCAGAGCTGCTCTTCATGGTCTCCCGATGAATCGCAAGAACGAGCGGAGGGCAAGAAGGAGTCCTTTACTGTTCGCCTGCGCCTGCCGCCTGATGTGCGCAAACGAGTGTATCCGGATCTCGTGTACGGCAGCATACAACGACTGAAGCTCTCACCAGCAGCGCCGCAGCCTATCTCCTCCGCCGAAGATGGCGGTGACACGGGCATTGATGCAGCAGACACTGTTCTCGTCAAATCAGACGGCACGCCAACGTACCACTTCGCAAACGTGGTGGACGATCACCTAATGGAAATTACCCACGTTATCCGCGGTGCAGAGTGGATGGCAAGCACTCCGCTACACTACGACATCTACCACGCCTTCGGATGGAAGCCACCACAATTCGCGCACGTCGGACTGCTGGTCGACCAAAACCAGGCGAAGCTATCGAAGCGCAACCAAGATCTCGCCCTAGATGTGGCGAGTATGCGGCATATGCATGGTGTGTTACCATACTCGCTGAACAACTTCCTGGCGCTTCTTGGATGGAGCAATCCAACAACGAATGACGTAATGGACAGGGAGATGCTTATCTCCAACTTCGACCTCAAGTTCACTCGCGGCAACACGATGGTTAAGACGGAGAAGCTGTGGTACTTGCAGAAGAAGCACGTCACCAAACAATGTCTCCATGCGAGAGAAATGAATGATTTGTCGCTAATACAAGACATTACCAGTCAGATCGTCACTGAAGTCATGGAGGAGTTTCCTGAACCGCTTGTGAACGGCCAAACGACATTCGAAGAGCATAAAGCAACACTTCCGGACCAACTTCACGCCTATTGCGCAGACATTCTCCTGGCCGACAGCAAGAATTACACGAACGCAAAGGGCTGGCTCGAACGTCATCGCTACCTCTTTTCCTGGGATCCGAGTCAAGTCCCGGAACCAACACACAACATCAATAACGCCGAGGGCCCACCTGGACTCCAAGCCCGAGCGCTCGTCTCGACCGCTCAATCGCTCGTGACGGGATTCGCGTGGCGCGCCTCTGAAGTACAATCCACGTCCGCTACCACATCCTCTTCCAACCCCCACTACCGCGCCATCGAAAACCTCGAACGCCGCTTGCACATCCACCTTACCAATGGTATCTGGGACCTTGCCCTTGATGATCTTGTTGGGATGCAAGAGGCGGGAAGCTTAGACCCCGACCTTAGCTCTCTTTCCAAGGAAGAGATTGAAGCGTGGCGCGAGCGCAGGCCGAAGGAAGCTGCTCATCCCCTAAACGCTTCGACTCTGGTAGAGCAGATCTTGCCAACTGCGGAGGAGGGGCATAAGGAGAAGCTGGAAGCTGCGCTGAAGTCGCAGTATAAGAAGCTCAACACTGTTATCCTGAAGTACCTTCGGGAGCGACTGGCGTATGGCATGCCCGGGCCGAGTGTGAGTTGGATCATGGCGTTGCTTGGGGAGCTGGAGTGTCGGAGGCGGTTAAAGTAGACCGCTGACACGAAGTTGAGGGTATCGTCGACATCCAACTGTATAATACACTGTACACTATAGAACACCACCTCTACCACCCGTGTTCGTCGTGCTATCATCTATCTAAATCTCGACCCCTTCAGCCTCTGATAAGGTAACGGCTCCACTCGCTTCCGCCTGAACTCCACATCTCCACCCATCACACCAGCACGTTGCATCACCTCCGATGTGCCATCGTCAAATTTGGCGCGGAACAGGTCGACACCGACAGGCTTGAGGCGGAGTTTGTCCACGAAACTGCGGAGGATGAAGTTGTCGCGCTCAGCCCATTTGGGCTCATGAGTCTTCATGGCGGAGAGATCAAGAGTGCCTGCGGAGCTGGCTGAGACGGTGTTCAAAGTTGCGGGATCTTGTTCCAGGGTGAAGATGGCGTGTCGTTGATACGGTAGACCCTTCTGCACGTGCGGCGGGAGCCACTCCTGCAAGATCTGCGTCTCCGGGTCTAGCTTCGCAAGATCAATCGTCGTATTCGTCGGCGACACCTTGACGTTACAAGCCAAAAAGTGGCAGCGGTAGTCGAAGGCATCTCTTCCCACGTTCGGCACATCCGGGTTCACGATCGAGATCGTCACCAACCGCTCTCCTTGGTTGTACGGTTGAATAGTGAGGACAGGCGGTTTCTCCGAGAACAGAGAGTGCACGAACTCACCGTGCGGGACCTTATGGAAGTCGGAGAAGCGGATTTCGGTCGAGTAAGTTGGGTCGATAGACTGCAGAACATCAGGGACGACGTTCATCTGCGTGATACGCTGCATCAAGACGCGGCGCTTGTAGCTGCGCCATTGGAGGTCCGAGAGGTGGCGGTATATTGGTTTGTTCATGTCGCCTGCACATCTCCCTATTAGCATTTTCACACACAGAGTTTCGGGTGGTGATGTGAAGACGCACCCATCCCATCCTCAAACTTCTTCTTCACCAACGGATCATTCACATCCGCCAAAATCTTCCAATCGTCCAACCGCTTCCTCATCCCTCGTAATCTATGCTCCCGCTGTTTCCTCTCGGCCTCGCTCTCCACCCCTTCTCCTGCGCGCGCTTCGAGTCGCGTGATTCGCTGCCGCATCCCTTCGATCTCCTTAACCTTCTCCGTCCGGTCATGGCGCAGGACTTTGCGCGCTTCCTGGAAGCATTGGTAGGGGAGCTGGGAGAAGGGGATGTTGGTGCTGGTTGCGAGGGCGGCGCGGCGGCGACGGGAGCCGATGGGGTATTGGTTTTGGGCGGCCAGGAGTTTCTTTTCCATGCGGGGGGTGTGGACGAGATTGGGGTTGTAGCGGTGGGTAGGTGTTGCATCGCTGCTCGGGGGAGTCGGTGGTGGAGATGCTTCGGGAGTTGATGGGGGTTCGGTGGTCGTCGCGAACGTACGGTATGGCACGTGCAGTAATCTCTCGTGGCGGGTGTGCCGTATACATTGGCCTAATGGGCGGTTAAGCGACATGATGGGTGATGTATATAGTACAACAGATGAGATGGGGTTGAAGGAGTGCGCATTGGCGGAGGTACATGTAACTTCTGCGGCCAAACTGGACACTCCCGAGATATGCATATCGATCTACACTTCTCTACAACGTACACACCAACGCAATGGCATCAAAACGAATATCCGCACCGGCGCGCAGTCTCCTCAACACAGTCACCCACCACCGCCAACCCCCTAGCCACCGCAGCCTCACCACCGAATCCGCCTCCCCCAGCGCAACCATCGCCCAAGCCTACATCGATGCACACCTCCACAGCCTCCCGACCAAGCCAGTCCTAGAAGACCGACCCTCCTCCGTGATCCCGCCACCAACACCTTCACAGCCGCAACCCTTCTCACCACCCCGAAACCCGTTCCACAAGACCACGCACATAACAACCCACACCTTCCCCACCCTCGAACCTCTCTCCCTACTCCCTTACCCATCAACCCATCTCCTGCTCCCCTTACGAAAAGATCTGCTCCACCGCGCCGTGGTCCACGAAGGCGATGCACACCGGCAGGGCTCAGCCAACACGAAGCATCGCTCCGAAGTCCATGGCTCCGGACGGAAGATTCGGCCGCAGAAGGGCACGGGGTCTGCACGATTAGGAGATAAGAAGAGCCCAATGCTGAAGGGCGGAGGCGTGGCATTTGGACCAAAACCACGCGACTTTGGAACTGGGCTGCAGAAGCGGGTATATGATCTGGCATGGCGGACGGCATTATCCTACAGATACGCACGAGGCGAGCTATTGGTACTAGACGCCACGCCAAAAGTACCTGACAAAATCACCGAAGGCAGCCGCGAGCGCTGGATGCGTGACTTGTTACTCCACAACCGCTTCGGCGCCCCCGACGGCCGGACCTTATTCCTCACCGAGCAGCGAGTAGAATCGCTCTGGGACGCCTTACGCGGACGAAAGACATACGGCCTACATCGCAAGAAGATCAAGGACACGATCGGCGAGTCACGACACGCGCGGGCGTTGACGGTGGAAGAGGTGGATGTGAAGGACTTGCTGGAGCTGGGCAGGGTGGTGGTGGAGCGGGCGGCGTTGGATGAGATGTTAAAGGGGCATGAGAGTGATTTGAACCCTGGGGAGAGGCTTGGGGCTTGGAGGAGGGGGCAGGCGGGTGTATCAGTATAGATGGTGGTATCAATATAGCCCAATTTGTGCATCTACAGATTCCATCGTCACGGTGGAGATAGACACTTACTTCTTCTCCAGCCTCCGGTGAACTCATCGCACCACCGCAGGGCCTGATGAAACAATGGTGGTAACCATGCAAGGTCGCAGGGAGGACAGGCCTCAGGTCTCATTACTCAGTCATTGAAGCTGCCACTGCTTTTGGACTTGAAACTGGGACCCATCGGAGAAGGATACCCAAAGTCCTGTGTGTGAACGCGAAGATATAGACAGAGCAAGAGTAACACACCTCACCTCACCTCATCCCGGCAGTTTTGGAACCAGACAATGGACGGAGACTTAACCGCGGTACAGATAGTTGTTGATCGGCATGGCGAACAAATGCGCATACGCAGGTCTACAGCCCTCCTACGCCTCCTTCGCCGTAGCAGTGGGCATCCTCCCCTGAAACCTCAGCACCGCAAACCCCCCCAACTTTCCCTCCATCACACCCACCTCCTTCGCCCCATCCACATCCCCCACCGCCTTTTTGATCCTCCTCAACGCCGCCTCGCACTCCTCCTCACTCGCCTTCCGCCCCTTCTTCTTCGCCGCCATCACCACCTCCACTTTCCTTCCCTCCCCCAAAAACTCCTGTATCCGCTCAATCCTATGCCCCAAATCATTCGAATCAATCGCCCAATTCAGCTCCAACGTCTTGACTGAGGAAGAGACAGCAGTAATCCTCCGTTTCTCCTTCGCATGCTCTTTCCGCTTCGACGAAGCTTCATACTCGGCCTTCTTTGACACGACTTTGCAGACCGGTATATCCACCCAGTTCGCGCCTTTGTTCTCGCTGTCTTCTCCAAGAAGATTATTGGGCCGATACATGCTCTGCTCTTCGCCTAACCCGTCCCTCGAACCACCGCCTCCTCGCGAAGCATCTCGCGCAGCCAAATCTAGACCCGGCGCTACCTGCACTAGCCGATGTGTCTGCCGGTCCATCTCGCGCAGTAGGACGTCTCTGCGCACTGGCTCAGGTGGTTTGCCGGTCTCGGGGTCGAAGATGTTGCCGGTGTCGGGTTTGAGGAGGTAGACGAGGCGGGAGGTGATTTGTTCGTCCCATAGTTGTTTGCGGACCGCGGGGGCGCGGTTCTTGACGAGTCGGGCAGATGAGGTGGAGAACGACTTGGAATGTGTGGGTTGATGTTGGTGGGAGCCATTGGCCCGCCGTAATGCGTGTTGGATAGCTGGTCGAGAACCTCGGCCGATCGCAGGCTGTACAAAGACGCGGTATAGGGCTTGAGCCGGCGTGGTGAGGTGATTTGTGTGCATCATCGTCGGGATGCTGGCGATGCCGCGTAAGTCGATGGCTTGTTGTAAATGTACTTCAGCCCGACATTCACTTTGCCTTGTCTTGGCTCGGCAAATCGGGACATCCCGCTTGGCGGAACGCGTCCCAAGGCAAACTGTATCAGCTGGACGGAAAGGGCGGGGGACAGAGTGACAGAGTGACGAAGTCGCGAGGCTTAGTCGACTTGTGATACGACTATATAAGCACACAAGGGACCTGTGGACTTCACTCGAGCCCCGACCGAACTTCCTATCTTGACATATCACTTGCAACTCTACAAGCACGGAAATCGGCCCTCGAGTCACAACATTGAACGACCAAACAACAGCACAGCTATTCGACTTATTAACCAGAACTTACCATCCACTAGCCCAATATGCTCGTATGACTCCCAAGAGTTCCCTTATCCCGTTATCTCCCAGCTGACCACTTTGTAGGGCGGGCTCATCCTAGGTGTCATAGCCATTTTCCTCCCACCTGTCGCCGTCGTCCTTAGGCGCGGCTGCGGCGCCGACCTCCTCATCAACATCCTACTATGCCTCCTCGGCTGGATTCCGGGTGTGTTCCACGCCTGGTACGTCGTCATCAAAACACCCAACCACTCAGAACGAAGGCGGATCGAGCGCAAGGCGAGTCGATCATCGGCTGGATCTGGGCGGAGGAGTAGGGATGGAGGGTACTACCCATCTGCGAGATCGCCTGTCGTTGTACAGCAGCCGACGTTGGAGCAAGGGTATCCGGTGCAGACGACCGGGTATGTGCATCCGAGGAAGTATTGAGGGGTGGTCGCGGCTTGGGAGGAGGAGTGTGAGAGGTGGGGAGCGAATGCTGTAAGATAGGACGAAGAAGCGAGGGATGAAACGAGACCATGAATTGGCGACAATAACGATGTATTTTAGAGAAGCGAACGAAGTCGTTCGTGTTGGACGACTCTCGAGATCGATAGTTGGTCTGTGCTTTTTCTGAACCTATGACGTGTATCGTGTGATTAACCAGTAACTGAGTGAATTGTAACGTACTATCTACTTGTTCTAATTACAGCAGCTGAAAAGGAGGTTGATGTGCCAAGGAACTAGTGCCTGAGGCTCCAATTCTTGACACACCCTTTTTCCTTAAAGTCCAATTAATTAGGTGATGTTATATCACGTAAAGTTGACTTTATAGAATTTACTTATATTCAACTCTATCACCCTAAGTCGATTGACACCACTTACTCTTTTACCCTTAACTAACTAATTAGAGGGCAAAAAGAGAGTGAAATTATATCTAGTTTATTAACTATTAGATACGCTTTATCGTTAACCCCTTAGTAGTAAAGTAATATAACTCGTAATAAGCTTTAAAGGGGAATACGTAAGACTATTAG
>JAABUL010005533.1_pt1 | contig 15640 bp, 15 predicted proteins | sample 5559151 | NCBI WGS metagenome assembly JAABUL01 (sample SAMN10711876, study PRJNA513368) | rock metagenome | isolation source: Antarctica rocks | place: Antarctica: Victoria Land, Pudding Butte sud | reverse complement strand
CCGACCGATTGGCTCACGGCTCTGGGTTATCCGCCTCGCGCGGATAGCGCGCCACCGCCAGCAGCGCCGCACGTCCTCCGGGCGGCTTAATGTTTCAACTGTCAAGTTCGTTTGAACCATGTCTTATGTAAAATCTAAGTGCGCGGACGATCGGGATCTGCGTGACCTGTTTCGGAGCGTCGGTCAAAAATCCCGCGCGCAGGTCGCACAAGAATCTCGGGCCGCGCAGCAGCGGCTCCAAATGCTGGTGCACTGCGAGGCGCTCCGTTATCTGTGCGCCGAGCCAATCACCGACCCGGCCTACGCGCGCTACCGGCAGCATCACCTCCCCGCCTACGCGGTCAGGCCGATCGACGTGGCGGCGCACCTCGACGCGGGACGCCCCATCCTGAGCAGGCTGGACTACGACACGATGGGCACGGAGCACATGGCGGCGTGCGGCCTATTGTTAGGCCTGTTCGGCGAGGCGGTGCGGGCACGACGCGTGGTCGGCGACATGGCCCAGGAGCCGCTCACGCACATCATTGCTGATGAGGTCGGCGCCTACGCGACCAGCAGCCTTGTCTCGTTAATCGATGAGGGGCGCAAGTATCACGCCAGCGTCATTGCCATCGCCCAGGGACTGGCGTCGTTCGCGCCAAAGCTGAGCGCAGCGCTCGTGCGAGTTAACCTCCTCGCGATATTTCGCGTCACGCCGCTGGACGCGCAGACCCTGGCGGGAGACCTGTTCGCGGTCGACGTCGCGGCCGACGGGAGCGCCGCGGCCGACGCCGCCGACACCACGGCGCCACATCCGAGCGCGGTGCGCCTGATCCAGGCCGACGCGGTTAATAAGCTCCCCGTGCGCCAGTGCTACGTGCGCCCCATCAAGGTCTGGCCCAGCGCGCGCCGGCTCGAGATGGCCGACATGCAGCCGTTGTATGACGCCGCGGCCCGCCGTGACGCGCGGCGCGCTTCCGCGCAGCGCTACGGCTCCGACGCGGCGATGGTTACGGCCGAATTGGCCTGCCGCGCGCGGTGGCTGGACGACGCGTTATACCGGATCGCCTACCGTGGCCAGGATGCCTCTGACGCCGATGTGAGCGCATCCGGTGACACGGATGCACCCGCGGACGACGACGCGCCACCGCGCAACCGCTTCGATTGAAAGGAGAGAGAGTATTATGACATCTCGCGCGTCCACGACAGCGACGACAGCCAGCCACGACGGGGCCAGGGCGGACCAGCAACGCCACATCCACCTCTCGGCGCGCGACATCGCCATCCTGCGCGACCTGGCCGACCAGCGCCTCCTGACCGCCGAGCTGGTGGCGTGGCGCCACTTCCCACCCGCGGACGGCACGCCAGCCTGGCATCCGGCGCGCTCCCGCGTCTCGCCGGCCGCGCAACGCCGCTTGTTGCAACTCTACCATGCCGGGTACGTGGACCGTCTGGAGCAGCCGGTGTGGCCGAACACCGGCGGCGCCCCGATCGCGTACCGTCTCTCCGGGTTCGGCGCGGCCACCCTCGCCGCCGTCGACGGTCGCGCGGCATATGTCCCCGCGTGGGCGTCGGCGCTGTCGATGGACCATACGCTCTTCGCGGCGCGCGTCTGGTGCGCGCTGGCGGTGGCCTGCACGACCACCGACAACCTCGAGATGTGCGAGTGGATCGGGGAGAGTGAGGCGCGCCGGCGCGACGCGGCCCGCAAGCAACCGGCGCCGGCACCTGACAAGCGGCCGATCCCGGATGGGACCGGGACGCTGGTGCTCGACGGGCGCGACCGCGTGCGCGTCTTCGTTGAGGTGGATCAGGGGACTGAAACACACGCCATCGTCGCCCAGAAGCTCACCACCTACGCGCGCTATCGTGGGAGCCCGGACTACCGCGACACCTACGGCGACGACTCCTGGCGGATTCTCCTCGTAACCGTGGGGTCGGGGCGCCTGGAGACGCTGGTCGCAACGGTGAAAGGCCTGGAGCGCACGCTGCCCGCCCTGCACGGCCGGGTGCTGTGCGGCCTCCGCGCCAGCATCACGCCAGGCGCCATCCTGGAGCCCCTCTGGATCGTGCCCCACTCTGGTAGACGGCGCGCCCTGGTGCGAGAGGGACTGCGCATGCGCACTTGATGATTGACCGTGGTCGGGGCAAGGCGCGCGGCGGTCGCTGTCATGACTGCCCCGATGCGGGCGCCGCGCCGCCGCGCCGCCCCCGCCGCCCCCGCGCACAGGCCACCACGACAAGTCCCGTGGACAGGGACACGAGAGACATAGAAAGAGGACCATGATGCCCACTACACAATCCCGCGCGGCGAAGAGCGCGCGCCGGGCCGACCAGGCGCGCCTGCCGCGCCAGCAGGCGCTCTTCGCCGACCTGACCGAGCCGGCAACCGCGGGCCAAGGCTCGGCCGCCCACGGGAACCTGACCGAAGGCATGACGGCGGCGACCACCCCTTCCGTAGTGGAGGTCGCCGCTGCGGGACACAACCCCGACGACGGCCCGTATGCCGACACGGGTACAACCCCACGACGACCCACAGGGGCCGCCACCCGTCGCAGCGTGCTCCTCGCGGCCATCGTGGCCGACCCACCGACACACGACTCGGACGCTGACGTCCGCCCCCTCGCCGAGAGTATTGCGGAACACGGCTTGCTGCAGGCCCCGCTGGTGCGGCCGCATCCCACGCAGAAGTCCGGCTACCTCGTTGTCTTCGGCCATCGACGTGTCGCGGCGCACCGCCTGCTTGGGCGCGCGACGATCGAGGTGCGCGTGCAAGCGCTCTCCGAGGCGCAGGCGCTCATTCTCTCCTGCGTGGAGAATATCCACCGCCGCGACCGCTCCCCGGCGGAAGAAATGGATCTCGTCGGCGTGCTCATCGAAACCCTCGGCAGCCAGGAAGCGGTGGCCGCGGCATTGCGAGTCAGCGCGACCTGGGTCTCCAAACGCTGCCGCGTAGCCGATCACCCGCCGGTCGCCGCGGCGGTCGCCACCCGCGCGATCAGTCTGGATCACGCTTATGACATTCTTACACGGTCCGATGGGGCGGCGGACCTGCAGGACCAGCTGGACCGGGCGCTCACCCAGGGACAAAGCCAGGACGCGACACGCCAGCGGACCAGCGGGTCGCGCCGCCATACGCGGCCCGGCCCCGCGCCGGACAGTCCCATGGTTTCGGTCCGAAACCCGCGAGACGATGTCGCGCCCGCGCGCCCTGGCTCCGCCCCGCCGGGGACCACGGCCAGCGACGCCGTGCCGGCCCTGTCAGCTAGAGACGGCAGCGATCGGGAGATTCCGGTGATAGACGCCAGCGATGCGGAGGCGCGGGTTCACCGGGGGATGCTGCGGACCGTGCGCCTATTCGACACGACCGGCACGGCCCCGGCGCGCGACGTATGGTCGCTCCTCGCGGCGGACGTGGCCCTGGTGCGGAATCTGCTCGGCGATGAGGACGCCCTCTCTCTGCCGTGACGCCGCCGCCTAACTGTCCAACCTCCCACATCACGGCGTGACGCGCCCCAGCTAGTGCGGTAGCGCCCTATCTCCAGCGCCGTCGTGGCGCGCGGTGCGACGTGTGCCACCCACCCGCGGCCACCCAGCGCATCCACGCGGGTGGGTCCGGCCCCGTTGATCGATGTGTTGATCGGCCTGTACACGACCAGCAACACCTGTATCAACGGGAATTGGTCTGCGCGACCGACCGGGGGGCGCGCGATGCGTGCGTATCCCTCCGTCACCGCGCCCGGCACCCTAACTCCCACTATATCCAGTCCACGCGCGGACATGCCTCTCGCCGTGGAAAACGATAGGACGCGGCATGAGCGGCGGTGACACTCCGCAGCCACGACAGTGGTGCGGCTTCGTGGGCCACGCACGCGGTTGACACTCCGCACAAGGATGCGGTCGTCACAAGCGACGGGGAGCGGGTGGCGGCGCCGCGCTTCTATCGGGCCGTACAACGGAAACTGGGACGGGCGCAACGGGCCTTGAGTCGCAAAGCAAAGGGCAGCAACAACAAGGCAAAGGCGCGCGTGAAGGTAGCGCGTGTACATCAGAAGATCGCCAGCAAGCGCAACGACGTCTGCCACAAATTGATCACCAACCATGTGAAGAACTATGATGCTGTGTGCGTGGAGGGCTTGAACGTGAAGGGCCTGACGAGAACAAAGTTGGGTAAATCGTTCAATGACGCGGCGCTCGGAACGATTCGGCAACAGGTGGCGTACAAGGGCACGTGGTACTAGACGCATGTGATCGCGATTGATTCTACCCGTCATCCAAGTTATGCCATGCGTGCGGCTACAAGCACCACGGACTCATCCTAGCCGATAGGGTGTGGGCCTGCCCGTTCTGTAGATGTGTACGGGATAGGGACCTGAACGCGGCGCGTCATATCAAACGCGAAGGTTTGAGGATATTCAACGTCGCAGCGGGACACGGTAGCACCCCATTAAACCGTGGTCATGCGGCGGCCTCCGCAGGAGGGATCTGGGCGGGTGCGCGCCGCGCCCTCGCCGGCCCGACATCATCTGTCTGATGTGGCGCGGGCGCAGCCTCCACCGAGAGGACGCGGTAGCGCAACAGATCCTCCAGGGTCCAGACATGGTCGGTCAGACCGGCGGCCATGGCCGGGGTGCGCTCCTGCCACTTGCGTCGCCCACAGGCACGGAGGCGCAGGCTCGTGTGGGGCCAGCAAAAGTTGTAGGCCGTGCCGACGAGCCACATCCCGCTGCTCAACAGCGCGCCACCGTGGGCCAGGCGGCGGCCGCGTCGGGTCAGGGGCGCCAATGCGGCGCGGAAGGTCGCGTTGTGCCGCTCGATGTAGGAGGTATTGATCTGCGTCCCGCCCCGCGTGGCCGCGATGGCGTCCGCGACCGCCTCTGCGGTGCCACAGACCACCCGTCGCGTGACGTCTACCAGCCGCCGCCCCTGGTGGCTCTTGACCACTTGGGCCAGTGACACGGTCTCCGGCAGCACCAGGCGTGGGCGGCCGGGCCGTCCGGTGCGCACCGCCACCCGGAACACCGTGCGCACGGCTCCGACGTAGGCGGCAAACCCATCGACACAGAGCAGCAGGGCGGCGTTGACGGCGCACGCGGCCACCCGCCGCAGCGTCGCCGTGACCAAAGCCCCGTCGCGCGCCGCGCTGAGGTCCCCGCCCAGCCACAACCGTGAGGGGACGGCCAGCGCCATGGCTTGCCAGATCCGCCCCCGGCATACCTTGACGCAGATCTCGTCGACCTGCACCTGGCCCAGGTCCACCTGCCCCGTCTCCACCACCGCCGCATGCACGCGCGCCGTGTGCCCTCCTGCACGGTATAGCCACGCCGCCACCGTGTGCTCGTCGAGGCCGAAGGCGGCCACGATGGCCTGCGTCGGGCAGCCATGACATAACAGCGTCACCACCAGCACCATCACCTCCACCGGATGGTGCAGCCGGTAGAAGGCTGTCCCGCGCGTCGCCGCGAAGGTCTTGCGACAGGTCGTGCAGCGGTAGCGCCGCTTCTTCTGACTATGGATGCGGATGTTCCCGCGCCCCTGCTGCCCCTTGTCAGGACAGACCGGGTTCGGGCAGAATGTGGTGGACGGGTCCATGTGGCCTGCACTCCTCGTCGTGTGAGCAAGACACGGCTACCTGTCGCATGCCGCATGCGACCCGTTCCTGTCACTATCGCTCCTCCTCCACGCTTTCGTGGGGTGGTACCCGGGACACGCTGAGACGGTAAACGCTTGTGGACAGCCTGATGAAGGTGAGCCAATGATCTGGACGTGGGACGGCGAGAAAAACCGAGCACATAAACGCGTACATGGGTTGACGTTTGAGACAGCGCGGATCGTATTCAGCGATCCGCTGTCATTATCTCGGCGAGATCCCTATCCTCTAGCAAAACGGTGGCAAACAATGGGGATGATCGGGAGCGTTGTTGTCTTCGTGGTCCACACATGGCCCGAGACCGACGATGAAGTGGGACGTATCATCAGTGCGCGTAAGGCCACAGCATAGGAAAGAAAGGCGTATGAAGATGGAGACTTCTAAAGAACTGCCCCCTGCACAGCAGGCAGAGGTCGACGCTCCTGTTGGGCTCTCTGACGCAGAGTTTGACCTTGGGGACATGCCAGAGGTGACCGACTGCAACGATGCGCGCCGTGGACTCTTTTACCGACCACTTAAAGAAGCAACTCACCCTGCGCCTCGATGCCGATGTCGTTGCATAGTTCAAGGCACGCGCAGCAGGCGGCGAGAAGTATCAAACACGCATTAATCAGGTCCTCCGTGACTATGTGAAGACACACAGACGATCCGCATGATCGCGGCGTGTCCGTTGGGTTCTGCTGATGTGCCTGAAAGCTGTTCGGTTCGCACGCTCGGCGGCATCGATTCCCTACCCGTTTCAAGGACCAGAGCCGCTACATCGGCTGCAATCGGCCGCATCTACCCGCGTGTCGCACGTTCCCACGCGTCGGATGTGGGCGGTGCGCGCTGTGTCGACACGTGTGACGCTCATATCTGGCTGCGCCTGCGACCGATGGCCGTGGCCCGCCGTCAGGGTATAGTGGGCATGGTCCTCGACAGGGAGGGCCGACACGGGTGCGCAAGGCAAGGAGGATATCGTCATGGCGTTTTATCGTTAGTGCGACGCCCATCTTGGCGCCCGATCAGATCATGTTTCGCATCAAGGGGAACACATCGCGCACGTTGCGCCAAGAGTTCCCCCATCTGCTGACGATGCCGAGCATGTGGACGCGCAGTTACCTCGCCAGTACTGCCGGCAACGTGGCGAGTGAGACAATCAGGCAATACATCGCCACACAACGGACGCGCTAACGCGCGCAAAGGACGCCGATTCATCCCACGGCTAAAGCGGGGGGTCTCGTCGCGATTCTATAAAAGCGCACCACCGTAGCGGCGGCGCCGTCCACGCCCTCCTATTGAGGAAAAGGAAACGGAGTGGTGGGGAGCTACGCGAGCCGCGTCGCCGCGATCACACGTAAGCGGGTAACGGTGACGGCGGTTGCCGCGATCACACATAAGCGGGTAGCGGTGACGGCGACTACCGGGCTCAGATAGACCGTGCGCAGGCATTCACGGACGCGCCAGTAGACCGTCCAATAGGTCCCGCCTCGGTGTGGTCTTTGGTCCGCTACGAGGGGCCTTTCAGGTAGAAGGCCTGGCCCCCGTCCATGAGGCGATCGACCAACACGACGGCGAGCGAGACGTCCTGGACAATGTGCGCCCAGTCGGTCAGGCTCTTGTTGGACGTGATGATGATGGGGCGTGTGCGAGCGCCTCCCGGCCGTTATCTCAGATTCACACCTCATCCGCTCTACGTCGTCTCCAATCCCTCGTTCTGCGCGGGCTCGAACGCGGCGTCGCGCGCTTCCGCCTCAGAGGCAAAGTAGACGCGGTGTTCCTCCGCCGGGAGATGGTCGGACTCGGCGCGGTGGAAGATACGCGTTTTCGTGTTCCCGATGTACGCGCCACTTGTCCGTTCGAGAGCAGCGGTGTGATCGATCGTGGGCGCCTGCTCCATGCCCGTGGTGGGGGGCTCGCTGTTCTCAGGCGCGGGGGGCATACGTCCGGACATCCCAGACACGCGCGTCTGCACGGCGCTCGCAGCTTGTCGCACAGCCGTGGCCACGGTCGTCACCACGCTTTGCACCCGCCCTGGCGCAAACGGTGGGGCGTCATCCTGGACGGACTGCCGTCCCTGTCCGCCCCGCTGCCGGTTCCGCACATACCAAACGCCTGTCGCAACGGCTACCACCGTCAATATCCAGCGCATGTGTCCAACTCCTTATCATGGTTTTATCGTTTGAGGCCCCCCATCAACGTCGGCACGTCACAGGGCACGTCTCATGCCAGGGTCATCACGCCGGTGAGGTATGGTCGGGATCATGCAGCGGGCCGGGGACATCAGGGGGCTAGCGCCAGAGGTGATCATAGCGGACAATATACCTGTTTCGCTCATCTGGGACGCTGTTCGCTCATTGGGCGTCCAGGAATGGAGGTAGCCGGAGGCCATCACCGATGTGAAGCCCACCTTCTCTGCAGCCTGGCAGTAGTGGAGCAGGTCGCTGGGCGCGAACTGCGCGTACATCGCAGCATAGCCAATCGTCGGCATCGTTCCTTCATCCCTGCTACGCCATGGCGTGCACACGGCGAGCGCTCGTTGCGCGGCTCATAGGCGCAGACGAACGAACATGATGGCCATGATACCACCCCGGCTACCAAAGTGCAGCGCTTTCGCTTCTGGTCGGACACACGCCCGCACCCGCACGACATCTACGACAGTGTCAGCGCAGGCAAGACATCCTAGGTGAACTGCCGCAGACCGTCGGGGGGAGGGGAAATCGGTAAAGCACACCATGAAATGTCGCACGCCCAACGCGATAAAGGCCTGCGATTCCCGCGCTACCTGCTCCGCATCGCCGTTGAGGACGTGCATCTGCGGCGCTTGACCGGCCGCGGCTTGGGCGTCGCTGAGATCGATCAGCCCATAGTAGGTACGCACGATCTGCCGTGGATCACGCCCGATGGCGTGGCAGTGCGCGGCTAACACGGCCTGCTTGTGCGCGAACGCCTCGCTGGTGGAGAAGGCTCCGTTCCACAGGTCCGCATGCTTGACCACCACCCGCAAGATCTTCTTCTCGCCGCTGCCTCCCGCCAGCAGCGCGATAGGCGGATCAGGCCGTGGCTCGCAGTACGCGTTCTCGATGCCCCAGACGTGGTTCGGGTACGCGCTCGTCGTGTGCCGCAGCAGGTACGGATAGACGCGGTGCTCCAGGCACCGCTTGCTCGTGTGTGGCCCAGGGGCGATCCCCGCGATGCCCATCTCGCGCATGCGCCGCTGTGCTGCGTTGCGATTGAGCGTCGTCCCCTCGCAACGCAGCACAGCGGCGATGCGCCGCGAGCCATAGAAGGGAGACTCCGTGTACAGCGCGTCGATGTGGTGCTTGAGCGCCACCTCCTCCGGCGCTGGCGCGACGGGCTGGTAATACAAGCTCGCCCGGCTCACCCCGCGCAGAGCGGCCTGGGCCACTAACGGCACGTCCGGGTGTCCGCGCTCGACCAGGGCGATCCACTCCTCTCATGAGTTTTGACAATCAAAATGGGTAATCAATCAGGCCGTGCGACGTGCCGTCGCAAGACGACCATCGCCGAGGAGACCAACGTCGTGCAACAGATCGCGGGCGTCCGTGGTGAACTGATCAAGGAAGGCGCGGACGCGGTCCCACAAGGGCTCCCAATCGTCCGCGAGGCGATGCAGGGCCAACACGTCCGCGCGCAACCAGCGCCAGAGCTTCTCGATGGGGGTGAGCCAGGGCGCGTAGGTGGGCAACCAGACGGGCACGATCTGCGGGAGGCTAGCCAGGGTCGCGCACACGTCAAGGTGAGTATGGATCGACCAGTTGTCCTGCGCGACGTAGATGTGGCGGGCGTGCGGATAGGCCGCGCCGAGGTGGTGATAGAACGCACTGACCTTCTCCCGGCCGATGATGTAGGCATCGTGGTAGGTCACACGGCCCGTCAGGGCGTTGAGCGTCCCGATGAGGCGCCATTGCTTGTTGTTCGGACCACCTCGTGTGGCGACAGGCGTCTGCGTCCCCCAGTCCGCCGCCGGTGCGGGCCAGCGGTAGAAGCCCATCTCGTCGAGGAAGACGAGCGCCACGGCGTCGGGGTGGATGGCCGCATCGCGCAGGCAGTCCAACAAGTGGTCCCGCTTGGTCAAGTAGGCCGGGTCGGGGCTGTACTGCTGGATGCGGCTAGAGCGCACACGCAGGCCCGCCCGGCGCCGCGCGTGCCACACGCCGCTGAGAGTCATGTCGCGCAGCGCCGGGAACGTGGCGCGGATCGCGCGCAAGGTCCAGCGGCTGGGCGGCGGACCGTCCGCCGTCGGCGCGATCTCCCGCCGCGCCTCCTCGCCTGGCGCGTGGGCCAAGCGCTCCTCCAGTTCCGCGCGCCGCTCCGCCGGGGCCATGCGGTGGCGTCCCCCGTGCGGGAAGTGCTCCACCGTCCAAAAGCCGTGCGTCTCGTACAGGTCGAGCCAGCTATAGACCGTAGCGGGGTCGCGCGGCTTGAGCGGGCCATGGCGCGCGACCGCATAGGGCGCCATCCCTGCGGCGATCTTGAGCAGCGCGGCGCAGCGCTCGCGCACCCACAGCCGCCGGTCGTGATCCCGATGGCGCGCCAGCTCCTCGCGCTGATCGTCCCGCAGATCCAGTGTCCGCCGCGTCGCCATCGTGGCCCCCTTCCGTACACCCCGCAAAACCATACCTTAGCATTACCGATCTTGATCGTCAAAACTTATTAGTCAGGGGGGTGCGCCACAGCAAAGTTCCCATCGCGCGTACAGTGGCGATGCTAGTTGGCTGCCGCGCCGCACAAAGGAACTTTCTTGTGGCGCACCCTAGTCAGGGTCAAGGCCAGATTCTTTTTCTCCACGTTGGTAAACTTAGGAGTCGCCAAGGAATAACTTCCCGCCGCTGTCGGGCAAAGCGGCTATGAGCCTGCGCCCAAAAACGGGAAGTAATTGTTTAACGAGCCCTTAGCTTGAACGCGGCAGGTGGTGGTCAAAACTCATAGCCCCGTTTGACCCAATACCGCCAGTCTTCGATGGCTTGCTGCGTTGGCTCATCTGCCGTGATCCCGTCCAGTTGGGAGAGCGGCACCGCCAGCGTGCGCCGCTCCCAGGGCATCTCCACGAATATCTCGTGCCGGCATTCCTCTTCCGGCGCCAGGCCAACCACCTCGACTTCGTCGCCCGTGCGCAGCGGCGAGATGACGCGCTCAACGACACAGCGGGCGACGAAGGGGACCTGGAGCGTCCCCTCCAGGTAGTAGTACCATCCCATAGCCTGCTCGTCGCCGCTGTGGGCATCGACAATGATCTCCATGTGGATGCGCTCTTCGCGCTCCTCGTCCTTCGGTGTTGGCGCCATCTTGCCCCCTTTCCTCCTGATTGCGTGGCGGGTCCGTGTCTGAGCCGCAGCACCCGCCGACGCTACCTTCACCTAGCACGACGATGGCCGGATGCGGCACATTCTTCTGTCGTGAGTTGTTGTTCCAGCCGCCTGAGGTATCCTGCCGGGCCATGCCGGAAGCGTCGTTGCGCTCGCCGGGTCTCGCGCCGATAGTCGAGGCGACGCCGTAGCTCCTGCCACGCCGCGCGATCAGGCAAGCGCATCTCGAGGACCCATCCCTCGCGTATCGCAAGGATCGTTGTCAGGTGGACGGCGCCACGCACGATCGCCCCACCCGCGATCGTGCGCCGCCCAGTGACGCGGCGCTCGTGGTAGCGCACCGACCCGAAGCAGCGCTCCAGTTCGTTGTTCGTGCGCGGCAGGTCCGGCACGTCGTCGCAGCGGAACAAGCCGGAGCCATAGCTCGCCGTCACCTTCGCGATGTGCGCGGCCACCGCGCCGAGCGGAGCGGCCGTCGCCCGTTCGGCCTGCATTGCGTCGAGATGGGCGCGCACGAGGGCGGAGACGGTCGCCCCGTCGTGCCCTGCCGCGTTGTCCAGAATGCGTGCCAAGTCACGCACCCAGCCGTGGGTCATGCGCAGCGCCGGCCAGAGGGCGGCCGTCGCATCCAAGCCGCGCCTCACCATGTCCCGCAGGTGGGCAAGGGCGACGGGAAGCCCCCCCTTTGGGCCTCGACCCGATCGATCGAGGCGGCGATGGCGTCCAGGCGGTCATGCAACCGCAGGCCCGAGGCGTCCAGCGGCGGCTGTCGATCGTCGGTCACCGCCGCGCGCACCGCCAGGCAATAGCTGCGGATGGCCTCCGCCTCGGCGTCGTCGTGCCCCTCCAACGCCCGCTCGAGCGGGCGTACGCCGCGCACCTGCTTCTTGAGTGCCACCTTGGCGTGCCGATCTGCCTCTGTGATCGGCTTGGTGGCCTCCCATAAATAGTGGAAATGGCAGAGTTGATGCGGGATACCCGGCCACACCGCCTGCACCGCCGTCCCGATCGGCGACTGCCCGTCCGAGATGACGCCCGCGACCGGCACGGGCAGCGCCGCCTTCACCTCCGTGAGCAGGGCGGCCAGGTCGCCCTGCGTCCCGCTGAGCAGGCTGCGGGCGAGCAGCACCTCGCCCGAGAGGCAGTCGCGCACGACCCAGAGCACCTCATGCCCCACATCCGGCTGCAGGCCGTCGATCGCCAGGATGACCCGTCCTTTCTCCGCGAGGCGCTCGCGCATCCGGGTGGCATCGGCCAGGCGCAGCGCTATCAGCTCTTCATATCGTTGCACCAGGTGCGTGACGGTCCGCTCGGCGATCTGGACACCGCAGGCCAGCAGGGTCTGGTGGATCTCCAGGACGCTGCGGTGTTCGGCGAAGCGCAGCGCGCCAACGAGGGCGATGACGTCGAGGCCGAACTCGCCGTGGGGCAAGGCCCAAGAGCCCTCCTCCTCGGGGCGGTACGAGCGGCGATAGAGCGCGCAACTCCGGGTCATGCAGCGGCGGATGCGCAGGGTCAGACGCCAGACGCCGTCGAGGCGGGTGACCTTGCGGTGGCAGTGGTAAACCGTCCAGAGGGGGCCGCCGCACTGGGGGCAGCGGTCGTGGCACGGCTCCAGCAGTTGATCGTGCGTCGCAGGCGGACGCGGGGTCCGGCGGGCCATGATGCACCTCCTGTTCAGGCAGACGGTACAGACAACAGTTTCCTTACCCGTATGATACGTCCTTCAAGCCAGGTTTACCAACGTGGCTTTTTCTACGACGGCAAAACTGAGTGGACGTGACACATGGGCTGCTGATCAGGACGATAGCAGGATGATGACCGAGAGGAGATCCCATCTATAAGGAGGAAGGAGGCCGCCATGGCCCGTCGTCAGCACCGTCCACCCGCGACGATGCAACGCCATCTAGCCCCCATCGTCGCGCGTGTTGGGCCTGTGGGCATCCCTTGTGGATGCTCTACCAGACCGCACGGACCGTCACGACCGTTGAGGGCGTGTGCCGCCTGACCCTGACCGTGCGGCGCTGCGTGCAGCCGACCTGCCCGCTGTATCATCGTCCCTATCGTCCGGAGGAGGAAACGGCCGTCGCCTTGCCGCATGGCGAGTTCGGCCTCGACGTCATCGCCCTGATCGGCACGTTGCGCTATGCGGACCACCGCAGCGTGCCCGAGATCCATCGGGCGCTCCAGGCGCGCGACATCCCGATCGCCGAGCGCACCGTGACCTATCTGATTGAGCGCTATGAAGAACTGGTGACGGTGCGGCTGGCCGACCAGGCCCGTCTGCGCGATCGCCTGCACGAGCAGGGGCGCATGGTCCTCGCGCTCGATGGCCTGCAACCGGACAAGGGCCATGAGGTACTCTGGGTCCTGCGCGACGTGCTCTCGGGCGAGGTGCTGCTAGCCCACAGCCTGCTCGGTGCCACCGCCGACGATGTGGCGGGCCTGATCCGGGCGGTACGGACGACCCTCCCGGCGCCCATCGTCGGGGTCATCTCCGACGGACAAGAATCCATTCGCCGCGCGGTCGCGCGCATGCTGCCGGGTGTGCCGCACCAACTCTGTCAGGTCCATTATTTACCGTGATTGCTAGTTGCCGTTCATGGGTCCAAGGGTGGAGACTGCTGTTGTTCGACGACAGGAGTAGCCAACGGAGGACCCATGGACGACGCTTTGATTGTAGCGATCTATGTGGCTTTGCCCATAAAGTCGACCTTTGCCGAACGGTCATCGCCTACAAGACGGTGGTGAGCATCTCAATTCGGTTCTGTGCTATGTACGGTGGACAAAACCGTATAGGATGCGGGATGGTCTATAGTGGACCCAGGAGTGCGCCCTTTAACGATAGGAGGTGTTGCTCGCAAGAGCCGCACATGAGTACCGGTGTGACGGGTGAGCAGCGTGCGTGCGGTTGTGGCACAACCGGGGGTGCGAAGCCTGCTGACAACGCGTGGACTCTCCAAGCCACAGCGGGGAGGGCATGCTGTCAACGCCGGTGAGATTTGACCCAGCAATCGCCAATGTAGCTTGACCCTTAGTAGGCCAGATGGCAAAGGCCTCGATCAGCATCTACCAGAGATGAGGGCACACGCCAGGAACGAGCTACTTGAAAAAGATGGGTCAAGCCAAATTGGCGCAAATGGGTCAATTCTACGTCGCCGTGTACACATGCAACCCGTGCGACCTATGCTGACGCGAGGAACCCACGTTTGAAATGTCGTAACCACTGACAGGCGTAAGTGGCTGAGACGCCTGACCCAAAAGGGACGATGACAGCCTGGCCGTTTTTTCTGGGCGGACCAGGGGTACTTCACGGCTCATCCGGCGTATAGTGGGCAGCTACGGGTCGCGCTAACATCACCTATTGGAACTGGGGAACTCCCACACCGTCAAGCCCCGCGAGGGGGCGCGAGCATGCCAGCGCACGGGAGGGAGGGCGGAGGCGGCGTAGTAGCCAAACGCCGCGCTGTAATGGCGCGGACAGGGTGAAGGTCCGCCAGGGTAAGTCCGTGAAAAAGCGAAGCCAACAGGTGAAGGGAGGAAAGCAGATGACGGTAGGGCTGTCCTACTGGTGCGCCTCCCCGTGGGTGACCACGAGTCTGCTCTTCGTGCGTACCTGGACCCAACTGGAAAGCGCAGTGCGGTGAAAGTCGCATGCTGCGTTTGGGGCGGGGGAAAGGCCGCGAGGCCCTACCTATCGCTACATCTGGACAGTGAAAGGGGGCACTTATAGGTGGTAGACTAAACCACGATGAGACAGCAATACACTTCCGCTTACAAGGCCCGCGTTGTGCAGGAGTTGCTGCGCGAGGAGAAGACCGTCGTGCAGATCGCCGCGGAGAGCGGGGTGCATCCCAACCAGTTGGGGCGCTGGAAGAGCACGGCGATCCAGGGGTTGCCCAGCCTGTTCGACCGGCGCGATGCGGCCGAGGGCCTCAAGGACAAACACGCGCACGAAATGACCGCGTTGTACGCCGAGATCGGGAAGCTGACCACGCAGGTGGCCTGGCTCAAAAAAAAATCTGGCCTTGACCCTGCCTAGAGCGGAGCGGGTGGCCGCTGGTCGAGCGAGGGCGCCCCGACGTGCCACTGGTGACCCAGGCCGCTCTGCACGGGGTAAGCCGGGCACGTTTGTACGACCAGTCCGTGGCGCCAGCGCCGGAGGAGGTGGCGCTCAAGCACCGCATCGACGCACTGTACACAGGGTATCCGTTCTATGGCTCCCGCCGCATCGCTGCCGTGCTGGGCCGCGAGGGGACGACGCTCAACCGCAAGGCCGTGCAGCGGCACATGCGCGAGATGGGCATCGCGGGGATCGCCCCAGGGCCGAACATGAGCAAACGCTGCCTGGAGCATCGCGTCTACCCGTATCTGCTGCGGCACACGCCGAGCGCGTACCCGAACCACGTCTGGGGCATCGACATCACCTACATCCGTCTGCGCGGCGGCTGGATGTATCTAGTGGCCGTCCTGGATTGGTACTCACGCTACGTGGTGAGCTGGCAACTCGACCAGACCTTGGAGCTGGGCTTCGTGCTCGTCGCCGTCGAACAGGCCCTGGCCCAAGCGACGCCGACGATCTGGAACAGCGACCAGGGCAGCCACTTCACCAGCCCGCAGTACCTGGACCTGCTTGGACAAGAGGACATTCAGATCAGCATGGACGGCAAGGGCCGTGCGCTCGACAACATTTTCACCGAGC
>JAABUL010005527.1_pt1 | contig 15659 bp, 19 predicted proteins | sample 5559151 | NCBI WGS metagenome assembly JAABUL01 (sample SAMN10711876, study PRJNA513368) | rock metagenome | isolation source: Antarctica rocks | place: Antarctica: Victoria Land, Pudding Butte sud | reverse complement strand
GCATTAGCAACGCTTACCTGAACCTCATTTGCGACTGCTGACGGTCGGTGTCCAGCTTTCCCCCTCCACTGAGAATGGCGGTCTCACTCCCTCGAGACCAGGTTTCAAGACCAACAACAGCCACGATGCGCCACAATCTGATGCTCCCATGTCTCCACAGACTTGGAGGTCAGATGATGAGGCCTTGAAGGAGATACATGTACCGAAGGATCAGATTCCCGAGGGAGGAAAGACGGTCGAAAAGGAGCGCCCTCCACGGCGGCGGGGGCTCGTATTGTTCATCATCATTGCGCTCATTGCACTCCTCGTCTTAGCCATAGCACTCGGTGTCGGTCTTGGAGTCGGACTCACGAGGAATAGGGGATCGAAGTCACCAAGGTAACGTTCTGTCTATGCGTCCTCGCATGATCCAAAGCTGATCCGTTGAGCAGCGTTGCATCGTCCAATGTAGCCCCCACTGCCCTTCCTCACGGGATCTCCAACGATAGCTCGTTCACTATTGTGGCTTTGGGGGGTGGAGACAAACGCCTATTGTGGCAGGAAAATACAGGCAGCATACGGGAGGCACTTTACACAGCAACAACGAAACAGTGGACTAGCAATGTCAACAACGTTGTTGCGACAAACGCCAAGAACTCGACGCCGCTCGCAGCATTGCTTGTCAACAGCACCGGTACGCCCTTCGCCGCGGATACTGGATCTGTTGTCTTTCTCTTCTATATTGCGCAAAGTAATATCCTCGCAAGCAAACAATTCATTTCGGGATCGTGGACGACGAGAGATAACTTTTCGCCAACGGGGGTTTCAAACGTCACATTTGATACTGCAGCAGATAGTCGAGCGCTGGCGGTGACATCAATTGCCAATTCCACGGTTTCGGGCGAAGCCTATGTCTTCTATGTCGCCCAGAACGGAAGCGCAAGGGCGTTATCTATCCACCCGGACAACTCAGGTGATGGGATTGTTGCAAGCCCTGGTCCCACGCTACCAGAAAGCTTGCAAGGTGGGCATGTTCTGGCCCTAGCTGCCGGCATAACAGGATCGCGGCCGCAGGTCGGTGTGCTGACATCTAATGGTACGGTGTACTATAACCTCTACTTCTCGTTCTTCGGCAACAATTCTTGGACTGATCCCGAACGTGAGTGCATCAGAGTCCTTTAAGATCCAGCGCAGTGGCGATATTGACACAGATAACAGTGCAAACCATCCTCGTCCCTCCTCTTCCACCCTCAGATCAAGTCGTCTACCCTACTAGCCTCACCCTTGCCAATGCATACCCTGCAAGCTCCACAGCTACAGCTATCATACCTACGCCTACCTCCACCACAGCAGCATACAACGAGACTCTGATTGGCGACGTGAATATCGCGCAAGTCCTCGTCAACAATCAAAATTCCGACTCCTACACACTTTTCGGCTTCTGGGTGAACGGGACAGACCTGGCAGCATATACGACCAAAAACATCGGACTATCCACGCAGCCGCAATCGCCATTCCCGTACCGCAGGCTGACAGGGACCACGGTAGGCAATGGATCGGAAATCTTTCTGTATCATCAGATCAATCAGACAAGCATTGCTGAGGATATGTATAATTTGGATGGGGGATTTTTCACGACATCGTATTTTGATGTCTCGACTTCTTGAAAAAGTGTCGCAGCGAATCAAGACAAGGAGATGATGGACGCCTATGACTGATGATGATGATGCCCACTAAACGACGGCTTCCATACTCGGAGGGTGGGGAATATGAAAGATGACAGTGTCTTGCTTGGCGTTCTTCACTCGTCTAATTGTTGCACCCATTCAGGGCTCGGGGTATCGCACCAATCGACGCTCGCACATACTCGTAAGCAATCTGAGTCCGTTCCGAATTCTACTCACAGATATTCGGTACCGGGCATAGAATATGGTACTTCAGGGTCCTGGATAAGTTATCAATCCCTCCGTCGACTCAAGCCAGAAAGAGGTCAACTTGTATCGGTTATTCCGGTAAAAGCGGACAAATTTCGACTCAACATGCCATTAAACCTGTGGATGGCTGATCAATGGTTTGTACACAGCTCGAGGCAACGCGAGAGCATCAGAACAACCCGATTGAGGCGTTTTGGCGATGGTCATGACCCTGAGGGGAACTGCAAAGAAGCGCAACAATGGAAGCATCGCTTGTATTGCGGGAGCGCATATGTGATGCAGGAACATCCCAGCCCGGATAGCTATCATTGGATCCCCCCTCACGTCAATTCGCGGTTCACGGTTGCACCAATGCAAAGTGTATCCCCAGGTTTGGAGTAAGCATACGTTTTGAACGTTCTGTAGGGCGCGCTTTATGACTTACATTGGGGTGCTGCCCTGCGTTCATTGCTTCATTTTGGTCTGTCCACTCATGGTTTCGAAGTTCGAGCAGAGTTCTTCAGCGTCCGAGCTTTGGATCTGCCCCGCCCTTTAATTCAACAAGTACAATATGGCGTGCTTCCTCATTCATGTCTCAATCCTCCGCTCGAAACATGCTGTGGGTTTCGCCTTCTTACTACCCCTAAACTGCTCCTCCATTGCTCCCATGCTCTGCGAGGGACGGCCAATATGGGCGCCCCTACAATCAATCAGGCAGTCTACAAAAGCCTGCCACCGGCTGAAGCGCAATACCAGCTCGACCACATCAATGAGAGCAGAGTCAGCGACATCGTGTCATCGCATATCGCGTGCTTGGTCATTGCCATCGTTGCTATCGTTTTAAGATTTGCATCCAGACGTATGTCCAAGACTGCGATCAAAGCGGACGACTGGATGATTGTCGCTGCACTGGTCTTTGCTGTCGGTTACATCATATCCGTGCTTCTGTGTATGCGGCCAGGTTGCCCATGAGAGTCGGAAAATCAAGCTGATGATCTGCAAGGCGTGCTGAAGTACGGAGGTGGACGCCACGCGATCCTGCTCAACGATCCGATCAAATTTGCTCAGGCATGTCACCAACAGCCATTGCCGCAACTGGAAGCAACGCTGACCCACGTTCATACGCAGAGCGTCTTAGCGGCAGAAGTATTCTACCCTCCGGCCATCGCCTCTGTCAAAATCAGTACCCTTTTCCTCTTCTCGCGCATCTTCCCCGGCCGTCAATTCCGCATTCTGCTTCACACAGTTGGAATCTTCGTCATCACATATAGCGGGATCATGGTGCTCGGCGCGATCTTCCAATGCATACCTATCCGAGGAGGCTGGGATACCACCGTAAAGGCAAAATGTATTAAGATCAATATGCTGTGGATGATAATGGCGGGGATGAATGTCCTGACGGATTTCATACTGCTTTGTGCGCCGCTACCGACCTTATGGGGCTTGCAGATGCAGAGAGCGATGAAGGGGCAGTTGATGGCTATCTTTGGCATCGGCGGATTGTATGCTGGCTCCTCGTCGACCCTGGAAGAACTTTTGGGGCTGACTCATAACAGTGTATGCGTCATATCCATCTACCGCATCCCCAAACTCTACGGCCTTTCCCTCGTCGACGCTTCCTGGTCCAACGCGGACACCACCATTTGGTCCCTCGTCGAAGTCAGCGTTGCAATCGCCTGCGCCTGCGCTATCGTGTACCGCCCCCTTTTCGACCGTTTCTTCCGCACCCATAGCTCGGCAGCGGGCTCGTATGGGTCGCGCAAGATCTCGAAGCCAAAGTTGGTTGAGTGGGATAGCCATGATGCTGTGAAGATGCAGCGCGTTCGCGGGGTTGAGAAGGGGAGTGTGGTGACTGGGTCGAGTGAGTCGAGGTTGAAGGGTGATGGGTGGGAAAATCTTACTTGATCTGCTTTTAATATTGGGTACGTATTGTGTATTCGACGTGGGACATCTCAGGTGGATGGAGGTGCCAGATGTAATGCTGTCAGCATGAATTAATAATGTCCGAACTGGAGTAGATGAAAGAGGGCTATATGTTGTAGGCAGGGCACTTGGTCTGCTTAGAGCCAATGAGGATGAAGCTTGGCTGAATTACTCATCCACGCTAATTCTACAAATAAACTTCTTGTTTCATCTGAATATCTCTTACGTCCACTCTTGCATCCATAGCTATGAGGAATCAAGGCGTATAACCAAGCCCACCCATGATACTAGCTCTTATAAGGTCATTGTGTCCTACTTCTCATCATGGTAAGCGCCTACTTGACTAGATTCTACATAGCAGTCTCGATAACGCGGATTTCCAAGTGTTCACATGTTATACCATGTTCATGAGGAGCGACAATTACTCAGGCCTTCATCCTTGTTTATCCTCCGCAGACTGCACGGCTCTTTCAGTTTCGTGGCTGAGACTTGGTTTTGGGTGTAAATTGCAAGCGTTTCGACGAGGTTTCGTCTTTATCCGCCGTCGCGTATACGTTCCGTCTTGCGAATCGCTGACTCAAATGACCTAGCCTCGTCTCAGGACAATAGAAACCTCTCTCGGACGTCGTACTAGGTTGGGATGAAGGAGATTCTATATCTCACAACGGTGCCGCATCATTTCTTTTATCTTCTTTTTACACTCATTACCAAATCTTGTAGCTCAATCCTTGCACACTTCAGTATCTACACTCTGTTTTTCTTCTTCAGTAGCAAGAATACAAATACGAGTCAGACCGTCTGACACGCTCACCCTGTCCGGCAACAAGATACGGCGTGATACGTCTATCTTGTCTTTGCTCCTCGCGTGCTCATCCCTAAGTGGTGCACTGTCCTCCCACCCCCCCTCGCACTCGCCGCCACACGCAATACCGAGCCCACCTCCGACATTCACCCCCTGCGTATGGTGGGAGGGTTGCTCCACCGCAAGCACCCCTTCAGGAATCCTGGCAAGAACAACCGCAAGCGTCACTGCAAGTACCTCTTCCACCCAAACCTCAAACCCAGCGCAATCATCTCCCGATCTCGCCTCGCAATACGCCAAAGGCATCAGCGCCGGCAACGTCAACATCAGCAATCCGGATCCCTGTGGCCCTCCTGTCCAATCTTCAGGCGCAGCACCCGGCAGCGGTTCGACATGTGCTGCCAATGTCAGCGTGGCGGACACGACGCAATCGACCGCTTATGGTGTACAGTGCTATAATATTGGCGCGGGGTGGGAGCTTGAAGCGGATACTTGCTCCGATGCTGCGGCCACTGTTTGTATACAGATTTCTGGACAGTGGGGAACAGGGTATCAGGATACGAATAAGTGGATTTGGACTACGCAGCAGGGGAACTGTACTTTTGGGTATTGGTTAGTGTTTTTTTTCGCAAGTCTGCACGCGATTTGAGTCCAATTTTCGATTCTGCGCCTCGTTGATGATGAGTTGGCATCACTGACTCGGATATGTGCATCAGGTTGCCGGAAGGCGGTGCGCCACCTCCTTCTTACGAGAGGTGCTATGAGCAGATTATCAGTCCGATGCATGGGGCGTGCGGCGAGCCAAAGTATAATGCTGGATCGGTCAATATACGAGTTATGCCTAGCTATGTGGGTGGGAAATTGTCGATGGGGATGGCGGTGGATGGAAATTTTCCGAGTTATGTTATGGTTCCTCAAAAGAGCTATTGTGGGGTTAATTCTGAGGATTTGTGTTGACGGATGGCAAATGAGATTGGATTGGGAAGGCTACTGGGCTGAAATGCAACGTTGGGATTATAGAATTTGACGTGGTGGACATCAGAAAGACATATACTTGCATGCGTGGCGCTGGTAAAACTGATTGTCATTCTTCCAATCCTGAAAGAAATTTGGCGGGAAACTCACGTCTCTTATAGATCTGAGTCGCAATCCCCCAACTCCTCTTAGATTTTAGGAATCCGGCTCAATGGGAACGTACTTTTGATCAGCAAAATTCGACGAATCCTCGTATAGCTTACTCAGTGCAACTACTGCTTTCATGCTCTTAGGTACCGTAATACTATCTGCGCGCAAATTCACACGATCACCTAAAGTTTGCACTGAAGACTACATATTCCGTCGGATTTCATCTACTACCTAGGCATTAACCATAGTCTAGACTCACTATGACAGCGAAGAGGTTTGAGTGTGTTTTATTTCATTATCGCAAGCTATTATATTATCGAAATGCTATCTGGCTAAATTCATATCCTCGTTTATGTTGTAATTCCATTACGGCAAGCTGTTCTGTGCTTTTCTAGAGCACTTCTCTTGGGTTTTTATCTTGCAAGCTGGCTAAATCAAGTCCTAGTTCCAATTGTATTAAACATTAATGTCGTAAGCTGTTCCATGTCCCCAATCCTTCTGAATCCCTTGTAAGCTGGCTAACTCAACTCCTAATTCCCATTGTATCAGAAACTAGTGTCGCACGCTATCCCTTGTTGTCTTCACTGCCGACTCTCTGTCTGTCTGGACTTCGCAGCGCGACGCGTCATTGCTGTATCATTCCCTGCTCTTATGTCTCTCTCTCTTTGCAGCTTCTCCCACTTGACTTCGAACCACTTTCGCTGTCCAAGGTATCTTTCAATCTCCACGTCGCTGTGTCGATGGTTGATGGCCACTTCAATCTTCTTGTAAGGAACGCGGGGATGCTTTTTCCTCATCTCCAAACAAGTCTTTTTGTCCGCCTCAGACATATCTCTATGAATGCTTGTGTCAGGGGGAGGGATTAGCACGCCATCACCTGCACTCCCGTGCTTTTCAGAAGTAGCAGGTCCACTCGGGTATCGCCGAGCAGCTTCGCGAATCTGGTGAAAAGGCTGATACTGTTGCTCTTGAGCCTCTTGTTGTAGGACTTCGTGTCCGTCTCGCTCCGATTGTCCCCCAGAAATCTCTCTATGACTGTTCGGGGTGATGCCAGCGGGATCGCATGGCACGTAATGGCCGGTAGTATTATGTCTTGGAGGAGCAGCATGTCCACTGCGATGGCGCTCGGTAGCTCGGACACTTTTGTAGGACGACTGATACTTTTGCTCTTGCACTTGTTGCCAAACGTTTCCTGAACTTCGCTCTGATTGCCCCCTAGACATGTCTCCATGACTGTTCGGGTTGATGCTAGCGGGACCGAACGGCATGTCATACGCAGTCTTCTCATGTGTTGGAGGAGCAGCACGTTCACTGCGATGTCGCTTGGTAGCTTGGACACTTTCGTAGGACAACCGATCTCTCTGCTCTTGGGCCTCTTGCTGTATGGATTCGTGTCGGTTTCGCCCCGATTGTCCCCTGGACATTTCTCTTTGACTGTTTGGGATCCCAGCGGGACGGCTTGGCACGTCATAACCGACAGTCTTATGTGCTGGAGGAGCAGCGTTTCTACTTCAACATCCACTAGCAGGTTTGCGATTCTCGTAGGCTGACTGATACGGTTGCTCTGGGGCTTCTTGTCGTGGAGCTTCCTCTCGGGTTCGCTTCAATCGCCCCCTAGGTGGGCCGCTTGAATCTACCCCCTGCAGCTGACCCAAGCTTGTTGAGGTGGGGTCGGGTATTAGTCTTAACTTGCCGATGCTTGGAAGCTGTGGACCACGTTGATGCTTTAGGGCTGGCTGCACAAATGCAACGTCAATCCGATGGGGATGATGACGGCCTAGATCAGGTTCACGAGGCGATTTGATGCGGCTCTTGGAACCTTGGTCTGCTCCCTTCAGCTGTCCTTGTAGCATGTTTTTTGCGTTGACTTGGGTTGGTAATCTTAATGTGCTGAGAGGTGGAAGCGGATCTCCAATTCGATGCTCTGGGGGTGGCTGCATAGGCGGAAGATGAATTGAAGGGTGACCATGACGGTCCATACAGACTTCACGGGGCGAGGGGCTGCGGCTCCTGGGGTCTTTGTTTGCTCGTCTCTTTAACATGATGCTGTTAGTGCGGCCGTTTGTGGGCTTGGGGCTGTTGGTAAGAGGCGCCTATATTTCAGGTCAGTGTTGCGGTGCAAGCATGGCAGGGTTGGTATTCTACTCTGCAAGTTCAAGGCTTCTTGCGCGGATTCGGGAGCTTTGTGGTGTAGAACGTGCGGTTTGGTATTGCAAGATAGAGGATATCCACAAAGAGAATGGAAAGGCTTAATACACAAGGCGTGATTGATGTACTTGACGCTGAAAGTTCCAGGTTGCGGAGGGGTCTGGTACGACTTGATGTGAATGCTTTCGGTGGGGTGGTTGTTCTGTAAGGTGAAGATTGCTGGCACAAGGCGCCCGACGAGAAGGATCTGGGACACCTTACTACAGTGTATCGCTGAGGTGATCTCGCTAGAAGAGGTGGAGATGTAACAAGGATAGACTGGAAGTCAGATGCAGAATGATCAGGTGCAAGAACGTTGGGCTCAAGACAGCTTCTTAATAGACAGAAGAATGCAAGAGGAGTAGCACAAATACTAAGAATAACCTTCCTTCCATACAGTGGCGGCAACAACCATACGGCCACACCAAACAACATGCTGTCATTGCCTGGCCGCAATGGAGACATCACGTCCAACCATAGCTCACCACCATCAATTCTTTCTTACGGCACCAATGCAACAGGACAACCCGAGGTTACCTTCTCACAGCTTGGGTAGCGTAATGGAAACACAGTATCCAATTATTGGGCACCCCTCCTAGAATTTCTTGCCACAGTCGGAGTGGTACAAAGAAGTTTCACCCATTGAATTGCCCCTGAATCCAATAACGGACTCCCGGGGGCTGTGAAGAGTATTAAGAAATGGTCCGGCCGTCTCTATGCATAGCCGATCGACTGCAGATTTGGCCCGTTGGATGTAGCATTGCCACCAGAATACGATAACTGGGTGGAGCGTGGGGTCATGGCGAAACATTACGGCCGTATGATCACACAGCCGCATCGACGAAGATAGTATCAATCTGGCCGATAGGCTGCGGTGTTCTCAAACAACCAATGGCTAAATGTGCCTAGTCTGCAAAGGTGGGAAAGAACGCGCTGGCGACCTCTGTATCTTCGAGATATGGTTTCAAAGGCATGGAAGGGAAGACACCGTGCCACACGACAGCTAAATGGCAAGACCTTCTGAATAGAATTTTCGGCAGTGCTAGCTTGGATGTCCTAAAGCGATTCCTGTCCCGATCATGACTGAGTAGTGAGCATCGTTGATCCTGTACGTGAGAATGCTGCCCCAGGCTGACCATGGGATCATATCACCTCTTTACTTTCCGCGTGTCTCCACCCCTAGACTCGAGCCTTCCAAAACCTGAGTCGCACTTTTGAATCTGATCCAGCTATATACTGGTCAGCTATCACAAGAGAGACCTGGGTGCAAGGCTGAATAAGATTAGCAAACAAATAGATTCCCCATAGTATATTCTTTGATTTGTTAATGAGGTATCATGCTGCGAAGTTGGTTGCGGTCTTCTTACTCATCCATGCGGGAGGCTAGGTACAAGGAACTGTACCCCTAGGGTGGCACTCGTGGCACTATACTCACTGGCCCTGGACCTAGAAGTAGCCCTGTATCCATGATTCCTATAAAGAATAAAATGATTGTCTATAGCTATGGAAAGAGCAAACTTGATCGCCTCGAGATCTATGTGAACTTTGATGTCGGGTCCATCTGTGAGATAGCTTGCGGTGGTGCGGTAAGCTTGTCATTTTTTGATCTCACCAGTCCCTAACCCTAAATGCTCGTTAGTCTGCTTCGTCTCAATGATTATCATGTGTATATAGGTTTGTAACAAAATACCATCCGTGTTTTGGGTCCTTTAGGCTAGCAGACTCGGCTCTTATTGAATGGGTGAAGGGAGTATCGGTCACCGAAGTTTCGCGGCCTATTAGTAGTGATGAACAACATTGCTCGCTGCTATTGTTGTGTATCTTTTCTGCCAGGAATAAGGCAAAACATGAGAGATCGAGGTCCAAGATCAGTGAACACCGTGTTCTAGGGGACCCGAGTTAGAGAATGATGTTTAGACTTCAAAGCCGTCAGATCATGCACAGCTTTGTATGTCCAATGAATGAGAATCAGTAAGTCCGCAAGCCGACAAATGACGGATACCTGCAGTAGCGCCGGGTCCCGAGGCTCGGGTATCTTATTGCTCTGCAACTTGACAATTAGTCCGGAATAGGGAGGTAAGTTGCAATGCGAAGGTGCAGGTAACACGTCCCCGAACCCGAGAAGTTGTAGCGTCTAGTTACCCCGCCCAACCCGGTCCCCATTCATTGATAAACCACCGGCTTCGGAATCCTTCTTATTTGCTCGTATCCTCGCAGCCTATGCCAAAGTCGCGAAGACGAAGGTTTCAGGACCCCCGTCAATTAAGCACTACAACAGTAGCATGCTACCAAGGAGGACTTTTCTCAAGCTTTGACAGGCGTTGTACCTTCTTCCCCTAGGTTCCTCGCCATCGATCATATTCCACGTAAGATGCCTGTTGCAGACTGTAAGACCGAGCCTTTCTATGTCCCGACAATCGATGTGGCGCCCTTCCTGAACGATCCAAACGGCCCAGGATGTGACGAAATCATATCGGAGGTCAGAAGAGCTTGTCTGTCAACGGGCTTCTTTCAGATCACAGGTCGTGGCGTGCCTAAATCATTGCAGCAATCACTGTTTGATTCAGCAGCGAATTTTTTTGCCCTCCCCTTTGAGGAGAAGATGAAGCTCGACGCAACAAAGACCGTAGGCCATCGGGGATATGATGTTTTAGCTAGTCAATCGTACGAAGGCGATGTCCTCCCAGACTTAAAGGAAGTAAGTTGCGCAGGGCCTATGATGACCGAAGGATCATCCAACTCACTACTGCGCAGGGCTACTACGTTGGTGAGAACATACCTACATCTGACCAGCGCGTCAAAGACTGCCGCTTTTTCATGGGGTCGAACGTCTGGCCACCAGAGTCGTTGTTATCTTCCAAAGACCTGAAAGAGCCAGCAGAAGCCTACCATACCGTTCTTTTGAAACTCGCCATTGTAGTGCTAGATATGATAGCTCGGTCACTCCCATATGGCAACAATGTTTTCGACAAGATCGTGTCTAACAATCCGGTGGCACCTCTGCGAATGCTGCATTACCCAAAATCACAAAAGACCGAACAGCGGCAATTAGGAGCCAGTGCACATACCGACTTCGGCGCCATCACGCTCCTTCTGCAAGACCCAAATCCAGGTCTTGAGGTATTGGATCCGCAGAAGGGCGAATGGGTCCCGGTCATGCCCAATACCGATGCATACGTTGTGAATATTGGTGACATGCTGACGAAATTGACGAGGGGCGAGTATAAGAGTAGTTGGCATCGTGTGTTGAATAAGAATCCTGGGGACAGGTACTCTATTGTGTTCTTTTTCGAGGGCAACCTTGACTGTCCATTGTCACCGCTGGATGGCACGCCTGTTGATGGTAGGACGCTCACGGTGGAAGAGCATATGATTAAGCGGATGACAGAGTCCTATGGAAAAGGGGAGAAAAGCGATGAGCTGGCGAAAGTAAAAGAAACAGATGGAATGGCAAAAAGCAATGCCTAGGTAGAAGGGAGCGTGGTACATATATAGCCTCGACTCGAGCTCCGGGTCATCGAGCTTTCACCCAGGAATCAAAAGCTCGAGAAACTGCTCAATATCAGATGTAGGCGCTGGTGGTAGCGTCTGCTGGGTGGCGTACGAGCCTTGCCCACTCAACATTGCGATACCATTCCTCGAACCCATTGACAATGCAGACACACTTGATGTATGTAGCTCATTCAATTCAGCTGGTTGGCTGAAATATTAGAGATGTTAGACCCATATGGCTATGGCTGACGGAAGGAATCAGGGAATTTGAGGCTTGGCAGTCTACGTCATAAGGGGCTAGCGCGATCCGGCACGTGATGATCTGCGCTTCCCTCCCTCAAATTCTTTCAAGGTACTGTTTGCTCAAAACAACGCTGCGAAGTTGTTTTACAATGTGCAATTGGGCATGCGACTGGACAGAGCCTTGCTCAGCTGCTTGAGGGCCACACACAATGACCGCCATGCGAATACTGAATGCCGCTTTGCAGCGATGACAGCAACCCCCATTTATTTAACTAATGCGCACATCTCCATCCCCTTTCGAGCGAGGGCTGCAAGCACCCAAATAGTACCGGCTCCCAGTGGCAAGCCATGCAAATGTCAAACCGACGGCATTGCGATGTCTGAACACCTTTCTACTCAACCGTCCCGGCTACTGCGTCTCCATCTCGGAGAATTGGGGCCATTGTCTGAAAGGCCGGCTGCGACACTGTCAGTGCTGCCACGTTAAGTGCCCACGGCTTATAGGACCACTTACATTCCATGTTCTTGGATCCCTGGTAGCTGGCCCATTATCTCAGAGGCTTGTGTCTCAAGCCTCTTCGCGCGTTACATTGGCCCACTGACCTGTACTGCTCTGCTGCGTGAAACTTTAACAGCTTTGAATGTTCTACCTTGGACCTGAAACACTTTGATCGGCCAGCAAGTCCATGGTTTTGATCCAAGTCGAGATCTATCACAAATCAGGAAAAGATGCCGTTCTTCTTCAACCAATCACCCTAATTCAGTGGGCCTTTCGCCCTGCGGAAACGTCTCACCTTGAATTGCTGATGGCGAAGAGCGAGACAAGATTCGATGGATCAAGTTGTAATAGCTCTCTGGGTCGAAGATTTTAACCTGCGTGCTCAAAAAGCCGCTTAGGAAGATCCAGCTCACCTCAATCAGCCAATAGGTACCTAGGGATCAATCCGAACATGATTACTATGATAGGAACATTCTCATCCTCTGAGAAGGAGACCATTATTCTGCTTGCAATGCATTGTCTCCTTAGTGCGATGTTCCCAACGTAGCGGTGAGCGATACGAACCCCTTTTGAGCGACTTCATGGACATAGTCGCCAATCAATCGAGTCGGTGAGACGTTTAAGCAATCATTGTTCAGCTTGTGTCGACGAGCTCGTATCTCTCTCGGCAAACTGCTTGGCGACCCGCTACAGTAGCGCCCGCTCTCCATCTTGATTCCATTCAGTGGACTTCAGGCCTGTTACGAGCCGTCTTTCTGCCATTTGTCTCAGAGACAGCAACTCCTCCCGCAACTCAGTAACAGTCGAGCCGTGGTCGCTAACGACAATCAAGCGAAGAAGTGAAACAAGCTCGCCCGAAGAGTATGAAGAGTAGGCTAGTGAGCTGGCAGGCCTAGCCTGTTTCCCAAAGCAGAAGATCATCGCACCCGATTCGTCAAAATTGCGACGTGCCATTTTTATCAACTGGTCAATCTAGCGATATCTTGATCTGAACGGTAGCTTGCTCGAGGAGAGTAGTAAGCGGTTGCCACGTCCCGAAGCCTTGGGCATTACGAATATCTCACGGCCATCATGTCGCCATACATGTTGACTCTTGCTCTCTGCATTTCACGATCGCTTCTCGAGCTTTTGTAGCAAGATCATTCCTTTCGACGTGCGAGAATATTGCAATCCTTGCCTCAAACACTCCTTCTGCTTACTTGTGACTGCTATTGCAGCATCATCCAGATCTCTCCTGCAATGTTGGTCCACCAAACATGGCTATCGTTCTCTCTATTTATCGCTTCCGTGTCTGCGAACATACCTCCTGCGCCTGGCCAACCTATATATTACAACTCAACTCGTTTGTCTGCATCACTGGTTGGCCCCACCTACACACCATCCGGGACTGGGCAAGGCACAGTCTTTCGCAGAGGCTTCACAGAGGGATTCGCCTCTTCAGCGACAAATTCCAGCCCTTCTCGTACCAAGTTCACCAACAGCGTTCCAGCCAGCCCAACAGACAAGCAATCTCATTCCACGGGTAGCGTGAAGCCAAGCTACTCCCCAACCATCAGCGGAGCCTCAACAGCTGTCACAGGCAAGCCTACTTATGCCACCAGCACGACCAACCGTACACTTTTGTCGACTGGCTATACTTATGCTAAGCGCGCACTTCCATCGTTGGCTTCCACGGAAATTCTCCACAGCAGCGTGAAAATCACTCGGCTTTCGACTGGATACACATACTCGAAATCATCTACCGGGACAATGTCCACAAGTGCAACTATCGCATTGCCGAAACCATCATCCATTAATCGCTCGCGTCTGTCAACTGGCTACACCCATCCCGTACCATCGCGTTCACCATCGGGCTCGGGATCTTCACGCCCGACCAAGGCAACGCCTCTGCCATCGAGTGGCCCTACATCCAAGTCCTCATCCCTCCCAGCATCAACCGCAAGATCGGCCTCCTTCTCTACTTCCCGCAATGCCACATCACCCACAACACGCATCGCTCCACCAAGCACCTCACAACCCGCAATCTCCTCCACGTTCAAACTTCAAGTCTTTGTCATCACAAACGACGTAACCAGCCCCAACGTCGACGGCTCCTACATATCACTTCAACCCAACGAAAAAGGGCAAGATGCGCTTCGAATCGTGGCTGATACATCCGAAGCATCAATATTCAGTCTTACCTCAGATGGCTACCTCCAATCCGGTGACGAGTCCGCCGGCATATCCGCTGTTGAATCCCCTGGTAGCCTTACAATGCAGACGGAGACTGCTTTCACCGGAGGTTTTGTGAAGTCAGTTTGTCATAATGCTGGTGGAGTACTTACTTGTGCGACTGGAAGCAGTGTTGGCTTTTTCACGTGTGACTCGGCTCCTGATACATTTGTGGAGGTTGGGTCGGCTGGCAGCTTGAGCAGTGCTGGATGCGTTGAGTTTCTCCTGCTTGTGGTTTGGGGTCGATAGATTCGATGGAGGGAGGGAATGATTAGAAGGTTGGTGACTGATTACAGATGATGGGACTAATAATGAGTGATGTTTATTTTCTCATAGTGAGCGGTGTCACGTCACTGCTGTTTGCAACGATTAATTGAATAGATTTTTGAATGTCGATTCTATCCACCCGATCAAATCAACCTTTCCAACGGATTATTTGCATACGATGCCCATGTTGTATCACTTGTTGAACTGTACTCGCAAATCATCAATACGGCCAAAGGCTGCGCCATCTGTAATCTAAGTGATAGATACAATGACGATGATCCTAGTGGAAGAGGACGGGTACTGCGAAGGCTCACGCTTTTTTCCTCATGTGCTGCTCTAAGACCAAGCCTCCAGATCAAAGCCGCAAAAGTATCCATCCCTTTATACCCTTGGTCTAAGGACATCAAATGCTTCCCAGTTTTATATGATTTTTCTTGAACCCTAGAATGCGAGGGTTGTGTGTAATGTCAACTTCTCTTTCTAAATTAGTTTTAGCCATCGTAGAGCAATGCAAAAAGGGGCTCGGCAATGACATGTATGCATAATCAAAAAGCAGGCGAGGATTAACGTTGTCCTTTCTTATCATGACTGCTAAAGGATGGATAGGAATTGCTGCTGCTTTTCCGATCCGAGTTGTTGTGCAATTCGCTTGGTACACTGATTTCATAAATTCAAAATTGAGTACTCTCGCTTTTGACACCACGTGTTAGTATGCTTGCTCTTGCATCATAGATGCCCACGTATAGAGGGACATCATGTCGTCAATACATCCACAGCAAAGCTGCGAAGGGGCAGGAAGCTTTGGTTATAATGGATCATGTTTTTGGAGACTGTGTGCGAGATGCCTCGTCTTCACATATACCCCACTGAACAAAACAGCAGTAGTAAGTAACCCATCCCTCTTTGCTATCGAACAAACCTCTCACCCTCCCATTCACACCCCCACCCCCCAATCCCCCACCCCCTGCACAATAACAATCCAATCCTCGCTCCCCTCAACCGTCGCCCACCCCCCCTC
>JAABUL010005526.1_pt1 | contig 15661 bp, 19 predicted proteins | sample 5559151 | NCBI WGS metagenome assembly JAABUL01 (sample SAMN10711876, study PRJNA513368) | rock metagenome | isolation source: Antarctica rocks | place: Antarctica: Victoria Land, Pudding Butte sud | reverse complement strand
ACATTCTCGCGGTCGTCCAGCGCTGCGTCGCCGCCGGTTGCCGCCTCAATCGCCGCAAAAAGCACCCTAACACCTATCAACTCCTCCTTGAGCCCTCCTTGGCAGGATTAGCTTGATGCAAGTGGGTACGAAATAGGAGCCGCCCCACCACGTCACCTCCCGCGGCACTCGTCGGGATGATCACGGACGCCGCGACCTCGATATGGCTGCCACGCCCGTCGATCGGATACGACCGGACAACGCGCGACACGAGCGCGGCGGGATCCACGCGTGCGCGCGCCGCGCGCGCAAGGCGACGACGTAATCGTTCCAATGAGCCGTCGTTGGGTGTGGCCGCGTATCCGCCGCGGGAGCGGATAGCCGTAGGGATGTCATCCTTGTCCGGATTTGACACTCCCACGGCTAAGGCCTGTGGGATTCTCTCGTGTAGCCCCCGCCCATCGCGGGTATTCACGGAGCTTCTGGCCTGATGTTTCTATCGTGTCAGTCGTCCCGAAGGGCAAGCGGAGTGCCATGCACCGCTCCCCGTCGAACAGCCAGGGCCATTACAGCCAAGACTATCTTAAGCACGACGAGGAAGGACCGTTGCCGGTCTCCAGATAACGGTGTCGAGCGACCCGCTATCCGCGCCAGGAATCCCGGAACATCCGGGGGTGAGGGCGACCCGGAACATCCGGCGCGCCCGCCCTCATTTTACCAGGGGCGCGCCGCTTGTCGCGGCGTGTTGGTGCGCCGATCCCATTCATCCCACGGCTAAAGCCGGTGGGCTTTCTGGGAGGTTCCTGTAACCAATACGTATGTCGATAGTCCCGCTCTACAACCAGCATCTGCCTTCTCCTTCCCCTACGTACGGTCGCAATCGATGATATCCAAAGGATATACATCACATGCGTCCGCACATGATACGCGGGCCGCGCGCCCGACGACAGGCGCGTCGTCGGGAATGCCGCATGGTTCGTCCATGTATCCGAGGACACGTTCCACGAAGCCTGCCCCGCTTACGCGGCCGCGCAGGGGCACCCGTTCTTTATCGCTCAGCGCGCGCCCTTGTCGTGACCGAAGGGAGTAGCAACCGTGTCGATCGCGGCCGTCATGTCCGCCACGTCCGCCACGTCGACTGTCTTTTCGTCCATCACATCGCCATCAGTGGGTGCGGCCGGACGTGCATCCTGACTGGCGTACGGCGCCCCGTCGATGCCGATGATGGTGCAATCGGGGGTGGGCAGGAGCACGCGCAGGTCGCCGACGCCCAGCCGGAGGACGGCCTCCGGTGACGCCACGATCCGGCTGAGCGTCTCGTGCACCTCTCGCAGCCGCCGGCGCGTGTCGATGAGCGCCCGCCAGGTCTCATCGTCGTAGGGGAGGTAGTGGGTATCGGTGTGGCCGTAGGCGCCGCGCCGCGTGTAGGGAACCGTGAACAACTCCGTCCTGTAGCGCCCGTCCGGCGCCTCCCAATCCTCCATGGACCGGCGCAACGACTCGTCGTCCGTCGCATACTCGCCGGCCTTGCTATATAATCGATGGTCGCCGCGACTCCGCACATATGTCCCGTCAGCCCGGCGCGCGATAAAGAAGTGGTCGGCCGTGAAACCGACAGCGTCTTTAGCCTCCTCGACGACGATGATGCGCCGCCATGTCAACACCGACTCGTTCATCACGACATCGCGTACCCGGTTCTTGAGAGCCTTGAGCGAATCGGCCCGATAGGGCACGCCCTTGTACTGAGCGACGAAATCGAGCCTATCCCGATTGGGATCGAAATACAGTTGGACGACCAGCCCCACCGTGGAGTCGATCAGCATGTCCACCTCCCGCAGTTTCTTGCGCGGCATGCGCGTTCCCTTTCACTATGCGATTATCCGTTACAGTCCCGATAGGGGACCCCGCCGCACGCCGTCGTCAAAGGATCGGCGTCATTCGGGTCACGCCGCATCTTTCCCGCAGGATGGTCAGTGCCTCGGCGCCGTACCAAAGCAGCGTGCAGGCCACGATGTCCGTGCCAGAAGCCGCGACGAGGACCTTCAGGCCGGGGCGGACCGAGCCGCGGATGGCCTTCAAGCGCGCTTGTGCCTCGATCCTGGCCATCGCCCCCACCCGCGCGTCCCCGCGCGTCCCGGCCAACAATACGGCATCGAATCCATCGAGCGTCGGGGTGGCGTCAAGGAATGACGCGAGGGTACGGTCGGACATGACCAGCACCTTGGCCCCCTCGTCCTCGCGAAATTCCGGCCCCTTGATGTACCCGGCACTCAAGCCACCGCGCTCACGCAACTCGCGCGTCGTCACCTTGACAAGAATGGGAGCCGTGATGAGCAAGAGGCGGCCGGTCATCCTTCGCGCGAGCAAGTGGGGAATCCCGATACGTAGACCGGTCCCCACTTTGTCCGGGAAAACGACGCCGCCGTCGCGCTCCACGGCATCAATCAACCCGGTGAAATAGGCGAGGTTGGTCGAGTCATCGGCCGGTTTATCCGTGTGCATCGTCACGTCCTTCCCATCGGCATTCATATCGTTCCCTTGTCTTCTCGGCATCGGCGTGCTCCTCGGGGACATACTCGGGTGTGCTGTGGTAGGCGTCCATCCACATCGCGTGCAACGCCATGCCGCGCAGGTGGAGCAGATCGAGGAGCGTGGCGAGGAACGGCATCGTCTTGCTCAGGCGTGCGTCGCGCCCCTGGTCGTCTCCGCCGCGGCGCCTCCAGCGAGAGCAGGTGCGCGCCGCACTCGCGCCGCTTGTTGTCGGCGACACTGAGCAGCAGCGTCGCGCGCATCTCCGGGCTTGTTCCGCGCCAGCGTCGCGCCCCTGGTCGTCTCCGCCGCCACGCTTCCCCACCACGCGCGCCTCGCCGGTGTCTCCGCGCTTATCGTCAGCGCCCTGCCAGCCGTCGGGCAGATCCTCCTTGTCGTCGCCCGACCAGCCAGAGGGCAGATTGGCCTGGGCTTCCAGGTCTTCGTCGTGGTCGATGATGTAGGTACGGTCTACGTCCATGATCGCGACGCCCCCGCGCAGCCAGTCCTCCTTGCCCATGTAGGTGAAGGCGTCGCCCCAATTCCAGCCGCCCTCCCCGCGCAGATCGTCGCGCCCATCGGGCGTGCGCAGATAGGCGAAGACGGCCGCCTTCATCACGTCCACCGGGTTGAGCCCGTGCGCCGTCTCGATCACGAACACGTCCACGCCGACGCCGGGCTCGTCCACGTCTTCCCTGATGATGGTGGACCGTGTCGTCCGCGCGCGCTCCTCGCCGGGTTGGTCGCGGTAGATCTCGCGCAGCGCGCGGATCGGCGAGTCGTCCGCGTGCGGCGGCATGAGCAGGCCGCGCACGTTCTCCTCGACGATGGCGTCCATCCGCGTGTCGGGGTCATACCCGCTCGGGTTCTCCAGAAAATCCGTGTCGATGGTCAGCGTGACGGTGTACTCTAACGCGGGCATCCTAATCCTCACTCTCCGTCGCGGCGTCGACCGCCGCCTGGTCCAACGCCTCTTTGAGGGCGCGCGCGACGCGCGCCCAATCCACGGTGTTGAGCGCGACGCGCAGCAGCGCCCGTGCGCTCACGCCGTATTCCAGGTCGCCGGCCAGTCCTTCCGGGAGCAAATCATCGAGCAACGCCGAGACGGCCACGCTGTGCTGGCTGGCCTTGAGCCAAGCGGCGACCTCGCCGACGAGCGTGTCGTCGCCGAGTTTGTAGCCGTCGTCGATGTCCTCGATGTCCTCGATGTCCTCGCGCAGCAGGCTACACACGATCATCGTGGCGCTGCGCGGCTCGCGCGAGAGCAGGGACTCGTCCGTCGCCTGCGCCGGGTGCAGCAGGCTGTGGTCCACCTCGCCGACGAGCGCCTCGTGGTCGAGCGCGATGTTGGCGACGAGGTAGGCCGCCGTGGTCAGGTCGCAGCCGAGCGCGTCCGACGCGATCTCCATGGCGTCGGACGCTTTGTCGACCGCGCGCCCCAGCGGCTCGTACGCGGCCCCGTCCAGCTCGTCGACCTGCCGTTCGATCTCGGTCAGCTCGCTCGCCGTGGCGATCGCCACGCCGTCGATGCTGCGCGCGCGCTCCTCGCGCGCCCTATCCTGTCCCGTTGTCTGTCCCGTTGTCTGTCCCGTCTCCGTCGTCCGTGTGTCCTCGTTCATCTCTCCACCTTTCGCGCGCCTGTCACGATGTATCCATGCACGCTCCTGCTGGCGTCTTCCCACTCGTCATCCGCGATGTCCCCGTCCCTGTACAGGCCTCGCGCCGCGTCCTTGGCGTCCACATCCGTCGCGGCCATCACGTCGACCTCCGCGCGCTCGGTGAACGCGCCGCTGCGCTCCAGCGTGATCACCCACGGTCGCGGCGTCGGGCACGCGCGCTCCGCCTTGACACCGCGACCGTGGATCACGATCGCTATCCTCTGCGCGTACTTGCGCGTCATGTAGGGGCCGTAGCGCCGCTCGCCCTCAATGTGGTGCCCAACGATGAGCCAATACAGGCTGTCGTCGTCAAGCTCGACCAGGTAGTTGTAGCCCTCGTAGGCGTCTCCGACCATGCCCCAGGTCATCTGCACGTGGCTGTGGACCTGGATGTGACACAGCTCTCGAACCCACCCTCGTTGAGATACGTCTCAAACCGTTTCATGTCTCTCCTTCTCGTCGCGGCGTCGACGCCGCGCCCGCTACCGTATGGTGATGCTGTGCGTGCGCGGCCGTTCGCCCTCGATCGTCACGTCGTTGCCGCACGCCGCCACGATCTCCACAAGCAGTTGCCGCACGACCCACTTGCTGATGTCGTCGACGTGCGCCTCCTCCCACCTCGGCGCTCCGAGCGCGTCCTGCCCGGTCGACCGTTCGAGGACATAGAACACTTCCCTTGTTGGCGCAAGCCCCGGCTTACCCGGCGGGATGCGCCCGACCAGGCGCAGTTGACCGTCGCCCGATGTCCAGGCGACGTAGGGGACGCCGAACGAGACAGGCTTCTTCTTGCCGCGCTTGGGCGGCGTGTCGATAGTGACGTGCAAGATACTTTGCATAGGCGTCCTCTCACTGATACACGAGAGGCGTGGACCGGAGCGGTCCACGCCTAAGAAGGGCTGTGCGACGGATTGCTATGTAGCTATATCCCACACGGTCGCCGCATGTGGCAAACTCTCGGTGGTGATCGCCCCTTCGTGAGCCACCATGACGCCATGTCAGCGGACATACAGCGTCTCTACCGTGGGGCACACGGGACGTCACGCGTGGGGAGAGTGTGTCAGACAGCAGCGCCGGCCTCCGCTGGGGTGGGCCATGGTGCGACGGTCGGCGAAACACGCATCCCACGGCGTCAGCCGGGTGGAGTGTCATCCTTGCCATACGCACAGTCACACCCGATCGCTTGACCTCCACAGTTAGGACACGTTTCCGCGTCGCACCCAGGATGGTGATAGGCTCCGGGTGGCACGAGGCAATCGTGACAAGGACGCCCATCGTCGGCGGTATCAACGCCGCCGCGCCCCTGCCCATAGCTAACGCGCGTCATCCGCTTGCCTGCAACAGTTTCCACCTTGAGTGTGCATCCGACACCCACGGTCATCTCTTGCCGACAGGCCACACAAACAGCCATCATCCTCTCCTTATCGATACGTTTCGTACGCCTTAGACTCGTTTACCGGGGTCTTCGCACCTTGAAAGGCGTGGCGGGTGTTTTGCTTTCCCGATCACACATGGTACAAATGACGGCACCGTTGTCCTCCTCTACCACGAGGGATCCGGCCCCGTTGTCGACACACTCCTCACTGCGGTAGGGGCACGATAATAGATCGCGGCGCCCTACTGAACGTGGCTGTTTTCGCGTCGGCGCCTCCGTGCCTGGGGGACGTTTCGATAGCCCTTTGTGGAATGGGAACAGCGGTGTCCTATCCCTCGGACCCGGCATCAATCCGTCGCCCGCGGCTGTTCCACGGCATCGGCCGTCACCCAGGTCGCGTCGACCAGGCGCGCGACCGTCGCGCGATAGTCGGCCAGCGTGGGCTGTCCCCGCAGCGCACGCTGCAGGCGGTTCAGGTCATCGACGTGGCGGACGCCCCGCGCTTGACGTTCAATTTGCTTGTAGATATGATCGGGGATCGTGACCCGGCGCAGGTCGATCACGGCGGCGATGCGCGCGACGCGGGCATGGTCGCTCGTCAAAGAACAGGCGCGTCCGATGATCTGGCAGCTACGATCATATCGCAGCTCCCATGGGACGGTAAAGCCATGTTCCTGCAGGAGTTCAACATCCCACCGGTCCCCCTTGAGCGAGACGGGGTTGGCCACGGGCGCGGCACTGGTCCCTTCCCACATACTCCAGCCACCCGGCACACACTCGACACAGAGGTGCTCATCGCTCGCGAGCGTCTCGAAGCCGCCCCTGAGGTCGCCGTCGAGCTTCACGAACAGGGCAACCAAACGGCGCATGTGGGCCAGGTCGTCCGTGCTGCTCGCGTAGATCGAGCGATCGTAGAGCGAGAACCCATAGTCGCCGCGCTCGCCCAGGGCGTAATCGTGCATCGACTTCAGCAGTCGGGCGAAGGCGCGGCCGTCGCCGCTGTAATCCAATTTATCGGAGAGGTGTAGATGCATCGTCACGATCGATATACCTTTCTACTTTACGGGCCGACGCGCGGGGAAACGATCGTCCCCTGGCCCAGGGTCGTCCTGTCGCCGCATGCCGTCTCACCGTTGCCCTCTCGATCGGGTGGCCGCGGGCTAGCGGTCGGGAAAAGGCGGTACGACACATGTCTCCGAACCGGCCTCGGTGAGCGCGACCTCGGCCCCGGCGGAGAGACACTCTTGGCATGCCTCGACCACACTCATCGTCGACAGGTACCGCCCGGTCGTTTCGTCGTAGACGCGTACGCGGCGCATGGACACATCCGCGCCCTTGGCTCCATCGTCCGCGCCACACCACCGACAGCGCGCCGGCGCGCCCAGGGGTTTGCGGGCCTCGCACGCGATGGCCGCCTCAGGCCAGACGTTTATCCAGAACCCTTGACCACCCCTCAGGTACGCATGCGCCCTATGTGGGGCGGCAATCGTGATGCCGGGATAGAGACCCGGCCCGCCATTGGCCTTATTGCTCCAATGCGCGCAGCTCACCCCGTCGCGGAAGCGGCAGTCGAGGCAGAGGCCCATCGCGGCCGGGAACGGCTCGTTTACCCCGAGGGGACGGTAGAGCCGGGGGTGCGGACCGATGAGCCTCTTGGAGCACGACCGGCAGAGGACGACGATGCGGATAGCGGGCCGATCCCGCGCGTCGTGCTCCTGCCACGCACGGACATCGCCGGCAGCGCCGCACGCCTGACAGAGCCGCGGATCACGCGGCCCCGCGAGATCCTCGGAGAGCCGCGGCAGGCCCGCCCGTGCGGCGCCGTTCATCGCGACACCTCATCGACATCAGGCGCGATACACCCGTCGACGTAGCCCTGTATCGAATAGATGCCGTCCATATGCGTCGGCGACACGAGCATACGCGTCGTACTACTCAGAATGTCCCCAAGGTCGAATTGTCGCGCCATGGCTAGTCCCCTCTCCTGACCGGTACTCCCGTTTATCGCCCATGGTCAATCCAATTCTTTGCCACGTCGGTGTATGCGGAGCGAAAGCCCGCCCTGTGATTCGCATGACGCCGTCCGGCATATTGGGGTAATAGGCGCGAAGGATATCGGCAGAGTGGTCGATAGCCTCAAAAAAACGCGCCTTGCGCTGTATGTCATCAGCAGCCGTTTTCATGTCGTCGCCCGCTTGCCACTGCCCTAGATGATAGGCTAGACGCCGGGTGGAGTTATGAAACAGTCCTCACACGTAGTCAGAGCCGTGGAGGCTACCACCGTCCCGTTTTGGGCATGGCGTCTCAGCCAGTTTCGCCATTCTATAGTCACGACGCTTCAAACACAAGGGCACGGGGTTCGCGCCGTTTCCCCTGGACTGGCTCGGAGATTCAGCTCTTTGTCAACGGCCTTCACACCGCAGGGAGTGCCGCTCCCCGCCGCATGCCGTTCAACCCTCTTGTCACTGTTCAAACAAGGCTCTTATGAGCAACACCTTTCATCGTTAGTAGGCGCACCTGAATGTCTATAGACAGATACCGATGAGCGCCGACGCGGGGAGAGAGGACCCGCGCCGATCCATGCGTCAGAAACGGCTGACCTGCGACTCCAAGCCCACCGCGAGGTAGCGGCGTCGCGCGGCCAGTGCCAGTTCGGTGAACCCGCGCATCGCTTGCGCGAACTCGTCCCCATAGGGCTGGCGCGGCATGTCCTCCCACTCGATCACATTCACGGGGTCGCTCAGCGCCTGCACATGTTCCACCGCGATGCGGGCGTCCATCGCCTCCTTCACTTTCGGACCCGTGGTGCGGATGATCCCGCGCAGGTCGCCCAGGCGACCCTGCGAACTCGGGTGCTTGCGGAAAACGGCCACCTCGACCGCGGCCTGCGCGGCCCAATCCACCACCCCCCGCTTGCCGAGCGCCGCGATGACCGTCCGCTCCAGGTCGCGCGCGCCCTGCAGCGGCGCGCGCGACTTGACGTTGGCGACCTCATAACGGGGCAATTGATAGTCCGCGTCCGGACCCGCCGCTACGACGTGGTAGACGGCGTGCGTCACGGTGGCCGACAATTTGGACATGCGTATCTCTCCTTACAAACGACAAAGAGGGCGAACCCGCGTGGTCCGCCCCTCGTCCCTATCACCGTCGCGGGCACGCCGCGCTCGCCGGCGGGCCCTTACCTCACAGCGAGGGCGGTCTGGCGCGCATCCCCGCGCCGGACGGACAAGCCTCGATGGCACGGCGGCCCGTAGGTCGGCGGCGCTATACGGCTATGACGGTCGCGGGGCGTCATCCGCAGGGTCGGTCGCGCCGGCGACGCCGCCGAGCGCGGCCAGCGCCCGCTCCGCGGTCCGTCGATCCGCGCGGTGCGACCGGCGTCGCTGTTTCCGGCCTGGCTCGGGTCGCGGGAAGGATCGTCGTGGTCGCGGAGCCATCGTCGGCGGGGCGACCGCGGGCGGGGGGGATGGCGGTGTCACCGGCGGCGTGCGCAGGATCAGCCCCAGATCATCGGCGCTCCTCGACCAGCGCGTGAGCCGCGCCGCCACGAGCGCGGGGCGCAGTTCGATGGGGACCACACGCAGCCCGTCCGCGCAATCCACCTCGAGCGAGAAATAAGAGAGGGTCCCCAGGATCAACCGGCACACGACATCGCACAGCGCCAGGCCCATCGCGCGGTTGATCATCGGGCTTTGCTGGCCCGACGCGATGCGGGCGGCGCAGTCGTCCTCGGCGTCGCGCTCCTCCTCCGGGTTGTCCTCGCCCGTAAACAGGACTGGCGCGAGCAGATGCGGGGCGGGCATGCGCGTGGCCAGCCCCAATTCATTGAAGGCATGGCGCGCGTGCATTACCTCGGGCGCGTCGCCGACCAGCACCTGTCCCGACCAGCGGTCGTTGCCCGCGTCGATGTGGATGACGTGGCCACTCGCTCCCCGTTCACGCACGACGCGCGCCATCGCGACGCGCGCCGCGATGTTATCGACGCAGCCGACGAGGACGGTCAGGCGACGCGACGATGCCCCATAGTCCCCCCCGTGCGGCGTCTCGACCATGGCCGGGTCGAAGCGGGCGGCGTGGTGCAGGATCTCCAGGTCGAGGTCCTGCCGCGCCTTGATCGCCTCCACGTAGGCCTTGAGCAGACCCACATGGTGGACGCTGTGGGCTTGCCGACCGACGTTCTTCTCCTCCACGAGGTCGTCGTCGACGAGGTGAACGCGGTGCGAACGCACACGCCCCAGCGCCTGCGGGGGCAGGCGCTTCTCCTCCAGGTGGGCCTCCTGCAGCTTCTCGAGCATGTAGAACAAGCCCATCGCATTGCGTAGGAACCAGGAGCCGGTGCCGCCGCCCCCCACGCACCACCATTCCACCTCCGCGATGCCGCGCAGCGACGGCGCGTAGGTGTAGGCCGCCTGCGCGGCCACGTCGAGCGCCGGGTCGGCCGGGTCGAACACCGCACCACCGACGATAGTCGCGTCGATTGTCACCATATGAACAGCTCCCCCTTCGGTACAAATAGCGATACGAAACAGAGCGAGGGAGGCGCGCGTCGGGACGCCGCCGGCGCCCGGCGTCCCCCCCCGACGGCCCCGCGCCTATGCGGGGTGCGATTCCCTGAACAAGTCGCGCGCGAGGGGCGGACCCGCGAACAGCATCCTCGCCGGGAAGACGAACGGCGCGCCGTGGGCCCGCGTCCGACAGAGCATGGCTGGTCCTTCGGGCGACTGCAGGTCGCCGACCACGACGTTGATGTGCAAATTCTCCTCGCTCGCATCGTCCGTGACCGAAAAATAGGTCCGGCCGCGCCCGTGACTGTGGAGCGTGGCAACCGCACCGGATGGCAGGGCCGACGGGTAGGCGACGAAATCCGGGCCCGTCCGCTGCGCGGGCCGGTCCACACCCCAGGAGTGTCCGTCCCAGCACAGGTGCCACAAAATCTCGTGCCCGTCATCCCGCGCGCGCTCCCACGCCTCGCTCACGAAAGCGTCCAGGATCAGGCGCGGCACGGGTGGCACGGACAGGATGACCCCGGCGGGCGCCGGTCGTAACCCCGGGACATGGGCGTGGAAACCGGCCATTGGCACGAGCATATCGAGGACGCCCTCCTTGCGTAGCCAGGTGACCACGGCGTCCGCGCCCCAGACAAACGTGCCGACGGCGGGGGGCTCCATCAGTCCCTGCGCCCCGGCGTCCCCGAACAGCGCGGGGAAGGCATCCCCGTCGCGCGCCACGGCGTACGCCACAGGCGGGAGCGCGCCGCCCGCGGCCGGGGATGGTCGCGGCGCATCCGATGCCCTCCTCGCGGCCGCCGCGACCGTCCCGGCGACGTCGGCACCGATGGGAGACAATCCGGGGATAGGCGCCGCATCCGGCCACGCGTCTAGGGGTAACGGGCCCAGCCCCGCCACATGAGCGATCAGACCGTCCGCGCCCAACACGTACGTGACACCGGCGAGTGGTGGGACATCGGGGCCGGGCCACTCCACCGGCGTGACGCCGACCCCCAGATAAGCCAACAAATCCATGCTATCCGTCCCTTTCTGGGCGGTGTCCCGTCCGCGGGACACCGCCCCTATCTATAGGTGCTCACCAGCCCCCTCCCCACGGTGCCTGCCGTCAGAGGTGGACGAGCGACAGGCCGTAGAGAGTCGTGAAAAGACGGAACTCATCGAACGTCCGGACGCGGGCCGTGATGCGCACGAGCGTGCGCTCGTAGTCCTCGCCGGGTTGCGGGGCGTACACAATGGCATGGTACCCGCCACCGCACGCATCCCGCTCCAGTTCGACGAGCCCGAAGCGGCCGTACAAATAGCGCCCCATCAGGGTATAGACCACGGCCCAGGCCTCATCGCGGGCCATCTCTCCCGGCGTCTGGCCGTCGCGGGGCGACTCCAGGGCGCCATATCCGCGCGGGAGGACGGAGAGGTCAGCAACGACGGGGAGGTAACAATGCACCTCGTGGTAGAGACCCGTGCCACGATGCCGCAGGCGCAGCGCGCATTCGGGCGGAGCCTCTCCCGGCGTGCACCAGATCGCGTCCAGGTCGAAGAGCTCTCGCCCGGTCGGGCTATCCAGGTCCATTAGCAAGCGGTAGAAATCCCCGCCGTACGCGAATCTCATCGGATAGTCCTTTCGTGCAACGAAAAAATGGGGCGTGGGCACGGGCCGCGCAGGCGCCTGGGGTGAACAGTCCGTAGCATCTCCCCTGCTCCTGGGGCATCATGGGCGCGCTGTGCGGGCGGGCCGCGCCCATGATGTCGCTGAGGCCTCGGCGAATAAAGGCAACTGCAGGCCCGACGACGCATCCGCGCCCCCGTCCGCGCATGGGATGTCGGGCGGCTCATCCTCGAAGACGCGGGCGGGGCGCCGCAGGGCCGTGAGCGTGTCTTCGTCTATACGCCGGGGGGCGATCGGCGGGACATCGCCCGCCAGCAAGGCCTCCATGCGCGCGACCAACCACTCGTCCCAGGCGGCGACCGCATCGCCCCCTTTATAGGCGCGATACTGGAGCGTGAAAGCGGCCAGCGCCTCGCGGTCGTGGCCGAGCAGCCAGCCCCGCAGCCACAAGGCCACCACCTTCTCTACGTCCGACCAAGTGTGGCGCGGGTCTCCGTAGCACGGGCACCGCAGCACCGTCGAGACAAACTCGGCGAATCCCTCCGCGCGGACCCGGGTGTCGCATCCGCACCCGCTATGGCGACACCCGGACGCGCGCGCGAAGTAATAGTCGTAGAACCCGTGGCGATCGTAGTGCGCGATGAAGTCCCACAGGCAGTGGAGACGGGAATAGAATCCTTTCGTCAGGTGAACCTCGCGGAAGCCGCCCTCGACGAAACGGGCGAAACGATCCGCCCATTCCGCTTTCTCCTCCGCCGAGACGTGGCCCTCGATCGGGACAAATTGCCGCGTGGTAAACAGACGCCCATCGTCGTGACCCATCGCTATTCTCCTCCACAGGCCGGTGCTATCGTCGCGCGGCCACCCGCCGCCCGGTTGGATGGGCGGCCGCATCGCCACCCCATCGTCGTCAGCGCGTCCCGGTCCCCGCGCCGGCGGCCCCGGCGTCGCAATACGTGACGCCGGGGCCGCCGGCGCGGGCTATGGTGTTCCACTTCGGACGCTGCCGATAGCGTTAGATGATGGCCTTCAGGGCGTCGACTGTTTCCTCGTCGACCCCATAATCATCTGAGAGCACGTCCATCGCGTCGTCTTTGCCGTCGTAGAGGGCAACGACAAGGGCCAGGACCGGGAGATGGTTTTCTCTGTCCTGGCTTGGCGCGCGCTCCGCCAGCAACACTTCCCCTTCCCGTTCGTATCGCGCGCGCCCCTCGGCATCCGGCCAAACGGTCGGGTACCAGTTATCTAATCCGGAATAGATGTTGTAACCAACCTGGATGTCCCCGCTATCGTCGTCGCGGTACGTCATCCGGTTCACGTCGATAGGCATGACGGTTTCCCCTTTTCCCTGTTAGTCGGTGGATGGTACGGTTATCGCGACCGCGCCGCCGTCGCCGTCGCCGTCTCCGTCTCCGGCGTGCGGGTCCGTCACGACCCTGAAGGCTTGCCGATAGGAGGCGACGGCGACGGCCACCAAGTCGGCATCTTCGCCTTGCAGGCCCTCCCCCAGTTCGTCCGCCGCATGGAGCGCATCTTCCGCGGGGATAAAAACCCGGTCCTCTTCATAGGCGGCGTTGCCGTGGGCTTCCCCGAGCCGGTACGCCAACGTCGCGACGAGGCTCCCGGCAGACGGCGAACGCGGCCCATCCTCCTCTCCGGGGATACCATCGCGCGTGAGGGCGGCCATGAACAGCGGTATGGCCTGTTTGTATACGTCCACCGGATCGACCTCCGTGAAGGCTTCGTGGAAAACGGCGGAGGTGTGCTCCTCGTAGCTGATCGGCTCATAAAACGGCTTGCCGTCCGGCGCAAGATAGCGCCACGCATGGTACTCGCCGCTCCCATGGGCGCCCTCGCCCACGAGCGTGGCCGTCCAGATGTCGCCCTTCCGATGAAACTCCATGTTGCGCAACAGGCGCAACATGGAGCCGATCGTCGCCTTATCGTACGCACGCTTGTTCATCATCTTCCCTTCCGCTGTAGTACTCGTGCTCGTACCGTGTGTTCCGACAATAGGGCGTGGTTGATAACCCAGGATGGCCCGATAATCCGCGATCCGTGATCCGCCCAGCGCGCCGGAATAATGCTGGCGAGGCCGCGCCGCTGTCGCGACGCCGTCGCCGCTAGGGTCCGTCAACGCGACAGGCGCGCGCCCGACGTGCACTTGGATCGCCGCGTCGGTGTGGCCGTCCGGCACCCATCCCGGCTACAACCTGGCGGCATACCCCTCGCGGGTCGCCTCCTGGAACGTTGTGTCCCGTAACGCGCCATTGATCCGCGCGAACAGCGTGTGCGCATCGTCGAACGGGGCCGGTTCGCCCACCCTCTTGCCGTTGATCGTGACGCAATACAACCCGTGTTCGGCCGGCCACAGGGCGGTGTGCGCGACGCGCGCGCACTCACCGTACTGCACCGCCATGGCCGGGTAGTGCGTCGCGTGCTGTTGCCCTCGCATATTTACGTGTCCTCTCGTCTAGCGTAGACAGAGTGACGGCGACCTAGCCGGCAGCGACGCAGCCTGTCCGTCGGGAGGAACGACGCCTCGTCGCGCGCCCCCTCTCGCCGCCGCCATGGTGTCAGCCTCACGGTCACGCCGTTACGGACGATGCGCGCCGAACATGCGCCCGTTCACGAGGTCCCCATACGTCCCCACCTCCACCAGGTCCTCCACCAAGCCGGGGATCTCAAGGTCTGTGGGCGCGTCCGCGCCGTCCGTCTCGGTCATGCCCGCGTCGGCGCGCTCAAGGAGGCGCGCCCTGATCAGCGCGTCGATCTCGTGCATGCGCACGATCACGTTATCCTCGTGTGCTTTCGACTTGCCCCGGACCGTGTCCATCGCCGTCGTGTACCGGCTGCCTTCGAGAATAAGACGGTCGATCTCCACGGCCGTCCGGCCAGCGTAGTCGTTCGCCGTCAGTTCACCGTGGCAGACGTTCGTGGAACTGAAAATATTGGTGAGCTGCATGTGGTACAGCTTGATGGCGCGATCGGCGGCGGGTATCTGCCGCGGGTCGGCGCTGTCGCCGCGCGGTCGCCCGCCGCACGCCTGGATGAACACCTCATGTCGCGCCAGCTTGCGGTACACAATGGTCGTCAGGTGCTGGGGCAGGATCGTCCAGAGTTCCTTGCTGACACCCGCGCCCTGCAACCAGATGCGCGCCAGGCGGCGGGGGGAAAAGTAGACCCAGTAGGGGTCTCCAGAGCCCGTGTACCCGCCCAAGACGCCGCCCTCCGGCACCGCGACCGGCGCGTCCGCCTTGGTGAGGGCGCGCTTCACATCCGCGGCGGCAACGAGCTGGCTCTTGTACCAGCGCCCCTCGGGCGTGTAGCGGTTGAGCACCATCGCGCCCCAGGCGCGGTTGCCCACGAGCGACCACTCCGGCGGCAGGGACTCGGCGTCCTCGGATAGGTCGTCGTCCGCCGCGCCCGCGCCCGCGTCCCCGACGGCGTCGTCGGGGACGCGGGCACCACCATCGCCGCCCTCGCCGGTGGCCGCGCGGCCCTGCAACACCTCGGACGCGTGGGCGCGCAACGCCGACGACACGCCGAGGAAGCACAATGTGTCCTCCTGCACCGCCACGAAACGGGCGGTGCGCGGCTTGCGCGGACGGACCGTGCCGGAGTCTTCGACCGCTTCTCGGTCCTTGACGAATTCGAGCAGGGTCATCACCTGCCGATTGGCGAGCCCCGGATCGATCTTCCGTAGCCGCGCGATGGCCAGCGCGGCCGCCATGTCCGCGTCGGTCACATCGACCAACGTGTCCACGGCGGTCTGCGTCCCATCCACGCCCGCCAACGGGCTGGCGATGCCGGGCGCGTCGCCCCTGGCATCGCGACGCCGGGCGCGTCGCCCCGTCGCGGCGCGGGGTCGTGGCGTGGCATCCCACTCGCATCAAGCTAAGAAATGAGCAGGGGCGCTTCTTTGGCATCATAAGGGTGTAGAAGACCTTAGGAGCAAAGGAGCGTCCCTATGACCACGGTAGCAGAGTTGACCCAGGCGCTGCAGGCC